>Ga0209724_1000395_pt1 | contig 42890 bp, 37 predicted proteins | sample grotaG_FD_184143 | JGI IMG/M metagenome (GOLD analysis project Ga0209724, IMG submission 184143) | Glacier valley bacterial and archeal communities from Borup Fiord, Nunavut, Canada, to study Microbial Dark Matter (Phase II) -... | ecosystem: Environmental > Aquatic > Freshwater > Ice > Glacier ... | reverse complement strand
TTCTAGAAGGCTAATTTAGCGAGACCTAGATAAGAAATTCCGATCGGAGTTATGTCAAAACGGCAGGGCAACACCTCTAAACCAAGGGCGATCGCCTCTCGCAATAACTGACCATAGACCGGATCGGCACCGTCTCCGGGCGCAAACTGGTCACAGTCACCACGATTGATAAAATACAGCATCACCGCTCTTGACTGGGGCAACAGAGACATCAGTTCTCGCAGATGTTTTTGTCCGCGTGTGGTTACGGTGTCGGGAAATACGGCGATCGTCTGATTCGTCCAAGTAGTGCTTTTGACCTCGACGTAAATGGAACGATCGCGATCGTCCATCAACAGAAAGTCGATGCGGCTTTTCTCCTGTCCGTAGGCAACTTCACCTCGAATATCGTGATAACTGCCCAATTCTGGAAACAGACCTTTTTCGAGAGCCAATTTGACAACTCGGTTGGGCAATGCCGTGTTTACTCCGACCCAAACCGGACAACCATTGTCAGTCACCTCGATCATTTCCCAGGTGTAAGGAAGTTTGCGCGTCGGGCTGTCGCTGCGAGACACCTGCACAGGCTGACCGGGAATATAAAGTCCTGTCATCGGTCCTGTGTTGGGGCAGTGAGCCGTGATCATCTCACCCGATGCCAGCTCAATATCGGCAAAAAATCGTTTGTAGCGCTTAAGCAAAATGCCCGAATAAAGCGGAGGATATTGATAAATCAGGGACATAGATGAATTTCTCAGACATCCTCTGGCAGAATTTCTTGTACAAAGTCTATCAACTGATGCGCCATTTGCAACTTGCTGCCCAGCGGACTATGGACTTGACGACCCGATCGATCCAAAAACACTGCCTGATTCGTGTCTACCCCAAACCCGCTGTCGGGTTGGTCGATCGGATTTGCCACGATCGCGTCCAATCCTTTGCGCTGCAATTTCTCTAAGGCGGGCGTGATGATGTCTCCCGATTGAGCCGCAAACCCGATTAGTCGCTGATCAGGATGTTTGAGCGTTGACAACTCTGCCACAATATCGGGCACTTGAGAAAGTGACAGGCGATCGGGCAACGATTGTTTAGAAAGTTTCTCGGCACTGTAAGCAGCAGGTTTAACATCCGCAACCGCCGCCGCCATCACAATCCAATCTGCATCCGGGAGACATTCACGCATGGCTTGCTGCATCTCAAACGCGCTCACTGTTGGAATCAGGCGAACGTTGCGAAGCGGAGCCAGTAGATGCGCCTCGATCTGAGCATGAACCAACGTCACGATCGCCCCGCGATGCAAAGCCGCCTGAGCCAGTGCCACCCCCATTTTGCCTGTTGAAGGATTGCCGATAAAGCGCACTGGATCGAGGAATTCTCGCGTGCCTCCAGCGCTGATCAAGACTCGTTTCCCAGTCAAATCCTGTTTGCCTTGAGTGTGCAGCAGCGAAAAGATTTGGGGCAACAGTTCTTCGGGTTCTGCCATGCGTCCGGTGCCGACTCGATCGCACGCCAAAATGCCCTCACCTGGATTGGCAACGTGATAACGTCGATCGGTCTGAATCTGTCGCCAATTGCGCCGCACACTCTGCTGCTGCCACATATCAGTATTCATCGCGGGGGCAAGCAGCACGGGGCACGTCGAAGCCAAAACAGTGTTGGTCAGCAGATTATCTGCCATGCCATAGGTCAACTTTGCCAACGTGTTAGCAGTGAGGGGCGCAATCACAAAGACTTCTGCCCATTCACCCAGCGCAATGTGAAGCGGACGATCGTGCGTCGGTTGCCAAAAAGAATCGTCTGTGTGAGCAGAATGGCGACTGAGCGTGGCAAACGTCAACGGAGTCACAAACGCTTTGGCAGAGTTAGTCAAAATCACCTGCACCTCTGCCCCATCTTTTGCCAGCGTCGAGACAACCGCACAGACTTTGTAGGCAGCGATGCCGCCGCCTACCCCGATCAAAACGCGTCTACCCTGCACAATCTAAGCTTCGTCAAACGACTCTAGATCTAATAGATAGAGATAGGGTTCGACCAATATAGGGCGTTGGAATGCGATCGCGCGCAGCAAATGCCAGTCGTTTAGCCCGTCAAATACGTTGTCATAGTTGTCTTGCTCTAACCGAGTCGCCAGTTCTGCTACGTCAACTTCGGTCAATTTAGAAACCGCTACCTGTTCGATATGTGAAGTGGTCATACTCCGCGCCTCCCTAGCTGTTCTCGCATATTACCAACTTCAACTACACTAACCCATCTTTTCGCACGAAATTTTACCTAGCCCTTGGGGAGGATGCAAAACTGTAGCGTTTCAGGTTGTTTGATGAATAATTCCTAACCGATGGTTTTTTGAATAAATTGCTGCATTTCACTCAGGACTAGCGGTGAAATTTCGTGTCCCATATCAAATTCTTTATAGGTAATGGTGGCATTTAGAGTTGAGAGACGATCGTGAGCACTTCGAGCCGCCGAGAGAGGAACCACAGAGTCTTGTCGCCCATGCACCATCAAAATAGGAGGATAAACAGGCTCTTGAGGCGAGATGGCTCCGTGCAGATAGCCACTCAGCACCATCAATCCCGCCAAAGGCAAATGCAGCCCGACATCAAGCGTCATTGCGCCTCCTTGAGAAAACCCACCCAATATCGTTTTGGATAACGGAACTCCGGTGCTGGCTTCGAGGGAGATCAGCCAGTCGGTTAGCAGTTGTCGGCTGGTGACTAAATCGGATTGCATACTGATGTCGCCGCCAAGGGTCAAATTTTCTGACAAGTCGTACCACATCTTGCCGCCAATGCCTTGGGGGTGAGGAAAGGGAGCATCGGGCACCACAAACTGATCGTTAGGCAGTTCTAGCATTGAGCATAGAAACGCTACGTCTTGAGCGTTTGCACCCCAACCGTGCAGGATAACAATTAAGCCAGTCGGGGGTTTACCAGATTTTGGAGGAATCGCGATCGCGTTTAGAGACACAGGTTTTATCGAGTCATCAACGTTACCAATCTACGACAATCAGGGTGTTGCTTCTTCACTCTTTGGGTGTCAAAAAATTAGTAGGCAGCAATGGGAATGGAGACTCCTCCCCGTCGTTCTGCGATTTCGCGATCGAGTTCTTCGCGGCTAAGAAGCGGTTCTCCTGACGCAACGATCTGAGCGCGAAGTTCGCGGAGCTTTTTACCTAGTGGGCTGGGTTCAGCTTTGGCAGGTTCTTGCTGGTTGGGCAGTGAGTCAATGAACGCTAGAACTTGCTGCTGTTGTTCTGAATCCAGCTTTTGCAATTTTTCGACGACTAATTCTTCGATACTCATCGCATCTGTCAGAATAGGATTGCTTTTATTCTACGATTTAGGACTGTTATTTTCTCAGAATTTAACTTGTTAGTAGAAACTAGATTTGATGAAAGGTAATCTTCAGGTCGATCGCGTTGCAGTTCCCAAAGGGTAATCGCCCATTCTTCCAGCGCTTCCCTTATTCTGAAAGATGCGATTTAACGACTGAGGACTTTAGATTCATGGCACGTCTAGCACTGCTGAGTGTATCTGACAAAACAGGACTGATTGATCTAGCACAAAGCCTAGTCGAAAAATTCGGGTTCGACATTATCAGTAGTGGTGGCACCGCGACCGCATTAAAAGAAGCGGGTTTGCCCGTCACAAAAGTTTCTGACTACACGGGAGCGCCTGAGATCTTGGGCGGACGAGTGAAAACGCTGCATCCACGAATTCATGGCGGCATCTTGGCGCGGCGTGATTTGCCTGACCATTTGGCAGACTTAGAGGCGCAGAATATTCGCCCGATCGACCTTGTGGTGGTCAATCTTTATCCGTTTGAGCAAACGATCGCTAAACCCGATGTGACGCTAGGAGACGCGATCGAGAATATCGATATCGGCGGTCCGGCTATGCTGCGGGCATCGGCTAAGAATTTCGCTCATCTCACGGTGTTGTGCAATCCGAGTCAATATGATGCTTATCTCCAAGAGTTGAGACAAAACACGGGAAATGCGTCTCTTTCGTTTCGTCAAAGCTGTGCGTTGCAGGCATTTCAGCACACGGCGAGCTACGATCGTGCCATTTCAGCCTATCTAGAAAAACAAGCTTCAGAACGCGACGGACTTCCAACCAACTTCACCTTGACGGGACATCAACTGCAAGCGTTGCGCTATGGCGAAAATCCGCATCAACCTGCTGCCTGGTATCAAACGGGAGCTACGCCCACAGGCTGGGCATCTGCGACAAAGCTTCAGGGAAAAGAACTGAGCTACAACAATTTAGTTGATCTAGAAGCTGCCCGACAAATCATTGCTGAATTTGCCGCTTTGGACAATGATCCAGCCGCGACGATCATTAAACATACAAACCCCTGTGGATCAGCGATGGGATCATCGTTATTAGAGGCATACGAGAAAGCATTTAATGCAGACTCGACCTCGGCATTTGGCGGAATTGTGGCATTCAATCGCTCGATCGACACCGCAACTGCAACAGCTTTAACCAAAACCTTTTTAGAGTGCATCGTTGCTCCAGGAATCGAGGCTGAAGCTCAAGAAATTCTGCAAGCTAAATCGAAGCTGCGAGTGTTGCTGCTGCCAGATTTGCTAAGTGGTGCAAAAGAAACGGTAAGGTCGATCGCCGGAGGATTTCTCGCTCAAACCTCAGACGATATCGTAGCTGACCCAACTCAGTGGCAAATGCCCACCGAGAAAAAACCGACTTCAGCCCAGCTTGCAGAACTGCTGTTTGCTTGGAAGATTTGTAAGCACGTCAAATCTAACGCGATCGTTGTCACCCAAAATCGCACGACGATCGGAGTCGGGGCAGGGCAAATGAATCGAGTCGGATCGGTTAAACTCGCCTTAGAGCAAGCAGGTGAAAAATCTAACGGATCGGTTCTTGCCAGTGATGGATTTTTCCCGTTTGATGACTCTGTGCGGTCGGCAGCAGCGGCAGGAATTGCGGCAATTATTCAACCGGGTGGAAGTCTGCGCGATCAAGAGTCGATCGACGCAGCCAATGAGTTAGGCATCGTCATGGTGTTCACGGGCATACGGCACTTTTTACATTAAACCAATTATGCTAAGTCTTACAACCTTCCTCGCACACGGAGAACTCTCGATGCCCTTGGATAAGATTCCAGAATCGGTTAAGGTCTATAGCCAGTTTGCGCATCCTGCTTTGATGTGGGTGCTGTTTGGATTGACGATTTACGCCCTGTATTTGGGTGTACAAATCCGTCGAACTCGCGCCGCGGAAGGCGATCTCAAGAAAGAACTGATTAAAGGAAAGTTCAATCTTAAGCATTATCAAATTGGGTCAGTGGTGTTGGCGCTGATGGTGGTGGGTTCGATCGCTGGCATGGTGGTCACCTACATCAACAATGGCAAGCTGTTTGTTGGGTCTCACCTACTAGCAGGGCTGGGAATGACGGCGTTGATCGCGCTGTCGGCTGCTCTGTCGCCGTTTATGCAGAAAGGACAGGATTGGGCACGCTACACGCACATTTCTTTGAATGTGGTGATTATGGGTCTGTTTGGTTGGCAAGCGCTGACGGGTGTGCAAATCGTGCAGCGAATTATTAGCAAAATGTAGGACTCGATCGAGGGTTTGATTTTGAAACGGTAAACCCCCAAATTTTGACTTGGGGGTTGTTTTTTGGGATTGGGTAATAGGGTGCGATCGTCGGGAAGAGAGACGTTCTACCAGAACGTCTCTACGGGGATTTTTTGTTGAATGACAACTTTTTATCGGTCAAATCAACCAGGATTGTGTCGCCATCGACGAAGGTGTTTTCTAACAGTTTGGTAGCGATCGGGTTCTGCAATTCTCGCTGAATGGCACGCTTTAACGGACGAGCACCATAAACTGGGTCATAGCCCAAATCAGCAATGTAGGTTCGAGCCGCTTCGGTGAGTTCGATGATGATTTTTTTGTCGGCTAACATGGCTTGAATGCGTCTCAGTTGCAACACGACGATTTCGCCCAGCTCAGCCCGACTGAGCGGATGGAAGAGAATCGTGTCATCGATCCGATTCAGAAACTCAGGACGAAAATGCTTTTGGAGGGCAGTCATCACCCGACGCTGCATCTCGTCGTATTTAGAATCATCCCCAGCGACATCGAGAATGTGTTCACTGCCGATGTTGCTCGTCATCACAATCACGGTGTTGCTGAAGTCGATCGTTCTGCCTTGTGAATCCGTAATTCGCCCGTCGTCTAACACTTGCAGCAAAATGTTAAACACGTCGGGGTGGGCTTTCTCGACTTCATCCATCAGCACGACTGAGTAGGGTTTGCGACGCACCGCTTCCGCTAGTTGCCCGCCTTCTTCATAGCCGATATATCCGGGAGGCGCACCGATTACGCGCATCACAGAGCTTTTGTCCATATACTCAGACATATCCATCCGCACCATTGCGTCGTCAGCATCAAAAAGAAACTGCGCGAGTGCTTTGGCAAGCTCGGTTTTGCCAACTCCGGTGGGACCCATAAAGAGGAATGATCCGATCGGGCGACCGGGATCTTTCATGCCCGATCGTGCGCGTCGAATGGCGGCTGACACGGCTTCAACGGCATCGTGTTGACCGATGACTCGATGATGCAAATGATGCTCTAGAGTCAGAAGTTTTTGTCGCTCTGACTCTAGCAGCCGATTCACCGGAATGCCTGTCCACTTGGCAACGATTTCAGCAATATCAGCCTCAGACACTTGTTCTCTAAGCAGTGTTGAGCCGTTATTCTGCATTTCTAGTAGTTGAGCTTCTTGTGCCTCTAGACTGTGCTGAACGGTGCTGAGGCGATCGTATTTTAGCTTGGCAGCCGTGTTGAGGTCGTATGCCCGTTCCGCTTGCTCAATTTGCACTTTAAGCTGTTCTTCTTCTTCTTTGAGGTGGTTAATTCCCTCTAAAATTTGCTTTTCATTTTGCCATTGAGAACTCAGCCCTTGATGCTTTTCGCCCAATTCGTCAATTTCTTGCTGAATGCGCTCTAAGCGGTCTTTTGAGGGACGAAACGCGGTTCCTATCGATGTCGTTTTGCCTTCGCCTTCAAGAGAAAGTTTCTCCATTTCTAGCTGCATCAGACGACGATCGATGGTTTCTAACTCAACAGGTTTTGAGGTGATCTCCATTTTGAGTTTGGCGGCGGCTTCGTCAACCAAGTCGATCGCTTTGTCGGGCAAGAAGCGATCGGCGATATAGCGACTTGAAAGCGTGGCAGCAGCGACTAAAGCGGAATCGGTAATTTTCACCTGATGGTGAACTTCATAGCGATTCTTGAGTCCCCGTAGAATCGAGATCGTGTCTTCAACAGACGGCTGCTCGACTAACACTTGCTGAAATCGCCGTTCTAAGGCGGCATCTTTCTCGATGTATTTGCGATATTCATCGAGCGTGGTCGCACCAATGCAGCGCAGTTCGCCTCGCGCCAGCATCGGTTTTAACAGGTTTCCCGCATCCATGTTGCCTTGTGATGCCCCCGCTCCAACGACCGTGTGAAGCTCGTCGATAAAGAGAACGACTTGCCCATCGGAATTGATCACTTCTTTGAGAACAGCGCGGAGACGGTCTTCAAATTCGCCGCGATATTTAGCCCCCGCGATCAGAGACCCCATATCGAGCGAGATCAGGACGCGATTTTTCAACGATTCGGGCACGTCGTTGTTGACGATGCGCTGGGCGAGTCCTTCAGCGATCGCGGTTTTCCCGACTCCCGGTTCGCCAATCAGCACGGGGTTATTTTTCGTCCGGCGAGACAGCACTTGAATCACGCGCCGAATCTCTTCATCTCGTCCAATCACGGGATCGATCTTTCCAGCTTTTGCCTTTTCGGTGAGGTCTTGTCCAAATTTTTCTAGCGCCGAGTAGCGAGATTCAGGGCTTTGATCGGTGACTTTTTGACTGCCGCGCACCTCTTTAATCGCGGTTTCCAAAGTCGCGGTGTCGAGATTAAAGGCTCGAAGTAGTTTCATCCCCAATCGAGGATCGTTAGCAAACCCGATTAAGAAATGCTCGATCGAGATAAAGTCGTCTTGCCAATTGTTGCGCGCTAACTCAGAGCGATCGAGCAGCGTATCTAAATAGCGACCCAAATAAAGCTGCTCAGTGTTGCCGACCTTGGGCTGGCGTTTAGCGTAGTCATCGACCTGCTGCCCCAACTGCTGCACATCGACCCCTGCCTTCGTCAAGATCTTATTTGCCAACCCGTCTTTCTGCTCTAAGACGCTGGTAATCAAATGCTCAACTTCTAAATTTTGGTGTTTATAGCGACGGACAACATCCTGTGCTTGGACGATCGCCTCCCATGCTTTATCGGTAAATTTGCTTGGGTCAGTGGGTTGCATGTTCTCCAGTCGGTCTTTCTAAATCGGCTTCTCTGAATCCCATTGTAGCCTTTAGTGATGGGCTGTTCGCTGTTATTGATGAGCTTTCTAGAACTCAAACCCAAACCGGACTAGCCACTCCCAAATCGTCGGACTTGCGCGATTGTTAGGGTTAGAAACAATTAGAAATCCGGGGCTAATGTTGAGGTGATCGCTCAACGCTAAACCGAAATAGCCTTCTAGATTTGTTTGGGTGGCGTTGCCGATTTTATTCTCAATAAACGGCTGACCCAGGGCAATTCCTGCTCTAGATCCTGGGATCAGAAAACTTCGCACAGCAAACCCCAGCGCCCAACTTTTGGGACTGAGGTCTAAATCTCGCCCTAGAGCTGTGTTGAAGCCGTTATAAGAGCCAAATCCTAATCGTCCAAATACGCCAAACGGACGATCGAGTGCCCATTCTGCATTAATGCCTCCCGCGTTGATGGTGCTGCCATTAATTTCTGCGTGAGTATATTGCAGCCGCACGATGATCGGCTGTTTAGGAAGCGTATATTCAACTTCCAAAGTGCCCTGATAGCGATCGCCAAACAAGCCCCCGCCGTTGTTCGTCTTAGCAGGATTTGCGGCATCGGTGGCGGCATAGAGTCCGCGCAAAATCAGGTTGTCGCGAACAGTCCAGGAGACAGCAGCCCCCGCACCGCCCGGACGATCGATTTCGTTTTGCACAATTAAAGGATTATTCGCAAAAAAGCTAGAGTTGAAGTTATCGCCTGACTGATTCGCGAAATTGTTGCGATCGACAAAATCACTGGGCGGAAGCTTAGACCCGATCGCGACTTCAAGATTTGAGGACGGCTGAAACACGTAATAGAGCTTTCTCAAGCGCACTTGGGGATCGACTTCCACATAGTCTAAACCGCCGCCATCTGCCAAAACTCCTGTGGTTCCCAGCAGGTTTTGTCCGCGATTTTGAGCCGTCGAAACCGCATCTCTGCCGTTGTTACCTGCTTCTAACTGACTGACCAGACGATCGCGACCGCTAAAGCTGGTGATTAGATTCAATCGAGTTCGAGATGCCAGACTCAGCGAATCTTGAGAGCCATTGGTGACGGCAAAAATGGTTTGTCCGTTGAGTTTGGTGGTGGTTGAAAATTGGCGATCGGTCAACTGAATATTGCGGCTTGTGATGGTGTCGAGTCGGGTTCGTAAATCCTTCAGTGCATTCCCATTCGCAACGTTGAGTCGTCGAATGGTCAAGACATCTTGTCGAGCGGTGCCGCCAACATCTCCCGCGAGAAGCTGTTCTTCAACTTTACCGAGCACTGCACTTAAAGCCGCACTAAACTCAAACCGCGTCAAAGGACGGTTGCCGCGAAACGTGCCGTCTGGATAGCCGACAATCACGCCATAGCGCTCAACGAGAGATTGCAGCGCTTGAAATGCCCAGTCACTCGGCTTAATATCCGATAGCTGCGAGACTGACGTGACCTGCGCCATCGGATCATCGTCAGGACGGTCGGGTGTGGCGATGATGTCGGGGGTCGCGATCGCAGAAGGTTCGGCAACCATCTCAAGGCTTTGTGAGGCATCCCCAACAGAAATCTGCGAAATTTCCTGTTTGACGCTTGCTTCATTTGCCCACACTGCTAGAGGCTGGGCGAAAACGCCGAGGCTGCCCAAACCGATCGCCCACCATTCAATCTGCTTCACTGTCTCACTCCTCACCGAGATGTTGTCTGCCTGACTAGACATCACAACAAGCCCACAATCACTCCATCAGGAGTATAAGCGCTCGGTGAGGTTAGGAACGAGAAGTTCTTTAAGTCCCCTAAATTCCTCCCTTTTGGAAGATTTAGGAGACTTTTCTTACGCAGCAGACTCTAGCGGTTTTTGCTGAATCAACTCGACTTTATAGCCATCGGGATCTTCGACAAATGCAATCACCGTCGAGCCGTGCTTCATCGGTCCAGGTTGGCGCGTGACTTTGCCGCCCCGATCGCTAATCTCTTGGCACGTCGCGTAAATATCATCGACTCCGATCGCGATATGCCCATAAGCGTCACCCAAACTGTAGTGATCTTTGCCCCAGTTATACGTCAGTTCAATTACAGTATTGTCTGATTCGTCGCCATAGCCGATGAATGCCAGTGTAAACTCACCGCCCGGATAATCTTTTTTCCGCAGCAGCTTCATGCCCAAAAACTCACAGTAAAACTTCAGCGATTCGTCTAAATTACCGACTCGCAGCATGGTGTGTAGTAGTCGCATGATCCGTTCTCCCGTTTTTTAAGACTCTTGCTCATTCTGACAAAACTCACAGGATCTCAATAATCTTGAGACACCGTGAATATCATCGCGGAGTGCCCGCTAAGGGCTTATTCTAAGCGATGGGCAACTGCTGCCATTCATCCTTCCTCCCTTCTATTTGAGGCTTATAGAGCAATGATTGACACTTCGGACACCGCCATTGAGTTTATAAATGCTCGCGAAATTCTAGATTCACGAGGTCGCCCAACGATCGAGGCAGAAGTCTATCTTGCCAACGGTGCGATGGGAATTGCTCAAGTGCCAAGCGGAGCATCTACTGGAAGCTTTGAGGCGCATGAATTGCGCGATGACGATCAAAGTCGCTACGGGGGCAAGGGCGTTTTGACGGCGGTTAAAAACGTCAAAGAGATCCTGGCACCCAAACTAATTGGTCTACACGCGGTCAATCAAGAAGAAGTCGATCGCACGATGATCGAGATCGATGGCTCTCCCAACAAGTCCAATTTGGGCGCAAACGCGATTCTTGCTGTGTCGCTAGCCACCGCAAAAGCAGGTGCCGAATCGGTCGGTTTGCCGCTCTACCGCTATCTCGGCGGACCGTTGGCAAATCTCCTCCCCGTGCCGTTGATGAACGTAATCAACGGAGGTGCACACGCCGATAACAACGTCGATTTTCAAGAATTTATGATTGTCCCAGTAGGGGCGACGAGCTTTAAGGAGGCGCTGCGCTGGGGGGCAGAAGTGTTTGCTTCGTTAAGCAAAGTGCTGCACGACAAAGGCTTGCTGACTGGCGTGGGTGACGAAGGCGGCTTTGCACCCAATCTCGAATCCAATCAAGCGGCACTGGATTTGTTGATGATGGCGATCGAGAAAGCAGGCTATAAACCTGGCACTGAGGTTGCCCTCGCGCTCGACATTGCCGCCAGCGAATTCTACAAAGACGGGCAATATACCTACGATGGGTCGGCTCACGCTCCGAGTGAGTTTATCGACTATATGGCAAGTCTGGTGAGTCAATATCCGATCGTGTCGATCGAAGACGGCTTGCACGAAGATGACTGGCAAAGCTGGCAGGCGTTGACGCAAAAAATCGGCGATCGCTGTCAGCTAGTTGGCGATGATTTATTTGTGACGAATATCACCCGTTTGCAAAAAGGAATTGACCAAAAAGCCGCCAACGCGATTCTGATCAAACTCAACCAGATTGGATCGTTGACCGAAACTCTGCAAGCGATCGATTTAGCGACGCGCAATAGTTTCCGATCGATCATCAGTCACCGATCGGGTGAGACCGAAGACACCACGATCGCAGATTTAGCCGTCGCGACTCGTGCGGGGCAGATCAAAACGGGTTCTCTCTGCCGCAGTGAGCGGGTTGCTAAATATAACCAACTGCTGCGAATCGAGGATGAGTTGGGCAATCAAGCCATTTATGCAGGTAAGGCTGGCTTGGGTCTGAAATAGTAGATTCACGAAAAAAGTGGGGACAGCGTTTGCCATCCCCACTCAGCCTATAAGATTTGAATCCTGAATCTATAGTTGAGGAACGTAGCGTTCTTTCTCAGGAACTACGGTGTATTCAGCCATAATCTGACGGAACTCATCACCGTCGATCGTTTCTTTCTCAATCAACAAATCGACTAAGCGATCGATGACTTCACGATTTTCGCGCATGATGCGACAGGCTTCTTGATAGCAGTGGGCGACAATCTCACGCACTTGACCATCAATTCGAGCCGCAATCACCTCAGAATATTCCGATCGGTTTGTCCAGCCGCCGCCTAAAAAGACTTCGCCCTGCTGACTTTCGAGCGACAGTGGACCCAAATCAGACATCCCATAGCGAGTCACCATCTGACGTGCCATGCCCGTCACTTGCTGCAAGTCGTTTCCGGCTCCCGTCGTGATTTCTGCATCGCCAAAGATCACTTGTTCAGCCGCCCGTCCACCCAAAGCACCTTGAATTCGCGCCATGATTTGAGAGCGAGAAATCAACCCTTGATCTTCTGAAGGAGTAAACCAGGTCAACCCTTGAGCCTGTCCACGAGGAACCAGCGTCACTTTTTGCACAGGGTCGTGATCTTTGACCAACGTACCAATCACCGCGTGTCCAATCTCGTGATAAGCAATTAAGCGCTTGCTCTTGCTGTCTACAAGCGGAGTGCCTTCCATGCCTGCAACCACTCGATCGATCGCTGCATCAATCTCTAGCATGGTCATCGCTTCTTTACGACGACGAGCGGTGAGAATGGCGGCTTCGTTCAACAGGTTGGCGAGGTCAGCCCCAGAGAATCCAGGGGTGCGACGAGCAATCACTTCAAGAGAAACATCGTCAGAGATTTTCTTGTCGCGAGCGTGGACATTCAAGATTTCCAGACGACCCTTGATATCAGGGACATCGACCTGGACTTGGCGATCGAAGCGACCCGGACGCAGCAGCGCAGAGTCAAGCACATCAGCTCGGTTAGTTGCCGCGATGATGATAATGCCCGTGTTACCTTCAAAGCCGTCCATCTCGGTCAGCAGTTGGTTGAGGGTTTGCTCTCGCTCGTCGTTACCGCCGCCGATGCCTGCGCCCCGTTGACGACCCACTGCGTCAATTTCATCGATAAAGATGATGCAAGGGGCGTTCTCTTTAGCTTTTTTGAACAGGTCACGAACGCGAGATGCACCCACGCCAACGAACATTTCAACAAACTCAGATCCAGAGATGCTGAAAAAGGGAACTCCGGCTTCACCCGCGATCGCTTTTGCCAGCAGAGTCTTACCTGTTCCAGGAGGTCCGACGAGCAAAACGCCCTTCGGAATCCGGGCACCGACTGCCGTGAATCGCTCAGGCTTTTTGAGGAAGGTAACGACTTCTTGCAGTTCTTCTTTGGCTTCTTCGATGCCTGCTACGTCATCAAACATCACGCCTGTCTTGGCTTCCATCTGGAACCGAGCGCGAGACTTACCAAAGCTCATCGCCTGTCCAGGACCGCCAGGGACATTGTTTGAGCGACGAAACAGGAAGAACAATCCGCCTAAAAGCAGAACGGGGAAGACTAGATTTCCGAGTAGACCCCAGACTGCGCCATCATTGCGGGCAGGGTGAGAGTCTAAGCTAATGCCAGAGCTTCTCAGGCGGGTGACGAGTTCGGGAGCGTTACCCGGCAGGTCAACGCGCAAACGCTGTAGACGATTGTCCAGTTCAGGATCGACCGCTTCGACAATGGCAGTGCGCCCACCATCATAGAGATCAACGCTCTTGACCCGATCGGCATCTAAATATTCTAAGAAGCGCCCGTAGGTCATGCGGGTACTGGCGGTGTTTTTGCCCACGGTGGCAGGAGTTGGGGCAAATGACCCTTGCCATAGGAAAAACCCAATCACTAAGGCGGGCAGTGCCCACAGCAGTATGGTTCTCCAGGAAGCTTTCATAAACTGGCAACCTCTAAGTACGTCAACAATGATTAAATCTGAAGTTAAATCTCAATTGTAAATAAAAGTGGAATTTCTTCAGCAGCAATCACTTTCCCCATGCTAAAGGAATCAGGTTACCTTTGCATAAGAGTGATTTCTCATTTAGACCGTCGATCGACAGGCTTCCAAACTTTTAATGAGAAGTATCTTAATCAAATTTAACCTAATTGTGAGCGTTCAGACAATCAACCTGAGATGCGGGGCGATAGTGATTTCCCCACTTTCTTTAGGATGCCGTCTCTGCAAGGGCGATCGCTTGCTGCAATCGCTGCCGATCCATGCCGCGCTGATTTAAAATCAGCCAAGACTGCACTAAATCAGGTCCTTTGAGGGCACCCGTCAGAGCCGCCCGGAGCGATTTCATCAAAAAGCCTTTCTTGATATTTTTGTCTTTGACGACTTGCTTAACGATTTCCTGAATCGTTCCATCGGTCAACGGTTCGGCAGGAATTGCGTCTAACACGGCGGTTAATGCCGCTGCCAAGCCATCTTGATGAAGCTGTGTGGTGGCTTCTTCGTCAAACCCGACATCTGCAATGAATAAGTAGCGGGTCATCTCGATCGCTTCGTCAAGGCGAGCCAGACTTGCCCCAATTACGGCTGAAATTTGGTCTAGCCAAGGGCGATCGCCCACCGGATCAAATTTATAACTTGCTTCTTGCCAGTAAGGAATCAGCAGATTTGTGAGGTGATCAACGGGCATCGCGTGTAAATATTGCCCATTAATCCAGTTGAGTTTGTCCCAATCGAACTTAGCTCCGGCTTTGTTGACCCGATCGAAGCTAAAGTTTTCTGCCGCTTGAGACAAACTAAAAATCTCTTGGGTTGAGTCTGGAGGCGACCAGCCCAGCAGCGTCATATAGTTAACCAGCGCTTCGGGCGTGTAGCCCATTTTTTTGAAGTCTGCGATCGAGGTGACTCCATCTCGTTTTGAAAGTTTTGCCCCCGCCGAGTTGAGAATCAGCGGTGTATGTCCAAATTCTGGAACGGTGGCTTCAAGCGCTTCGTAAAGCAGAATTTGCTTGGGCGTATTGCCGATATGATCTTCTCCGCGAATCACCTGAGTAATGCCCATATCAATGTCATCCACGACGACGACAAAGTTATAGAGCGGCTGACCGATATCATCGCCTTCAGACGCACGGGCAATCACCATATCGCCGCCCAAGTCGCGACCTTTCCAGGAAACCGTTCCGCGCACCAAATCATTCCAGGAGATTTCTCGATCGTTCTCAATTTTGAATCGGACTACAGGCTTGCGTCCCTCAGCCGCAAACGCAGCTTGCTGATCGGGGGTCAGATTGCGGTGGCGATTGTCATAGCGAGGAGCCTCATTTTTAGCTTTCTGTGCGTCTCGCATCGCGTCAAGTTCTTCGGGGGTTTCATAGCTGCGATATGCCAACCCCTGATCGAGCAACGTTTGGATTGACTGGCGATACAGATCCATCCGCTTTGACTGAAAAAATGGACCTTCATCCCACGTCAGCCCCAGCCACGTCATCCCTTCTAGAATGTTGTCTGTAAACTCAGGGCGCGATCGCTCCACGTCAGTATCTTCAACCCGCAAGATAAATTGCCCTTGTTTGTGACGAGCAAACAGCCAATTGAATACAGCAGTTCTTGCTGTACCAATGTGTAGATTTCCGGTTGGGCTAGGAGCAATGCGAACGCGAACTGTCATAAGGGTGAGGGATGAAGGGCGAAAAAGAAAAAGGATGAAGCCCAAACGATGTCGAATGAATTTTAGTTCATCCTTCATCCCTCATTCTTCATCCTTTCTCTTAACGGGACTGACGGGGTTCGAACCCGCAACTTCCGCCGTGACAGGGCGGTGCTCTAACCAATTGAACTACAGTCCCTCATTTCTAAGGGCGCTTTTTTATTAGCGCAGTCTCTATTGTGCCGATCGGGCGGCTTTTTGTCAAACAAATCGTTCTAAACATTCTTTGGATTGTGGATTGAGTAACTTCCGGGAATTGCATATTCTCGGATAACCCTCATCCCCAACCCTTCTCCCTAGGGAGAAGGGAGCTAAGATCTCGATCCCTCTCCTTGGGAAGAGGGTAAGGGTGAGGGCAAATTCGGGTCTTACTTTAATCTTCAACCCTCTGAGCCGTCACGATCGATCCAATTCAACCGACTCTAATGAATGCTGTGATAGTCGGCATCCATCCAGCAGCGAGGCAGCGTTTCGCCAGAGGGAAACAGCAAGGTGTCTTTGCTAATCGGTTCGGGGTCTTGTTCTTCTTGCCCAGACTGAATGCGACCGTGAATCTCGTTTTGCACCGGGTTAAAGAGTTCTTCTAAATCTAAAATTTCAACTAGATTTCCAGTTTGTTTTTCTTGTAAAAGCATTCCGGCTCTCCTATAACAAATTATTTGATGACGTTTTCAAGATGCGATGTTTAGCTGCCTATTCTCATCTATCGTAGGGACGGTTAAGGCAGAAGAGATGGGGGGATAATGGCGGTGAGCCTCCAGGAATAGACGATATGAGAACGATCGCTGAAATTAACGACAAAATCACGCGGCGACAAGCGATCGTGCAAACCGTAGAAGAATTGAAAGCACGAGTCGTAGAGGTCGGAGTCACTCAGGCAGCCAAAGAAGTCGATGTGATCACGACTGGCACCTTTGAGCCAATGGAGTCATCGGGCGCAATTCTCAACTTGGGACAGACCGATCCGCCGATCAAAATTCGGCAATGCTGGATCGATGGAGTCTCTGCTTATGCCGGGTTTGGAGCCGTCGATCTCTACATTGGAGCCTCACAGATGGTTGAGTATTCCAGCATGGGTGAGGCAGCAGACGGTGACGAATCGCGAAGTACTATTCGCGGCGGTGGGCACGTAATCGAAGATTTGATTGCGGGTAAATCGGTGCATCTGAGAGCGATCGGACAGGTGACAGACTGCTATCCTCGCGCTTCATTTGAGACAACGATTTCTCGCGATCGCATCAATCAATTTTATCTGTTCAATCCGCGCAATCTCTATCAAAACTTTATCGTTGGCGTGAATGGCGGCGATCGTCCTCTGTTTACTTATTTAGGTCCGCTTCAGCCCCAGTTAGGCAATGCGGTTTACTCCAATCCTGGCGCGATTTCGCCTTTGTTAAACGATCCCGACTTACAGCTAATCGGCATCGGGACGCGGGTTTTTTTGGGAGGCGCGATCGGATACGTCACTTGGGAAGGGACGCAGCACTTTCCATTACAAAAACGACTGCCCAACCGGACTCCGATCGGACCTGCGGCAACGTTGGCGCTGATTGGCGACGCAAAACAAATGGATGCCCGATGGGTGAGAGGCTGCTATTTCAAAGGTTATGGTGCGTCTCTAATGCTGGGAGTTGGCATTCCGCTCCCGGTGCTGACTGAGGAAGTCGTCGCTCACTGTGCCGTGCAGGACAAGGATTTAGTCGCGCCAGTCGTCGATTTTTCGATTCCTCGTCGCGTTCGTCCGACGTTTGGGCTGGTGAGCTATGCCCAACTCAAGTCAGGCAGGTTGGCGATCGATGGCAAATCGGTTCGGGTTGCGCCGCTTGCGAGTCTTTATCTATCCCGCCAAGTCGCCCTAGAGCTAAAGCAATGGATCGAAGCCGGGACGTTTATGCTAAGTGAAGCTGTCGCACCGATCCCCAACGATCGGGTGTTCATTCCGCAAGATTTGCGAGGTAGTTGATGTTTGCCAACGTTCGCGAGACCACTCTTTATTTCGATGTGGAAGGATCGGGACTCGTGCCCGATCGCGCTCAGATGCGGGAGAAACCCGTCGCGTTTTTGGTTCATGGCGGTCCGGGAGCCGATCACAGCAGCTATAAGCCAACTTTCTCGTCGCTCAGTCGGAAGATGCAGCTCGTTTATTTTGACCATCGGGGGCAGGGACGATCGGCGCGAGGCGACAAATCGACCTACACGCTCGATAACAATGTCGAGGACATGGAAGCGCTGCGACAGCATTTAGGACTGGGCAAAATTATCGTAATTGGTGGCTCCTATGGCGGCATGGTGGCATTGACTTATGCGACTCGCTATCCGCAAAACGTGTCTCATTTAATTGCGATCGCCACCGTTCCCGATTCTCGCTTTTTGAGTCGCGCTCAAGAAATCTTAAAAGAACGAGGCACTGACGAACAGAACGCGATCGCCCAATATCTCTGGAATGGCAACTTTGAAACCGAAGACCAGTTGCGAGACTATTTTCGGCTGATGCGATCGATGTATTCCGTTACCTACGATCCCAATGCTAAACAAGAAGGCTGGGATCGCACGATTCTCTCAGTCGATGCAATTAACGTCGCGTTTGGTGGCTTTCTCCGCTCCTATGACATTCGTGCTGAGTTGCCCAAAATCACCGCTCCGACCCTCGTGATCGCCGGACGGCATGACTGGATCTGTCAGCCAGAATTTTCAGAAGAGATTGCCAACGCGATTCCCAACTCAGATCTGCGAATTTTTGAAAACAGCGGGCACTCAATTCGAGCCGACGAACCGCAGGCTTTGTTAGATGCGATCGCCGGGTTCATCGTCTACAAAAAATAAATCTTTCAATAAATAAGGGGCAGATAGCCATCTGCCCCCCATTCTCAGCCAATTGATTAAACGGTCTCTAACCTTCTGCTACCGGATTCTGCTTTTTGACAGGTTTGGGTAACGGGTCTTTTCGCACAGGTGCAGAGCTACTTGCCGCTGTGCTAGAAGTCGGTCGCGGACTCCGATTAAAGCTGCCGCCAGGACGAGGTGCAAAATCTCGTCTCGGACGATCGCCGCCTTGATCGAATGAAGATTTAGATCGCTTTTTAGGCGGAATCATCCCGATCGGGCTGCTTTGATGAATGACTAGATTGTCGCCTTGCCGACGCACTTGCAGATCCCAAAAATAGCCGACGACTTTTCCAGTCAGGCTGCCTTCGAGCTTGAGCTTAAAAGACTTGATGCGATCGCCATCTTTTTTGCGAGGAGCCTGCTGAATCTTCACCACGATCGAGTTGTCTTCTGGCGATTGAAAAATTACTTCTCCTCGAATCGAGAAATAATCGTTATCGACTTCCGACGACGGCTGATAAGAGATGGTTGGCTGCTCTTCGCTCGTCTCTTCAGACTCTGACTTATTCAGCTTTTCTGGCTCCCACACCCCGACGATTTGGGCGTGCAGATCTTGCTCTTTTTCACGAGTGCGAGGATAAACCACCCACAGATGGTCTTGCTCTAAATCGAGATGATTTCTCACCAGACTCATGACCCGACCCAAAAGCACCGCCTGAATGTCAGTGCCGTCAGTTGTCGTTAGAGTTCCGCGAGTAAACTGCTCGTCTTCGGCTGTATAGCGACCCCGCAATAGCCCGATCGCTCGATATTGCATGGGTTCGCTCGGTGCCGGAATTGGCTGCTGACGCAAGCCGTCTAACTCAGATTGAGTCGGGGCTGCGTCTGCGGTCACAGCCGGAACCGTGGGTGCAGGGGCGGCAGCAACAGGCTCAGGCTTTTTAGGCTCACTGACTTCTGGAGGCGCAGCGGGTCGAGCGATCGGGCGCATCAACGGAGGTCGAGCCACGGGTTGCGCATCTGAACTGTTGGATGGTTCGGGCACGTGGCTGCTGTCGATCGCACCTGTTTGAACGTTGGTCGCCCACTCATCGGAAGATTGCTGGGATGAGGGAGGCTTAGGTGGCTGAAGAGGGCGGTTAGGCAAGGGACTCATAGGCTATCATCGTCACAGGCTGAGGGCAGAGAATGGCAGTCAGACTATTGTACTGAATGCATTCGGACGGGAGGCGAATCCGAAAGCTTTTAACCGTTTTACGGAAAAAACATTCGGGCGTTGTTTTCTGACTCGATCGATTTGAAGATCTTGCTGGGTTTTATCCTCAACAAGGGTCAACCTTTAAACTCATTCTTAGCATTTAGGGCATGAGTGCAGCAATAGCAGTATGCCCATAATACTGATTTCTCACGGGCTTCAAACCAATGCTCAAGTAACAATTTTAAGACTTCCCTAGTTTCTGTTAAATCGATATCTTCGTTAAGTTTCTAGGACACTATCAAGTAACGAAGTGTAAACTATAAGAAGTGATCATTGTTAACACTTTGGTCTGTAAAGATCTTTATGAATCAGTGTGAACCCTTCAGGTCGGGTCACCGTCAAGTTTTCCAAATAAATGAGACTCTACCAGTAGATCGGTTACAGAGACGCTTTATTTTTTAACTCCCCGTCCTATTTTCAGGACTCTACCGATGCAAATTCCTTTGTTTGGCAAAGTTGGTAAAAAGCCCGCCGCCTGGATAATTGGGCTGCTAGCAGCCGGAGTGATCACTGTGCCCATAGTCACCTATGGAGTTCTAAAACGAGGAACTCCAAAGCAAGACTTAGCCGAGCTAACGGTGCCTGTAAAGTCAGAGACCGTGACCGTGCGAATTACGGCAAGTGGCACGATCGCGCCCGTCCAAACCGTAAATCTGAGTCCTAAAACTTCTGGACGAATCGCTGAACTGTTTGTCGAACAGGGCGATCGCGTGCAGGCAGGACAAGCGATCGCGCGCATGGAAAGTTCTGAACTGCAAGCCCAACGCGCTCAAGCCGTTGCCAATGTGCAAGAAGCCCAGCAGCGACTCGCCCAACTGCAAGCCGGAACGCGAGTTGAAGAAGTCAGGCAAGCCGAATCTGAGGTGGCTCGTGCGAGAGGAGAAATCGATCGCGTGCGTGGACAGGTTGCCGATGCTCAATCTTTACTAGAGTTTTCCAGATCTCAAACTCGCCGCCAGCAAGAGCTTGCAGGTCAGGGAGCGATTTCGACCAACTCGCTAGAAGAATTTTTGCGCAAAGAGCAGAACGCCAAGCAAACCCTCAATCAGGCGCAGGCACAACTGAGCCAATCTCAAGCGCAATATAATCAGACCGTTCAGCAGCTAGAACAGCGTCGCAACGGCTCGACTCGTGAGGAAATCGGTCAAGCAGAAGCACGAGTGGCATCGACAGTGGCTCAGGTGACGCAGGTTGACACCAACATCGCAGACACGATAATTCGCGCCCCCTTTGCTGGACTGATCACGCAGCGCTATGCCAGCGTTGGGGCATTTGTGACTCCGACGACTTCTGCCTCATCCACGACTTCGGCGACCTCGACCTCGATCGTGGCGCTTGCGAGTGATCTCGAAGTTCTGGCAAAAGTCCCGGAGGTGGATATTGGACAAATTAAGCCAGGGCAGGAAGTCGAGGTGAAGGTCGATGCGTTTCCTGAAGAGACATTTAAGGGGCGAGTTCGTCTGATCTCACCTGAAGCGGTAGTTGAGCGAGATGTCACGGCATTTCAGGTACGAATCCAACTGCTGTCAGGTCGAGAAAAACTCAAGTCGGGCATGAATGCAGATCTGAGTTTCTTGGGCAATCAGCTTAAATCGGCGATGCTTGTGCCAACCGTGGCGATCGTCACCAAAAAAGGACAAACGGGTGTGTTGGTTCCTGACGCAAAAAACCAGCCTCAGTTTAGACCCGTGACGATCGGCACTAATCTCAACAATCAAACCCAAATCATGGACGGTGTGAAAACAGGGGATCAGGTATTTGTGCAGCTTCCAGATGGCAAAAAGCTGGACGAAATCATCAAAGATAAACCGGGAGCCACTAAAAATAATTAAAGGTGCATCGCAATGGACTGGCTAGAAAGCGGAAAAATGGCAGTCAAAACGCTAACGGCGAATAAACTGCGAACAAGTTTAACCATGCTAGGAATGGTGATTGGCAACGCGTCAGTGATTGCCATGATTGGCATTGGACAAGGAGCACAGAGATTAGCATCAGAGCAGTTTGAGTCGTTAGGTCCAAACGTTTTGTTTGTGTCTCCTGGCTCTAGCCAAGCGAGACAGCGAACGACAAACTTGCCGAGAACGCTGGTCTGGGACGACGCGAAAGCGATCGCGTCTCAAGTGCCCTCAGTCAAAGGAGTCGCGGCTCAACGTCAGGCACAACTGCCCCTCATCTATGGCGGACGCAATCGCAGTTCTTTAATCACTGGAACTACGCCAGAGTTTCTCTCAGTGCGTGACTTTAATGTCGCAAAAGGTCGCTTTCTCACCAATTTGGATCTAGAGCGAAACAAGCGAGTTGCGGTGCTAGGTTCTCAGATTGCCACTGACTTTTTTGCTGGAAAAGACCCGATCGGACAGCAAATTCGCATTCGCAATGTCAGCTTTGAAGTGATCGGCATTATGCAGTCGAAAGGCTCGTTTTTGGGCAGCAATCAAGATGATGCAGTCTATGTTCCGTTGACGACGACTGCCAGCGTTTTAACTGGGCGGACTTCTCCCTATGGCTTAGATGTCTCAATTATCTCAATTTCTGCCAAAAATGAAGCGAGTGTCCCCGCTGCCGAGTTTCAGATCACAAATCTGCTGAGGCTGCGTCACAAAATCATCAATGAAGATGATTTCACCGTCCAAACTCAAAAAGATATTCTGCGAATCGTCGGCACGATCACAGGTGGGTTGACGGCAATGCTGGCAGCGATCGCCGCAGTCTCTCTGTTGGTCGGCGGCATCGGCATCATGAATATCATGCTGGTCTCGGTGAGCGAACGCACTCAAGAAATCGGACTGCGGAAAGCGATCGGGGCCGCCGAAAACGACATTCTGATCCAGTTTATGATTGAGGCGGTGTTGCTTTCAGCCGCAGGTGGCGTGATCGGCACGGCGGTTGGAGTCGGTGGGATCTTGTTAGTCGGAGCTTTTTCGCCCTTAAGTGCCAGCGTTTCACCAGTTGCGATCGCTCTTGCTGTTAGCGTTTCTGGCTCGATCGGGCTAATCTTTGGCGTGATTCCGGCGAGACAAGCGGCAAAACTCGACCCGATCGTGGCACTCAGAAGCGCCTAACCCTACTACGATTCATTCTTTGCTATGCCAAATCCCCTTATTGTTCGTCTCGAAGAAGTCACCAAAGTTTACGGCTTTGGTGAAACCGAAGTTCATGCATTGGCGGGTGTCGATTTGCTGATCGAACAGGGCGAATATTGCGCCATCATGGGTGCGTCTGGGTCAGGCAAATCCACCATGATGAATATTATTGGATGTCTCGATCGTCCCACTGCTGGACGCTACTATCTAGACGGCGCAGATGTTTCTCAAATTGCCGACAAACAGTTGGCACACACCCGCAATTTAAAGCTGGGGTTTGTGTTTCAACAGTTTCACTTGTTACCGCAGCTATCTGCTCTAGAGAACGTCATGCTGCCGATGATCTACGCTAACGTTCCAACAGAGGAACGCCGCAAACGAGCAACCGAGGCATTGATTCGCGTCGGGTTAGAAAACCGCCTCAACAATCGACCAAATCAACTATCGGGGGGACAACAGCAGAGAGTCGCGATCGCCCGCGCGATCGTCAACAATCCCGTTCTTTTGCTAGCAGACGAGCCGACCGGGGCGCTAGACTCTCAAACCACCAAAGAAATTCTGACAATTTTTACCGAACTCAACGCGTTCGGCATGACGGTTGTGATGGTGACCCACGAACCTGATGTAGCACGATGCACCGATCGAGTTATCTGGTTTAAAGACGGTCAGGTGATGCAACCCTATCTCTCTCCAGCCGATTTAGGAACCGTAACGGCGGCTTGATTCTTTAAGCTTTACCAACACCCTGAACTAGAGTGAATTGACACTGATCGACCGCTTGCCAGCCCCAACGTCAACTGATTGCACGATCGAGATGGATGAAAAGGCACATTCGGAATCAGCAGACCTCGAATGGTGGTGGTCTGACGGTTAGGAGTCACGATCACCGTTTGAGGATAGCTGACTGAAGAGGTAGAGCTAAACCCAAAACTGTCGTAGGTATAGGTCGGCGCAACGATAATGATCGATTGAGGAACACCAAACTGATCAATATAGTTGGTCTGAGAGTAGATCGGCGTGTAGGTAGTTGGAGTCGGAACCGCTTTGACCGGGGAACCTCCAATATCACCCGGCGACGCGATCGCGCCTCCCCCATGAATCGGGATCGCGAAAACCGACAAGGCAACTATTAGAAACAGACGTTTTAACATAGCTCTTACTGAGGTTGGTGTTGAGCAACAGCACCCTGATCTGAATCTAGCGCGATTTGACGATCGTTGCCATCTTCCTAAGTCTGTAATGTGACCTGAATGTTTAGAATTCCTGAACTGCCATCTTTGCCGTTGCTATCTTCGAGCGGCTGCTGTTGACGATCGGATGTTGCCCGCGCCAATAAGGTGTAATTTCCAGGCTGCTGAGGTTTCCAGAGATAGCGCCATAGCGTCCACTCATGGGGTGAATTGGGGCGGTTTTGGTTGGCTCGACTCCAGGAAATGCCGTTGTCAGTGCTGACCTCGATCGTCTGAATTGAGCTAGAGCGATCGAGGGCGACTCCTGCTAATAAAATGCCTTTTTGCCAACCCGACTCTCCATCTCGACTGACGTTAACTTGATGTTGACGATTCCACACCCGTGTGTCTTGCACCTGCCGCATCAGCGCATGAGTCGGAATTTCTGCCGTGTTTGACCAGCCCTGGTTCTCCCAAAATCCCGTTTTTGGTTTTGTGATTGCCTCAATCTCAACAATCCATTTAGGCTGTTTTTGCCCATAATGTCCGGGCACAATCAGCCGCATCGGATAGCCGTGAGCAGCCGTCAGAGGCTCTTTGTTCATCTGATGGACGAGTCGCACATCGGCGCGCATAATGTCAGCTACAGGCAAAGTGGTTTCATACCAATCAGCCCCCTTGAGGGCAAATTCCTGCACATCAGAGCGAACATTCGCCTGTCTCAGAAACGGCAGAAGCGGCGTTCCTGTCCACAGGGCATTGCCAATCAGATTGCCGCCTGCGGGGTTGCCGATGCACTCCATTGTCAGGTGAAAGTCTTCTTGCGGCGCTTGCAGAACATTCTCAAGTGTCAAAGTCAGAGGCTTTTCGACGGCTCCTTTAATCTTGAGTTGCCACTTATCCGCTTTAACCGTAGAAGGCAGCGCATAAGACTGGACATAAAACTCGTCTAGCGGCGTAATTAGATGATCCGGCAGCGGGGTTTCTGGATTTAGCAGACTCAAGAGAAAGAGCGGCTCGATCGTCCTGCTCTGACAGCCCCCAATCAAGCTAACCGCAACCAATCCGCCAGAGGTCTGGAGGAGGTGTTTAAGAAGTTTTCGACGATTCACAAGTTAGAAAGGCGACACAGTGCTTTATTGATTGTCCAACATCCTGAGCAGAACTGGGTCGATCGCTGAACTGCCTGCAATCTGCTTGCTTTTGGAGGGTGGAATGCTAAATTTGTAAGGCGCATTTCCGGTTGGTCGCTTAAAATCCTGCACTTACACGTTTGCCCCTACTGCTATGCACTCACCGCTTCCTGATGGCACCGTGATTCAAAACCGATATCGCATCGAGCGCGTGTTGGGGCACGGAGGGTTTGGCAGAACCTATCTGGCGATCGACACCAATCGCTTTAGTGAGCTGTGTGTGCTCAAAGAATTTGCGCCTCAGGATCAAAGCGCTGCCAATTTACGCAAGGCAGAAGACTTGTTTACACGCGAGGCAGGCGTACTCTATCAGCTTCGCCATCCTCAGATTCCTCGTTTTCGAGAAATGTTTCGGGTGCATTATCTCGATCGAGAACTCCTATTTCTCGCCCAAGACTATATTGAAGGCACCACCTACGAAGCCTTGATGGATGCGCGACAGGGGCAGGGCTTTAGCGAGGCAGAAATTTTGCAGCTTCTGCATCAGATTTTGCCTGTGTTGACCTACATTCACAGCGCCGGAATCGTGCATCGAGACATTGCGCCTGACAATATTATTTTACGATCGCCCGATCAAAAACCCGTCCTAATCGATTTTGGGGTGGTCAAAGCCCTCGCCAACAAACTCGCCCAACCCACCAATCACACGCTTGTCGGCAAACCAGGTTACGCTTCCCCTGAGCAACTTCAGGCAGGCACCGCAAATCCGAGTAGCGATTTGTATGCGCTGGCAGTCACTTGTGTCGTGCTGTTAACTGGACGAGACCCCAAATCGCTTTATGACCCAGTGGCACTGACGTGGATCTGGCAGCGCCATGTCACAGTGAACCCTGAGTTAGCGTTTGTTCTCAATCGACTGTTGAGTTATAAACCGAGCGATCGCTACCCTTCGGCAGACGATGTTTTAGCAGTTCTTTCGCCCATCCAGATCCAACCTGCCCCCGTTGCTCAACCTATGGCATCAGCGCCAACCTCGCTGACGCAGCAAAATACGCTGGCGTTGGTGGGGCGCAGACGGGCAACGACTGTGGTAAAGGCGAGGTCGTCAGGACAAGTTGCTTCTCGACAGGCTCAACGATCGCCGCTCAATGCCATTCTCTATTCCCCGGTCTGGATGGTTAAAGGAACGGCTTATTTAATCAGAGCTATCTTGCGGGGAGTTTTCGGAGTCGTTAAATTTACGGTGTTTGGAGTTTTTAAACTGGTCTATCGACTTGTGATTTTCGGGTTTGTGATTGCTCTAGTGACGTGGGCAGTGCCGCAAATTTTGGCGTTAGTTCCCAGCATTGCACCCGCTTTAAAACTCGCCCAAGGTTCAAAGCCTCAAAGTAATCAGTCTCAAAGCACGGATCTAGAAACTCGCTGTAAAGAATTGGGGCTTGACTACGCTGCTTTTGTACGATCGGTCAATGACCAGTTCTATATCAAATATCCCAATCAAAAGGGCAAGCTCTTGAGCAGTGACGACAAAGACCAAGCAATGCGAGATGAGTGGAATGCGATCGCTGACGAATTATTGAAGAAATCGGCAAAGGGAAGCGGTTCCGACGGACTCTCACCTCGCGATCTATGAAATGTCTTCAAAATCGTAAACTCGTCTAGTTAATCGTTCTGCTAATTCATATACCCAACAGACAAGTAATATTACCCTGCGTTAACTATTGAAAACGTACTGAGTGTAGCAACCCACAAACGATAACCCTAAAGGACGTTTTCTGAACAGTCTGTAACGTTTGATGTCTCGGTTCATTCAAAGCAAGAAACAGAGCCACTCGTAAGTTTTTCAATCTCTCGATTCGTTCCGCTGCTAGAGGGAGCAGAAGTCTATAGAATAGTACTCTTTTGCGCTATCGATCGAGCAAAGACATTGACTCCGCTAAAGTCAAGCTTTACAGAATCTTCAGCACGCAGTTCCGGTTAGATGAGATCGTGGAGAGCCTGCCCAGTTTCTGCATCGGTTGCAACTTCACCAGTTATTTGATGAATTCTATAGGTCATAGTCATACCGCTCTTACTTTAGAACAGAAGCTGATCAGTTGATGGAGCTTCAGAGGTTAAACAGTAAAAAGACTCGTTACATTAGAACTCAAAATTAAACAAAGTTCCCGAAAAATTTACCTTTAGGTAGCTATATTGATTTTACGGTCTTTTATTTTTAATGTTAGATCCAGCAGTGCAGTCTTTAAAAGGTTCGATCGTCAGGCTGGGTAGCGTAGATTTGCAAGTGGCTTATTCACCGGGGCAAGCTCCTGCGATCGTGCTGGTACATGGGGGCTTAGGCAATCGCTTTAATTGGCAAAACCAGTGGGAATTTTTGCAGTCGCGCGATCGGGCTGTTCTCGCTTACGATCTGGCGGGGCATGGCGAGTCTGGGCGCTATCGTCGCTATTCGGTGGGCAGACATCGCCGTGATTTGACTCGGCTCTTGCATCACTTCAGTCTTGAGCAGCCGATTTTGTGCTGTCACAGCTATGGCGTAACGATTGGACTAGAGTGGGCAGCGCGTCACCCAACCACAGCGATGATCGCGATCGCAGGCGGCACTCACAATCTCACGCCCTGGTGGGAAGTTCCGCTGATGAAGTTTTTTGCGGCGGGCGGATACCAGATTTATCACTCATCTCCGATTCAGCAGTTGATACAGCGAAGTCCTTCAGAAAACTCAAATCCCTCGTCTGATTTGCCGTCACACGCACACCCCTATGAAGCGATCGAGTCGTTTTGGGGCTATGACGGTCGAAGACACGCGCTGACTTGTCCGACGGTGGTGATTACAGGAGGGCGCGACCCCGTGTTTCCGCCAATGATGGGCGACCAACTCGCCGCTCACCTATTGAGCAGCGTTCATTTGACGGTGCCCGCTTCGGGTCACTCGGTTATGGTTGAAGCGCCCAACCTCGTCAATCAGGCACTTTGGCAACTGCTGCACCGGGGCGAACTCGTTGAAAGTTGGGTTGACCTAGTGAGCAACGGCTGGGTGACCGATCGCTAGTTTCTCCCAGCCGCTCTACTATCCGTGCAGAGAGATTAGGGTCGCTCCATTGCTTCGATCGCTTTGGGCACCGCAGCCGTCAACACTTCATTTCCGGTGTCGGTCACTAGCACATCATCCTCAATGCGGATGCCGATGCCACGCCAGCGATCGGGCACTTCTGGCTGTCCTTCAAATGGCTTAAAGTCCGGTCGAATATAGATTCCCGGTTCGACTGTTACGACTTGCCCCGACTGGAACGACTGCCAGGTTTCGCCAATCTGTCGCACCCCAACATCGTGGACATCTAGCCCCAACCAGTGACCCGTGCCGTGCATAAAGAAGGGCTTATATTTTTCTTCTTTGATGATTTCTTCGAGGTCTCCTTGCAGCAATCCCAGCCCCATTAGCCCTTCGACGATCGTCCGCACGGCGGCATCGTGAAATAGATTCCAGGGATTGCCGGGTTGCACCTGCTCGATCGCCTTCAACTGCGCCGTTAAAACTAATTTATACAGAATGCGCTGCTCGTCGGTGAATTTGCTGCCCACGGGATACGTCCGCGTGATGTCGGAGTTGTAATAGTCGTAAGAGCAACCTGCATCGACTAACAGAATTTCTCCATCTTGCATTTGGCGACGGTTTTCGGTGTAGTGCAGAATGCAGGCGTTTGCGCCCGATGCCACGATCGAGGGATATGCCGCTCCTAACCCGCCTCTGAGCAGAAACAGACGCTCCATCTCCGCCTGAATTTCATACTCATAGCAGCCTGGTTTTCGCATCTCTAACGCCAGGTTATGCGCCTCTGCCGCGATCGCAACCGCTTTTCGCATCCGCTCTAGCTCACCCGCGCTTTTCACCTGCCGCAAAGGATGCAAAATCGGTCCCGGATCTTCAATGGCGATCGGTCCTGTGCCTTTCTTCTCGTAGGTGGACATCAACCGCTGCCAGAGATTGAGAACTGTGTTGTTGAAGCCTCGATCGCGCCCCAAATGGTAATAGATGCGATCGGCTTTCTCGACATATTGCGTTAACTTCTCGTCGAGTTCGGCGATCGGGTAGGCTTCATCTGCCCCATATTTTTCTTTGGCAGCGTCTACTCCAATGCGATAGCCTGACCAGGTTTCTTTATCGGCATCTTTGGGTCGGACAAACAGCACAAACTTGTGGGTTTCATGGTGAGGCGCAAACACCGCAACCGCATCCGGTTCATCAAAGCCTGTCAGGTAGAAAAAATTGCTGTCTTGCCGAAAGTTATATGCCACATCGTTGTGCATTACAGCGGTCGGCGCACTGCGAAGAATGGCGGTGCCTGACCCAATTTTGGTCATAAACTGTTCGCGACGCTGACGATAATCTGACTGCATAAGGAAAATTGAAGAGTGAAGGACAAAATGCGATGTGCCACTGATTTCCCCTCCTCACGCAGTGGGGCGAAGCCTCCCAACCCTTCTCTCCAACGAGAAGAGCTTTCAGCCCGTTCCGGTTCCCTCTCCCACTGGGAGAGGGCTGTCTTTGCGGGTGTTTCAGGAAAGTCGCACATCGCATAACGAAGGGCAAAAGGAGTTTCCACCCTTCACCCTCTTTAGAATTTGTAACTCAAAACTTGAATCGCCATCCCATTTTTGGGCAAATCTGCTTTTTGAATTGAGATGGAGTCTCCGCCTTTTCGCACCGCAACCCCGCTCATCAGCTTGAGGAAGGCATCGAGACCCACCAGATCACACTGATCTTTAGCCGCCTGGGTGCGATATTGCGTTGGAATCACCAGTTTAGGATTCAGCACGTTAATCGCTTGTTTGGCTTCTTCAGGCGTGTAGGCTTTCGGTCCGCCGCCCACTGGGACAAACAACACGTCTGGGCTTCCTAGCAGAATTTTTTGCTCAAGCGAAATAGGTGCGGCAGCTCCACCCAAGTGAAGAACGGTTACCCCTCCCTGAGTCCAGCGCCAAGCCACGTTGCTGCCAAACTGCTTGCCCCCGACCCGATCGTGGTCAGCGCTGATTCCCTGAATCTTGATTCCGTTGACATTATAGGCTCCTGCTTCATACAGCAAGCGAGGATTTCCGGGCACTAGCTCGATCGCGCCTTCATCCAAAAGCTGACTGCTGATCAGCACCAAATCAGCATTGACTTTTGGCGCACGATATCCGGCTGTGCAACCCAGACTCCGAAATGGATTGACGAGAATTTTCTGCCCGCTTCCGGTAAACAAAAAGCAAGTGTGTCCTAGATATTGCACCGAGAGTGAGCCAGTCTGCGCTTGAGCAGAGTCAAACCCGGAGATCACACTTGTCCCAACTGCGGTGAGCAAGCTGGCTCCGGCAAATTGCACAAACTGTCTTCGTTTCATAAAGCCTCACAACGATGGTTAGAGATTAGAGATCAGCAAGAATTGGGCAAGCCCTCTCATTTCTGACCCCTAATTTCCTGCAAAAAGTTCCTCAGTAGCTGCTTCCCCGATGCCGTGAGCACACTTTCTGGATGAAACTGCACCCCCTGAATGTGAGGATACTGCCGATGACGCACGCCCATAATGGTCTGATCATCTACCCAAGCTGTGATCTCTAAGACTTCTGGGCAAGACTGCCGCTCGATTACCAGACTATGATACCGAGTTGCGGTCATCGGGTTATCGAGTCCGTTAAAAACGCCTGCATTGGTGTGATGCACTTCAGAGGTTTTGCCGTGCATTAACAGTGGGGCAGCGACGATCGTGCCTCCAAACACCTGCCCGATGCTTTGATGCCCCAGACACACGCCTAAAATTGGCATCGCCGAACCCAGTTGCCGAATCAAGTCGAGCGAGATACCTGCGTCGTCGGGTCGTCCCGGTCCAGGTGAAATGACGACTCCTGCTGGGTTAAGTTGGCGCACTTGGTCGATCGTGATTTGGTCGTTTCGATAAACTTGAATGTCTGCTGCTATAGGAAACTCAGCCCCTAATTCACCTAAATATTGCACTAGATTATAGGTAAAGCTGTCGTAGTTGTCGATGACGAGAATCATTTGAAAGCATAAGGGACGAAACTTATTTCATCCTCTCACACTCTTTGAGTTGCCTCAGCAGTCACGAATGAAACGCTTGGATGAAGAGAAAGAGCTTAGGCAACAGCAGAAATCCAGCGACTAATAGAGCCGCGATCGAAGACACCAAAACCGCCGCTGCCGCACAGTCTTTGGCAATTTTAGCGAGTTCGTGATAAGACTGCTTGACGGTCAAATCGACCACGGACTCGATCGCGGTGTTGAGTAACTCCATCGCTAAGACTGCCCCGATCGTTAACCCAATCACTGCCAATTCAACCACGCTGAGGTGCAAAAAAACGCCCAGGCTAACTGCCAGAGCGCCCGTGAAGACATGAATTCTAAAATTGCGCTGGGTCTGAAAGGCGTAGCTGAGTCCCATCCAGGCATATTTGAAGCTCGTCCACAAAGTTGGAGCCACTTGCCACGCCAAATCACGAGTGGGCTTGAGAGGCACCACTTTGGCTGGGCGCTTTGAAGGCTGGCTAGGAAGTTCTTGGGACATAGTTAGCAGAGGCGACAAAATAGGCAATTAACCGCAGCATTGACTCAACGGATTTAGCTGAAGACGACTTCTCATTTTATTTTGCGACAAATCAGCCTAAAAGACCGTATTAAAAGATTCGTCAGAGACATTAAATCAGCAGAAGGCGACTGGCATAGTTAACCCGATCGCGACAAGCAAAACCTGCTGCTGATTCAACATTCGGGTCAAGCTCTCGTCGTCGGGATGATCCCACCCTAAAAGATGCAGAAGCCCATGTGCTGACAACCAAGCAAGCTCGGTTTGCAGCGGGTGCCCTTGCTGCTGTGCCTGTCGGGTGGCGGTGTCGATCGAGATCACGATATCTCCCAGATACAGCGCTTCAAGCTCATCGACGGGCTGAGGAGAGTCTACTTCAAGTGCCGCAAACGCCAGCACGTCGGTCGGCTGATCTTGATGGCGATAGTGGTGATTGAGGGTTTGAATCTCTCGATCGTCGGTCAGCCGCAAACTTAATTCATAGGCTTCATGAAGATGCAGAGGTAAACCGTCTTCGACATCGGTCGGGTTGAGAAGCTCTAGCCAATGACGAAACCAAATCTCCCAAGTTTCCGCAGAAACGAGAATCTGACCGCGATCGGCTAAAAAACACTCTTGGACGCTGACTTCAACCTGCATGGAGTCTCCTAACGAGTGATGTAAGCAAGCCCGACCAAGGCAGTCAGAAGCCCGATCGTGGTCAAAGCAAAGTGGTAGATTGAAGTGCCCCGCTTGCGTACCATGTTTCGCATCGCCAGCTTGACATAGCTTGGCTTCTTCTCTTTAGAGTCAGAGACTGGAGACTCAGCCGGAATTTCGGAGATCGGAGAGGGATTGCTCATAAAATTTGAAGTGTTACAGCTTACAAAACGATTAAAATTGCCAACACCCGAACGGGATGATCACTCAATCAATGTAGCAATTTGCGGACACTCTGCTCCTTCGGTTCATTGTTCTTTTGCACAGTTTTCTCATGTCTCGTCTTGCCAGCACCATTGAAGCGATTCTCTATTTAAAGGCGCAACCGTTGTCGATCGCTGAGATTGCTGAGGCGGCGGCGTGCGATCGTGACTCTGCCGAAGAAGGACTTTTAGAGCTAATGGCAGACTATGCTCACCGAGACAGCGCGTTAGAAATTGTGGAAACGCCCAACGGATACGGCTTACAGCTACGAGAAGCCTTTCAGCATCTTGTGCAAATTATGGTTCCGGCAGATTTGGGGATCGGTGAATTGCGAACGCTAGCGGCAGTCGCGATTAAAGGTCCGATCGCTCAAACCGATCTAGTCGAACTACGAGGATCGGGTGCCTATCAGCACGTTCAAGAGCTTGTTTTACAGGGATTTGTTCGCAAACGGCGGCAGTCAGACGGGCGATCGTACTGGATTCAGGTCACAGACAAATTTCATCAATATTTTCAACTCAATCAGTTGCCTCAGAGCTTCGAGACGCTAAAAAACAAGCCAGAAGAGTGAGTAATCAACTCAAAGGCGATGTTTCACCATCGTCCGCGCTCCAAAACCCAGCAAAAACAGCACACTCGCCATTAAGGTAGATGGCTCAGGAACAGGTTCAGCCCGAACGATGCCAGCGCGACCATCCGCAAGTCGGGCGTAGAAAACAACCTGGTTATAATTATTCAATCCTCTAGCGGAAAATCCACCGATCGAAGTTACTTTCTAGAAATCTTCTCGCGCTCTACATTCAATAAGTTTGCTGGCGCTGAGTTTTGCATCTCTCTTTAGGCAACTCCCCAAACTTTGACCGTGTGATCTTCGCTGCCACTGACTAACAACGGGCGATCCCCACTCACCGCTACGGCGGTTACTAAGCTTGAATGTCCTTGCAGCAAGCAGACTTCTCGTGCCGCGTGTAAATCCCAAATTTTGATCGTTTTGCGACTTCCACTAATCAGATGTCTGCCCTCATTCACCGTCACCGACGCAATACTTCTCGGCTGCTTTTGAGAAGGAGTTACCACTTCCTCAGTTCTTAGACTCCACGATTTCACGACCTGCTGTTTGGTTCTAATCGTGAAACTGTCTTCGTCAGCATCGATCGAGATCGCAAACACGATCGACCAAGTGTTAACGCTAAATAATTCCTCACCCGCCTGCAAATCCCAAACTTTGACCACGCCATCGCGACTGGCGCTGATCAGAATCTCTTGATCAGGGCGATAGATAAAATGACGCGTGGCGATCGCGATCGCCGTAATTCCCGCTGCGTGTCCCGTCAGGGTAGCCAAACACTCAAACAGGACATAGGGGCTGTAGTCATCTAGCGCTTTTTTTGCCTTGAGTTCCGATCGCTCTTGCAGCAGCAAATACGCCACTTTCTGAACTTGAAGCGACGAATCTTGCAACCCCTGAATCAAAAAATCTAGCCCCACGCTAGTAGATGTTTGCCCTTCTCGAAGTGCAGCGATGCGCTGGTCTACCCGATCGCTCGCAAACCGTCGTCGAAGTCCGTCTAGTCCGCCTAGCACGACACTTCCTGCCGGAACTGTCACCTGACCGCCCAGCACCGCGTCATCGTTTTGAGGTTGATTCACAGGACTGATCACAAACCCATTCTACTGTCTGCGGTTCCTAGAGCAAGTCAACGCTTTGAGCCGCTAATTTTACCGTTCTCGATCCTAATCCTGCTACCCTCAATAAAGGCTCCTTTTTGCGTAAAGGAAGGAGATTTCTACATCCCGCAACCCTGCAAATTATGAGTCACCCCGACAGCATTGCTCCCCACGGTGGGCAGCTAATCAATCGCATCGCAAGCCCCGCCCAACAAGCCGAATTTCTCTCAAAAGCCGACCACCTGCCTAGAGTGCAGCTTGATGAACGGGCAGCTTCTGATCTGGCACTAATTGCGATTGGTGGCTTTAGCCCGTTAACTGGCTTTCTAGAAAAAGCCGACTACGATCGGGTCGTCAATGAGATGCATTTGGCGAATGGGTTGCCCTGGTCGATTCCGATCACGCTGCCTGTCACAGAAGACGTTGCCGAGCCTCTCAAAGAAGGGAGCCTAGTCAGGTTGGATGACCGTCGCGGTCGCTTTATCGGAGTGCTCGAACTCACGCAGAAATATGCTTACGACAAGGTTCACGAAGCGCTTCACGTCTACCGCACTAACGAAGAAAAACATCCCGGTGTGGCAGTCGTCTATAAGCAGGGAGCCATCAATCTAGCGGGTGCAGTGTGGATGCTTCAGCGAGAAGCTCATCCTCAGTTTCCGACGTATCAGATTGATCCGATCGAGTCGCGCACTCTATTTAGAGAAAAAGGGTGGAAGACGATCGTCGCGTTTCAGACTCGCAATCCGATTCACCGCGCTCATGAATACATTCAAAAGTGTGCCCTAGAAACCGTAGACGGGCTATTTCTCCATCCGCTTGTCGGAGTCACTAAGGATGATGACATCTCGGCTGATATTCGGATGCGCTGCTATGAAATCATGCTGGAACATTACTTCCCGAAAGATCGGGTCATTCTTGCCATCAATCCTGCCGCGATGCGCTACGCCGGACCCCGTGAAGCTATTTTCCACGCCTTGATTCGCAAAAACTACGGCTGCACCCATTTTATCGTCGGACGCGATCACGCTGGGGTTGGCGACTATTACGGCACCTATGACGCACAACACATCTTTGACGAATTTGACCCCGGCGCGTTAGACATCAAGCCGATGAAGTTTGAACACGCGTTTTACTGCAAGCGCACTCTCAGCATGGCAACAACTAAAACTAGCCCCAGCACTCCTGAAGAGCGGGTTCACCTCTCAGGCACCAAAGTCCGGGAGATGCTGCGTCGCGGCGAGCTACCACCTCCAGAGTTTTCTCGCCCTGAAGTCGCAGCAGAACTTGCCAAGGCGATGCAGGCTCCAACTCCGGTTTGGGCTGACGGAATCTAAACCATGAAGGATGAGGGCTAAGACGTGTTTTGAAAGTCCTATGGTGAGTGATTTATCAAGTAGGGTAAAACTGTGGTCAGAAAGATTTTCTTGCAGGTGATGACCGTGATAGTGCTGGGGCTGAGTGGGCTGGGATTGTCCCCGATCGCCCTCGCGGATAGCTCGAATTACGAAGTGCGATCGCACCATAACCCCGACGGAATTGGCAAAGTCTACTTAGGGCGAGAAATCGCGCATGTTATGGGATATGAAGGCGCTAACTGGCTAGAGCGCTATCGACGCGACGGTGAGGAGCAACCCCAAAAAGTTATCAATGACCTGAATCTCAAGTCAACAGATGTCGTCGCTGACATCGGCGCTGGAACAGGCTACTTCAGCTTTCGGATTGCGCCCCGTGTGCCAAAGGGCAAAGTGCTGGCAGTCGATGTCCAGCCAGAAATGATTGAGATTCTAACGACGCTGAAAGCCAAAAATCACCTCTCAAACGTCGAGCCTATTTTAAGCAGCACAATGGATGTAAATCTCCCGGCTGAAAGCGTCGATGTGGCGCTAATGGTCGATGCTTATCATGAATTTGAGTATCCCCAAGAGGTGATGACCTCGATCGTCAAAGCCCTAAAACCCAAAGGCAGAGCCGTCTTAGTCGAGTATCGCGCTGAAAATCCTCTGATTCTAATCAAAGGACTTCACAAAATGACACAAACGCAGGTACAGAAAGAAATGGAAGCCGTCGGACTGACCTATCTTGAAACCAAAAACGATCTACCGCAACAGCACCTGATGATTTTCGAGAAGCAAAATTAGCCCAAATTGAACAACGGATCTACCCGATGCCGTAGAGACGTTCCACCAGAACGTCTTCCTCCTGTTGAACGTCTCACCGATTTAGCATCCGCACAAAAAAGCCCGTGGAAGCTCGATCGAGCTTCCACGGGCTTTTTATTTCAATAAACGAACCTTAACGACCAATCCCAACATAGCGGAACCCAGCTTCTTCAATCACCGCTTGATTCAAGAAGTTGCGACCGTCAATCATGATTGGGGAGTGCATTAGCTGTGCCATTTTGATGTAGTCCAGCGTTTGAAACTGCTGCCACTCAGTTACCAACACCAACGCATCACAGCTATCGGCTAGTCGCTCGGCATCTGTTTCGACAATTACATCTGACAGACCGTGGCGCATCCCAGTCTGCGAGATGATCGGGTCGTAGGCTTTGACCTTGGCACCTAGGCGCGTCAAATTCTCAATTAAAGACAGCGAAGGCGCATCGCGCAAATCATCGGTGTCAGGCTTAAAGGTCAACCCCAACAGACCGATCGTTTTGCCCTTCAAGATTTTGAGAACCTGCTGAAGTTTTTCAACGACGATCAGCTTTTGACGTTGGTTGACACTCACCGCCGCTTTTAAAAGCTGCGTCTCAAACCCATAGTCATCAGCCGTGTGAATCAGTGCCGACACGTCTTTCGGGAAGCAAGACCCACCCCAGCCTAGACCCGCTTGCAGAAATTTGCTGCCGATGCGAGAGTCTAGCCCGATGCCTTTGGCAACTTGAGTTACATCTGCACCGACTCGATCGCAGATATTCGCCACTTCATTAATAAAGCTGATCTTAGTCGCGAGAAACGCATTCGCCGCGTATTTGATCATCTCTGCCGAGCTTAGATCCGTCACCACCATTGGCACAGGAGGCTGAGTTTTATCTTCAGCAAATTGCCGCTCAATGATGGGGGTATAGAGTTCTTGCATCAGCGCGGCTGCACGAGAACTATTGCCGCCCAACACGATGCGATCGGGGTTAAACGTGTCATGAACCGCCGACCCTTCTCGCAGAAATTCTGGATTGCTGACGACATCAAAGTCGTAGTCTTCGCTGACGGTTGCTGGAATCACAGAGTCTTGAACGCCCATTCCTGCGAGTACAGGTTCAGCCACGGCTCCCTTGCGCTCTGCAACACCGTCGAGAACGAGCATTCTCACCCAGTCACCCGACCCGATCGGCACTGTCGATTTGTTGACGATCACTTTATAGCCGCCGTTTAGATGAGACCCAATGCCACGAGCAACCGCTTCCACATAGCGGGTGTCGCTTTCTCCCGTCGGCAAGGCAGGAGTTCCCACAGCGATAAACAGAACTTGCCCATGCTCGACCCCGGCTGCCAGATCCGTTGTAAATGTCAATCGTTGCGATTGAATTGACCCTTGCATGATCTCCGAGAGTCCCGGTTCAAAAATCGGTGATTGCCCAGACTGCATTAACTTTACTTTGGCTTCATTATTGTCCACACAGATCACTTGGTGTCCAACGTGAGCCAAACAAGCCCCGGTCACTAACCCAACATATCCTGTACCAATGACACAAACCCGCATAGAAGCTCCTCGAATAAGGGGGACAATAAAAGACAGCGAACACAACGTTTGACAAATCTGCACCTAGCGTTCCCTCAGATAGGGACAGGGCAACTGAGGGAACGCACTGCTCTTAGTGAGCCACAACCGACTCAGGCTCGGTCGGAACGTAAGACCCAATACGACTCTGAAAATCTGCGATCGTCCGCTCTAAGCCCTCTTGAAGCGGAATTGTCGGCTGCCAGCCGAGATGAGTCTTGGCACGGGTGATGTCGGGCTTCCGACGACGGGGATCATCTTGAGGAAGTGGCTCAAACTTCACATTTGCTGACGGGTTGACCATCTTCTGAATCGCTTCAGCAAGTTGCAGAATGGTGTACTCGTCTGGGTTGCCCAAGTTTACAGGACCGATAAAGTTGCCATTCATCAAGCGCATCAAGCCTTCTACTAGGTCAGAGACATAGCAGAAACTGCGGGTTTGAGACCCATCGCCATACACCGTCAAAGGCTTGTTGCGAAGCGCCTGAACGACGAGGTTGCTGACCACTCGACCATCGTTTTCTAACATCCGAGGACCATAGGTGTTGAAGATTCTGGCAACCCGAATATCGACCTCGTTTTGGCGGTGATAGTCAAATGCTAGAGTTTCTGCAACCCGCTTACCTTCGTCATAGCAACTGCGAATGCCGATCGGGTTAACACTCCCCCGATATTCTTCTGACTGAGGATGCACTTCTGGGTCGCCATACACTTCTGAGGTTGAGGCAAGCAAAAATCGAGCATTGACTCGTTTTGCCAAGCCCAACATATTTAGCGTCCCGATTACATTAGTCTTAATCGTCTTGACGGGATTGAACTGATAGTGAACCGGGGATGCAGGGCAAGCTAGGTGATAAATCTGATCAACTTCTAGTCGAATCGGCTCTGTAATATCGTGGCGAATCAACTCAAAGTAGGGGTTATCAAGCCATTGAAGAAGGTTGCGCTTATGTCCTGTATAGAAGTTATCTAAACAAACTACTTCATGTCCTTCAGCCATAAGACGATCGATGAGATGGGAGCCAATAAAGCCAGCACCACCAGTAACAAGAATTCGCATAGTTTCAGTAAGCTATTAGAGCTGCAAACGGGCAAGACGGGTTGGAGGGATTCTCCATTCAAAGCTGCGGTAAATGATTTTTCCATTCCATGCCAAAAGCGTACCCAGAAGCGATGCCGATATACAGAACGCGGACTAGGTAAAACGACTTGATTCCTTCCACACATAGACTCTGGAAGGATTGACATTTGCACTAGGACTTTAACAAAAAGCTTGTTTGAAACGGAACCCCAGCGATAAGACTTCATTGAATCTTAAAGTTAGAGTGTTGATTGGGCAGAAAACATAATCCCCCAAAATCAAGAGACTTGGGGGACTGCCAGAATCAATGGGATGAGGCTTCACGACTCTTAGCTAGTCCTGCGTGATTCGCAACACCGCCATGAAGGCTTCTTGAGGAACGTCTACGGTTCCGATCGATTTCATGCGCTTCTTGCCCTTTGCCTGCTTTTGCAGCAGCTTCTTCTTTCGAGAAATGTCACCGCCATAGCATTTTGCCAGCACATCTTTGCGAATGGCAGAAATGTGCTCACTGGCGATCACCTTGCTGCCGATCGCGGCTTGAATCGGAATTTTGAACTGGTGGCGAGGAATCAACTCCTTCAGCTTCTCAGTTAACGCCCGCCCCACTGCGTAAGCTTTATCTCGATGCACGATCGTCGCTAATGGATCGACGGGATCGCCATTGATCATAATGTCCAGCTTCACGAGAAAGTTTTCGCGGTAGCCGATCAGTTGATATTCCATGCTGGCATAGCCGCGCGATCGAGACTTCATCAGATCAAAAAAGTCTGTCACCACTTCTGCCAGAGGCATCTCATAAATCAGCGTCGTGCGTCCTGGAGTCAGATATTTCATGTCTTTAAAGATGCCGCGCCGCGTTTGGCACAACTCCATCAGCGTGCCGACATAGGTTTCTGGCGTGATGATGTCTAGCTGAACGTAGGGTTCTTCAATCTTTTCGCGCTGCTGCGGGTCGGGCAATTTGCTGGGATTATCAATGTAAATAACGTCGCCTTTGAGCGTCGTCACCTGGTAGACAACCGAGGGCGCAGTGATAATCAAATCCAGGTTATATTCTCGCTCTAGCCGCTCTTGCACGATCTCCATGTGCAGCAGCCCCAAAAAGCCACACCGAAAGCCAAAGCCCATCGCACTTGAGGTTTCTGGCTCGTAGTGAAGGGCGGCATCGTTGAGTTTGAGTCTCTCTAACGCCTCGCGCAGTTCAGGAAACTGATCGGCATCGATCGGAAACATCCCGCAGAAGACCATCGGTTTCGCTTCTATGTATCCAGGAAGCGCTTCAGTCGCAGGCTTATTGGCAAGAGTAATGGTGTCGCCTACACGAGCATCTTCGACCGCTTTGATCGAAGCTGCTAAATAGCCGACTTCACCCGCATGAAGGTCATCGACTTTAACCTGAGTCGGAGACAGAATGCCCAGTTCATCAATAACAAACTCTTTGCCCGATGCCATTAGCCGCACTTTATCACCCTGCTTCAACCGACCATCCATCAGCCGAAAATAGACGATCACGCCCCGATAAGGGTCATAGTAGCTATCAAAAATTAAGGCACGTAACGGCTGATCGACCGTGTTGGCAGGCGGCGGCACCAGACGGACGATCTCCTCCAAAATTTCTGGAACGCCAATCCCTTCTTTTGCCGATGCCAGAATTGCGTTGCTGCAATCGAGTCCGACGATTTCCTCGATCTCTTTTTTGACCCGATCGGGTTCTGCTCCCGGTAGATCAATTTTGTTGAGAACCGGAATAATCTCCAGGTTGTTTTCTAGCGCTAGATACACGTTTGCTAGGGTTTGAGCTTCGACTCCCTGAGAGGCATCGACGACGAGAAGCGCTCCTTCACAAGCGGCTAGCGATCGTGACACCTCATAAGAAAAATCGACGTGCCCAGGCGTGTCAATCAGGTTTAGCACATAATTTTGCCCATCTTTGGCGGTGTAATCCATTCGGGCAGCTTGCAGCTTAATCGTGATGCCGCGTTCACGCTCTAGATCCATGTTGTCGAGGAACTGTTCTTTCATCTCCCGCGCATCGACGGTGCCCGTCGCTTGTAAGAGACGGTCTGCCAGCGTTGATTTGCCGTGATCGATGTGGGCAATGATCGAAAAGTTGCGGATGCGGCTGACGGGAACGTCTGTCATAGACTCTAGGATAAAAGGTGAAATGAAGAACAATTACAGTGAGCGAGGCGGCGTTGAACTATCTACAGCGCTGCACTATATAGTGTTTGGATAGCTCAATAGTGTTTGGATAGCTCAATCCCTTCTCAGTTTATTGCATGAATCCCGATCGTGGGCGACCCATCCTCTACACCGTCTTGAATCTCAGAAAGGCTTTGACTCAAAGTTTTGCCCAAATTCTCAGAATTTCAGTCAGTCGGTTAAACTAACACTTAGGTTTGGGACACATAAGACGGGATTTACGGTTTTTATTACTGATGACTGACCCAACAACTCACTCTCTTCCAGCGATCGACAAAGTAGAGCTTTCGATTCATATCGACTCAGAGCTACTTGAGCAGATCAGGCACTTGACCAACGACCCTAGTAAAGTTGTCGAAGTAGCGATTCGGCAGTGGTTAAGAAGCGAGTCTCACCGCGACGAAGAGACCTCGCGAAGTTTCCAGCGAAATCCCCCAGTGCCTCCTAGAGGCGAGTGGAATGATTAGTCAGAGTGTCTTTTTGAACACTGAACCCAATGTTTAAAACGGATGGAAGCGGGTTAACGTAGACTGTAGTGATCAGGGTTATATCAATCAGTTTGAGATAATCGTTGAATTCATGAATTGCGTTTCTTCGCAGTCATCCTGAATTCTCTGGCTTTGACGTTTCGCGTTCAGTGAGATGGTTTTCTCTGTGAATTTTTCAAGCCTGCGATCGGATAATTTCCACTTAAACTCTGATTCGGCAGATCGAGAGGATGCTGCCGAATTTGTGATGACTCAGGATGCTGAAGGAAATATCTTGTCTTTTTATTGGCAAAACGCGAGTCGAGCGGTGGGCGATGAAGAAAGATTTATGCCCGTCGCGATCGTGCCTTATCTACAGCGAATCCAAAGAGTCTTAGACAGCCAGACTCCCGAACAGTTTTTTTGTTTCTCTCGCTGTCACACCGAGATGCGGCTGTTTGAGTTGTTGATGAGTCCAATTTTGTCGCCTGGGAGCGAAGCTTCAATGGTAATCGTGACCGGAAGAAAATTAGCTCACAGTCTGGATGACCCTATCCCAGATGACCTTCTCTCGCCTGTTGACGTGTCGCCCCGCTCCGATCACTATCAAAAGCTGCTAACTCAAATTGCCTGGACTATTCGTCGCACTCTAGATTTGCCGACCATTTGGCAGCAAACCGTTGACGGGCTTGGCAAAGCTTTGGGTGTGAGTCGATGCATTATCTGCCCCTTTGAAGCTCCGAGTTCGGAAATTGAAGTGGTTGCAGAATATCGTCAAGAATCCTTGGCATCTCTGCTAAAACTAAAGTTTTCTCTCACCGATGACCCAGCACTCGGTCAAGCCGTGACAACCTTAAAACCTCTCAGTGCAGATGTCCCTGTGATCGAGGGCATTGAGACGATCTGTAAAACGACTGAGAACTCAGCCGATTCGCCCCTGCCCCAAACTCGACTGGTGGTGGCGACGTGCTATCAAGAGAAGCCCAATGGGGTAATCGTGCTCTATCAGTGTGATCACACTCGATCGTGGACTCAGGCAGAAATTGAGTTTATG
>Ga0209724_1000390_pt1 | contig 43155 bp, 40 predicted proteins | sample grotaG_FD_184143 | JGI IMG/M metagenome (GOLD analysis project Ga0209724, IMG submission 184143) | Glacier valley bacterial and archeal communities from Borup Fiord, Nunavut, Canada, to study Microbial Dark Matter (Phase II) -... | ecosystem: Environmental > Aquatic > Freshwater > Ice > Glacier ... | reverse complement strand
ATGTCGATCAAATCTCAAAAAGACCTATTAGCGCTGTTAAAAATTGGGCGGATTGTTGGATTGACACTGCGCTACATGCAAAAACATTTGCGCCCTGGCATGACAACTGAAGAACTGGACGCTTTAGAGCCTGTTATGCACTTTCAAGTATCAGCTCAGGATAGGTCAAAATAGCGTTTGACTGAATGAATATTGATGAATATTGCTAGAGGAATGGCTTTTAGTGCGCTATGTTTTGCCAAAATCAATCCGTCATGAGCCGTTCTGAACCAGGAAATCCAAAGTGCATAACAGGCTCTAGGCGCAGAATTTCTCAAGCGTCATGGCGCACGTTCAGCACCACAGTTAACCTATCAATTTCCGGGCGTGACGTGCATCAGCATTAATGACGAGGCGGCCCTCGGCATTCCCGGCAAACGAGTTGTGCAGCCCGGCGATCTGGTCAACATCGATGTATCCGCCGAACTGGACGGCTATTTTGCCGATACTGGCGCATCGATTCCGGTGCCGCCCGTTGCACCGCTTACGCAGCGTCTGTGTGATTGCACACACGCCGCGCTTGATCGAGCCATCGCGTCAGCCCATGCCGGACAGCCACTGTATGTGATCGGCAAAGCTGTCGAGAAAGAAGCCAAACGCGGCAACTTTCACATCGTGCGTGATTTGGGTGGTCACGGCGTAGGACGTTCGTTACACGAGTCGCCGCGCAGCGTCCCGAACTATTACGAGCCGCGCTTGAATGCGGTGCTCACGGAAGGCATGGTGCTGACGATCGAGCCATTTTTGTCCACCCGCGCGACGCACACCATTCAAGGTAAAGATGGCTGGACATTGCGAACGCCAAATAGTCTTGTCGCACAGTATGAACATACGATCGTGATCACGCGCGAAAAACCAGTATTGGTCACTGCTGTCTAAAGTGGGCATAAGGCGAAGCAGGTGAAGTTACAAATGTTAGTCGAGCAATTGCCTTCAACCAATGATAAGCTCGTTGTTGCCATTCAAATCGGCAATGTTACTCCGGATTTAATTTTTGCCTGTTGGGTAATGCCGCAACTGCTGGCGCATTGGTGGTCACCAAAAGCAGTGGTTGATCCGCGACTCGGTGGCCGATACAGCCTGACATGGCCGACGCTGAAACAAACTTTGCAAGGTGTGTATAGCGTGTATGATCCACCGCATACGCTGGCATTTACCTGGAAATGGGATCACGAGCCGGAACGCGCCGATCCTTTGCGCGTTCATATCACGCTTGAAACGATCGATACGGACGTAAGGCTCACGCTGGTACATGGCACCTATTCCGCCTCAGCAGAGGATCAAGACCTGCGCATTGATCACCATCTGACAGGCTGGCAACATTTTTTGCCGCGACTTGACGCATTTTGTCAGGGGCTTCATCGAAACGGAGCCAACCTTCGTGAATAACTCATTTAGAAAGAAAGCAGCGTTTTAACTGTTATGAACACTCAGCAAATTATCGACACCGAAAGCGCACACACCAGCGGCGTTTATCCGAAACGCCCGCTCGCTATTGTGCGCGGTGAAGGCGCTCACCTGTGGGACGCCGACGGACGCATGTATATCGACTGTGTAGGCGGCCAAGGCGCGGCAAATCTCGGACACGCGCATCCGGCGGTGGTGGCAGCTATCCGCGAACAAGCCGGGCTGCTGATGAGCTGTCCCGAAATTTTCTACAACGATAAGCGCGCCGAACTGCTCCAGAAGCTGACGAGTCTCGCGCCCGCTGGCTTGACGCGCGCTTTCCTATGCAACAGCGGCGCGGAAGCGAACGAAGCAGCGCTCAAGTTTGCGCGGCTGGCAACCGGACGTACCGGCATCGTGGCAACCATGCGCGGCTTTCATGGGCGAACGATGGGCGCGCTGTCGGCTACCTGGGAAAAAACCTATCGCGAGCCGTTCGCGCCATTGATCCCGGACTTTCATCATGTCACTTACAATGATCTGGCGGCGGCGGACGCGGCGATCACTGATAAGACGGCGGGCTTTCTGGTTGAAGTGGTGCAAGGTGAAGGTGGCGTGCGCCCCGGTACGGTGGAATACTTGCTCGGTGTGCAGGCATTGTGTCGCGAACGTGGCGCAATGTTCATCGTGGACGAGGTGCAAACGGGTTACGGGCGGACGGGCAAATTGTTCGCGTCCGAACATTACGGGCTTGAGCCGGATTTGATGCCGACGGCGAAATCATTGGCGGGTGGCTTACCCTTTGGCGCGTGCCTGATCGGATCGCGAGTCGGGGTGCTTGCGCAAAGTACGCACGGTACGACGTTTGGCGGCAATCCGCTGTGCTGTGCGGCGGCGATCGCGGCATTGGATGCATTAGAGAATGAGCACCTGATCGAACGCTCGGCGGCACTTGGCACGTGGTTGATCGACTGCTTGCGGAAAACGCTGCCCGATACGCAGGTGCGCGAAGTGCGCGGCCTCGGCCTGATGATCGGGATCGAACTGCGCAGCAAAGTCGCGCCGGTGCTGCGTGCTTTGCAAGAGCGCGGCATATTGGCACTTCCGGCGGGCGCGACGGTATTACGCTTGCTGCCGCCGTTGGTGATCGATCAAAGCGACCTGGAAAGCGTGATTGAAGCGATTGAAGCGGTGCTCGCCGCGCAACCGGAATTAGCGTAGTAGTCCACAACAGGATTGCCCCGGCCTAAAGACCGGAGCATCAGGCTAGAAATCTAGTGTGGCGGACTACTAACAGCAGTGCTCACAGAAACGATAGAATACAGAGGAAGCAATTCATGTCCTTAACTGATTATGCCATTATCGAGTCCACCTTACGCGAAGGCGAACAGTTCTCCGGCGCGCATTTCAGCACCGCTCAAAAGATCGAGATCGCTCATGCGCTTGACGAGTTCGGTGTCGAGTTTCTGGAATTATCGTCACCGTGCGCGTCCGAACAGAGTAACGCCGATGTACGCGCGATCGTCAAAGAGCGGCTGTATGCGCGCACACTGACCCACATTCGCTGCACGCGCGAAGATGCACAAATCGCGCTGGATACAGGCGTACACGGCCTGGACGTGGTGATCGGTACTTCACCCGCGCTGCGCAAACACAGTCACGGAAAATCGATCAACGAGATCATTGATATGGCCGCCGAAGTGCTGACCTACATTCGCGAGCAAGCGCCCGGCGTTGTGCTGCGCTTCAGCACCGAAGATTCATTTCGCAGCGCTGAAGCCGATCTGCTGCGCGTGTACTTGTCGGTCGCGGAATTGGGCGTGGTCAATCGGTTGGGCGTGGCGGATACGGTAGGCATCGCCACACCGTCGCAAGTGACGCAGTTGGTCGCACAACTGCGCCGCCTGACGCATCTTGACGTGGAATTTCACGGCCATAACGACTCCGGCTGTGCGATCGCCAACGCCTACGCGGCACTTGAAGCGGGCGCTACCCATGTCGATACCACAGTGCTCGGCATTGGCGAACGCAACGGGATCACCCCGCTCGGCGGCTTGATCGCTCGGCTGTACATGCTCGATCGCGAAACGATTTGTCGTAAATATCGGCTCGATCGGCTGTACGCGCTCGATCATTTGATCGCGGGCATGGTCGGCGTGACCGTGCCGTTCAACAATTACATTACGGGTTCGGCAGCCTTCACGCACAAGGCGGGCATTCACGCCAAAGCAGTCTTGGCCGCGCCTGAAACCTACGAGAGTATCAATCCAGCAGATTTTGGTCTGACGCGCAATGTGGAAATCGGCCACCGCCTGACGGGTTGGAACGCCGTTCGCAGCCGTGCGCAAGCGTTAGGGCTGACGCTCAGCGACAGCGAGATCAAGCTGGCAACTCAGCATATCAAGACGCTGGCCGATCAAGGGCCATTGGAACCGCATGTCGTGGATACTTTGCTGCGCACCTGGCCGATTGTGGCAACGGAAGCGGTCAATTAGGCGTAAAGTTGTTGCCCCCTAACCCCTGCCTTTTCTCCGATTACAGGGCAAGGGAGTCGGAAGCTCTCACCCTGAATTCTTCTCCTTTGGAGAGGAACCGGAGTGAGGGCGTGTTTACCCTTCTAATGGCAGTGGCGCAACTCGCCTCCGCAGCAGCGCGGGCAGCTCCAGAAATTCAGGGGTGCGCAGCGCGATCGCCACGGCAAAGAAAACGATCACGCCGATCCTGATCTGGTCGGGCATGTGATATAGGTCAGCGTCGAAACCGTGCGGACCGTGGCGGCGCTGCGCGCAGCGTACAGCAGTGCGTCAGTGATCGAGCCGAGTGTGAGCGTACCGCAATAAAACAACCACTTTTCATAATGATAGATTTGTTGGCCGAAGATAAGCAGTCACGCCATAAACGACACGGTGCAATTCCCTTACAAGGAAGGCAATACTTGATAAAAGCAGTCGGCAATGTACCGATGGGTTAGCGCTATGTGCGAGCTGCTGGTGCAGGCGTCGTTATTCGTTCAGGTTTTCCAGCGCAGGTTCATGCTCGAATTCATTGTCGATTTGATGCAATTTGCCTTACAGCTTCCCGGCGTGCAGCCGTTTTGCCGCGTCAAGCGCTTCCTCGATCACGACGTAGCCAAAGCACTCGAAGATAAACGAGTCCATTTCGGTCATTACGCCTGGTTTAACGATTGGAAGTGTAATGAGTTCCATACGAATAATCCTTTTGAGCCTTTGATGGAAAAAACTTAAACACACTCGACAAAATCCCGCTATGATCAGCGCACAGTAAAGTATCGGCACTGGAGCATTAAGTTTATGACGGAGCACTTTGGTCACCTCATCGGCGGGCACGAGATCGGCAGCACACCCGTATTCCTGTCGCGCAATTCCAGCGATCTGGCAGATGTCATTGGCAGCTTTCCCGAAGCCACGCGCGAGCAAGTGCAGCACGCCTGTGACACGGCGCGGCGCGCTTTCGTGGATTGGCGCAAGACGCCCGCCCCCATACGCGGCCAGATCATCGGGCGCATCGGCACAGCGATCGCGCGCGAAAAGGATTCATTGAGCTATCTGGTGAGTCGCGAGATGGGAAAAACGCTCAAGGAAGCCGGTGGCGATGTGCAGGAAGCGATCGATACCTGTCAGTTTTTTCAATCCGAAGGGCGGCGGCTGTATGGTCAAACCGTTCCGTCGGAAATGCCGAACAAGGAATTGATGACCTACCGCCGACCGCTCGGTGTGGTGGGCATTATCACGGCGGGCAACTTCCCGATCGCTGTGCCAAGTTGGAAGATCATCCCGGCGCTGCTGACAGGTAACACCATCGTTTGGAAGCCTTCCGAAGATTGTCCGGCGGCCTCTTATGCGCTCGCCAAACTGATCGAAGAAGCGGGGTTACCAGCGGGCGTGCTGAACGTCGTGTTCGGCGGCGGCGCGAATGCAGCAGGTCAATACCTGGTGGATATGATGGACGAGCGGCGGCTGGATAAAATCGCCTTCACGGGCAGCACCGCCGTAGGCCGTCGCATTGGCGAAATCGCCGGACGCAATCTGATTCACCCGACGTTGGAACTTGGCGGCAAAAATCCGCTGGTGGTCATGCGCGATGCTGATCTCGATAATGCGGTGAGCGGCGCGTTGTGGGCAGCTTTCGGCACAGGCGGCCAACGCTGTACCAGCGCGGGCAACATCATCCTTGACGCGCCAATTTATGATGCGTTCAAAGCGAGCTTTCTTGACGCCGTGCAAAAAATGCGCATTGGCGATCCGCTCAAATATCCCGATGTGCTGTATGGGCCGTTCATCAATGAGCGTTTTTATGATGGTTGGGCGCATCATTACAAGTGGGGACAGGCGGACGGGGCGGCGCTGCTGTATGGTCAGGGGCGCATCACGCCGGAGTGCAAGCCAGATGGTTTTCAGGGCGATCCGAATGCCAGCTTTTACGGTTGGCCGACCGTGTGGGAAAACGTGACGCCAGCAATGCAGCTTTTCCAGCGCGAAATCTTTGGGCCGACGATTAATCTGGTGCGCGTAGAAGGCATCGATGAAGCGATCACGACTGCAAACAGCGTTGATTACGGGCTGAGTTCAGCGATCTACACGAATAATCGCGAATGGGCGTATCAGTTCAAGGATAATATTCAGGCGGGCATGACCAGCATCAACAACTCGACTACCGGCGCAGAGGCGCATATGCCGTTCGGCGGCGTGAAAGGCTCTGGCAACGGCACGCGCGAGAGCGGCATCTGGGTGATCGAAAGCTATACCTATTGGCACGCGGTCAACGATGATGTGAGTGGCAAGCTGCAACTGGCGCAGATGGACACGGGCTATATCGCAGCAAAGGCGGAATTTCACGTTGCGGGATTGTTGAGTTAGCAATCCGCCACGCTGAATTTTACAGGTTGCCCCAGCCTGAAGACCGGGACTCATACAGAAGAAAAACAAAAGGCAAAAGCGCATTTCTTCTGTATGAGCGCTGTGGTTTTAGCCCAGCGCATTGCGCGAGAGGGTTGCGGACACGGCAATCCGTGTCCCTACAGGCAATCCCGGCGCGCGGTAGGGACGTGGCCTGCCACGTCCGCCGTCTTACGGTATCCTGAATATCTAGCGTGATGGACTACTACCGCAAGGTTTGTTTATTTTGACAGTGCGTATGTTTGACAGGGGCACAGCGCACTCTATAATCAGGCGCAACTGATGAGATCATTCATCCTCACGAGTACAGGCTTTTACCAGCAGATTAATCTGCCGGATTTAGCACGCTGCGTTTGTAACATTTTGGAGATAAGTCATGAAGCTAGTCAAGTTATTCACTTTCGTTGTAGTGCTCACCTTGTTGGTGCAGGCGCATGGCGTCACGCCCACGCGCGCACAGGGCACTGTGATCAAAATCGCGTCACACAGCCCGCTGTCCGGTGGACAGTCGCAGCCAGGCATCGCCATCAAGAACGGCGTCGATCTGGCGATCCAACAGCTCAGCAAACCGCTCAACGATTTGGGCTTCACCGTTGAACTCGCGCCCTACGACGATCAGGCAGACCCCAAAGTTGGCCCCGTCAACGCGCAAAAGATCGTCAGCGACAAGTCGATCGTTGCCGTGGTCGGACACTACAACTCCGGCGTCGCGCGCCCGTCGTCCGTGATCTACAACGACAACAATCTAGTCATGGTGTCACCCGCCAATACCGCCGTTGACATCACCGATCGCGGCTTGCCGACGGTCAACCGCGTTTGTGGCCGTGACGATGCGCAGGGCGCAGCCGGTGCGGATTATGCGGTCAACACGCTCAAGGTAAAGTCGGTCTATGTGATCAACGATAAAAGCGTGTACGGCGTGGGCGTTGCCAAGTATTTCGTACAGGCGATCACCGCTGCTGGAATTCAGGTGTTGGGGAACGAAGGCACTGAAGAAAAGAGCAACTTCGACGCTGTGCTTACCCCGATCCTCAGCTTGAAGCCCGATCTGGTGTATTTCTCAGGCATTTATGATCAGGCCGCCGTATTCTTCAAACAAGCGCACGCTAAAGGTGTGACCGCTCAGTTCATGGGTCCGGATGGACTGGACGCCCCGGACACCGCCGATATTGGTGGTGACGCCGTAGTGGGTTTGATATACACCACCACTGCCGCCCCTGCCGCGCTTTCACCGGACTCCAAGCAGTTTCGCGCTGACTACAAGGCCAAGTTTGGGCAGGACGTTTCAGCTTACGGGCCGGAAGCGTATGTATCGACCGCCATTGTGTTGAAGGCGATTGAACAGGTGATCAAGACGAACGGTGGCAAGTTCCCCGATCGTAAAGCCGTGGCGGATGCAGTACGCGCCACCAAAGACTTCAAAAGCATCCTGGGCACCATCAGCTTTGACGCACACGGCGATCCACAAGTCGCCACGTACTATGTGCTGAAAGTCAAATCTGCGGACAAGACGCTGTGGGGCAACAATGAACCCGTTGCAGCGAGCAAGGTCAATTCGCCACTGACGCCTAAGACGGCAGCCACCATGGCGGCAACCATGTCAATGACCATGAGCGCGACCATGGCCGCTACCAAATAGCTTGTTGGATCGCTCAGAATAGCACTCAGTCAGCGGGAGATACACATTTCCCGCTGACACCTTTGACCCGCCAGGAGTTCCGCAAAAACTTTATGACTTTCCCCATGCGTGCTGCCAATTGGACGTGGGCGTATATCGTCAGACCCTTCTCGCAAATCATGCTGTTTGTGCTCGGCTCGGCAGCAGTCATGTCGCTTATTGCGCTCGTCGTCACTTTTTTGTTTCGCACGCCCGCCTCACGCGGCGCAACCCTGAATATTGATTTATTCGATCAACTGCTCAAACAGCTTCCCGATACGTTGGTGGATGGCATCACGATCGGCTTTTTATACGCGGTCATCGCGCTCGGTTACACGATGGTGTACGGCGTGCTCAAATTTATTAACTTCGCGCACAGTGAAATCTTCATGGTGGGCGGCGTGGTAGGCTTCGAGATCATGGTACGGCTGCGCGATGGTGGGCTGCTCAGCACCTTTTCGCCCATCCTGTTGATCCTGCTGATGATCATTGGCGCGATGATCGTTTCCGGCGTGCTGGCTGTTGTCATCGAGCGTTTCGCCTATCGACCCCTACGCAATGCGCCGCGCCTGGTGCCGCTCATTTCAGCGATCGGCGTTTCCTTGTTGTTGCAAGATTCCGTGCGTGCGCTGGAAGGCTTAGGGCGCAACCAATTCAATCTGGCCTATCCTACGGACAGCGTGCCCTTCCTGACCAAACGGCTGCCCGTCGGCCCAAACCTGACGATCGGCGTGACGACGATCATCATCGTTATTGCGGCGATCGTGATGGTGCTCGGCTTGAATTATTTTGTGAACGCTACCAAAATCGGCAAAGGCATTCGCGCCGTCTCACAGGATCAGGTGACCGCCAGCCTGATGGGCATCGACGTGAATCAGATGATCGCCATCACGTTTTTGGTGGGCGGTGCGTTAGGTGGCGCGGCAGGCGTTTTGTTCGGCCTGAAAGCAGGCAACATCTCGCCATTTTCGGGCTTCATTCCCGGTCTTAAAGCGTTCACGGCGGCGGTATTGGGCGGCATTGGCAATATCACAGGGGCGCTGCTTGGTGGCATTCTGTTGGGACTGATGGAAGCGTTTTTTTCATCGCTGCTGCCGTTTTTTCCATCGCTCGGCACCAGCTATACCGACATTTTTGCGTTTGCGATCCTGATCTTGATTCTGATCTTTCGACCGACCGGGCTGCTCGGCCAGCACGTTGACGAGAAAGTATAATCCGTTATGAGCGTGCTCAGCGTCCCACCCCTGCCAACCAACGCGCGGCGCAGCGGAGCAATCCCCGCCCTGCTCGCTGTGATCGTCTTTATCGCGGCAATGTTCGCCGTCCTGATCACGATGGACAACGGCTTGACTTTTGCACCGCTGTGGACATCGCTTGCATTTCCGGCGCTGGCAATTTCGCCGTTTCTGGTGCTGCGCTTGCAAGTAAGCGGCAAAGTTAAAGCGTTTTTGGTGCTGATCATCTTGCTGGTATTAATGCCCGTGCTCGGCATTCGCGATAACTTTTACTTCACGCTGGCAACGCAGATCGGCATTTTCGCGGCCATGGCGTTGGGGTTGAACATCGTGGTGGGCTTTGCAGGCTTGCTTGACCTGGGCTACGTCGCCTTTTTTGCGGTCGGCGCTTATCTGTGGGGCATTTTCACGTCGCAGACCGATAACTTCATCAAAGTAGCCGGATTGACCGCGCCTGCCTGGATGTTCTATCTGTTTCTGTTCGGGGCGGTTGGCGTGGCAGCGTTAGCGGGTATCTTGCTCGGCTTACCCGTTTTGCGGCTGCGCGGTGATTATCTGGCGATCGTCACGCTCGGCTTTGGCGAGATGGTACGCATCCTGTTCAAGAATCTGGATCATCCGATCAATATCACGAACGGCACGTCAGGCTTAGATGGACTCGCCTCCCCGCCGATTCCGCAGTTCGTGTTTGACGCGACCGATCAGGCGGTCAAAGCCTTTCATCTGGATGTCACCAACAGTCAGGTATTGACCTATCAGATTTTCTTTTATTTGTTAGTGTTGGCATTGTGCGGCCTCGCGATCGGCGTGGCGGGGCGACTCGACAACTCACCGATCGGGCGCGCCTGGACTGCCATCCGCGAGGACGAGACGGCGGCGCTGGCAATGGGCATTCCACTGGTGCGGATGAAGCTGCTTGCGTTCGCGGTAGGTGCATCGTTTGCAGGCGCAATGGGCGTGGTGTTCGCCGCCAAATTCAAATCACTCACGCCGGATGCTTTCGATTTCAATCAGTCGATCTTCATCCTGGCAATCGTGATCGTCGGTGGCATGGGCAGCATTCGCGGCGTACTGTTGGGCGCGATCGTCGTTTCGCTGCTGAACCTGCAAATCCTGCAAAGTCTGTCGAGCGTGATCAACAATCTGAAAAATCAGAACGTGGTGATTCCGGTGATTAACTTTGCCTTCAAGGATTGGCCGAATCAATTAGCCGTCGAAAATTATCAGCGCTTTGTGTTCGGCTTACTGCTGATCGTGATCGTGCTGTTCCGGCCTGCTGGCATTCTGCCCGCTAACCGGCGTAAGCTGGAACTTGCCGAGCGCATGGGCAAAGAAGTACCGCCGCTGCCGCCTGATCTGGCTGATGTGCCGCCCGATCCGAGTTTGAGTCAAAGCGGAGACGGCCATGCTGCTTGAAGTCAAAGGTGTGATCAAGAAGTTTGGCGGGTTGACCGCCGTTCAGAATGTCGAGTATATGCAGGAAGCGCGCACGATCTGTACGATTATCGGACCGAACGGCGCAGGCAAAACTACTTTCTTCAACATTCTGACGGGTCTTTACAAACCAGACGGCGGCACCATCTTGTTCGGTGGTAAGAACGTGGTCGGCTTGCGTCCTGATCAGATCAACGCGGCGGGCATTTCGCGTACCTTTCAGAATATCCGGCTGTTCAGCAGCATGACGGTGCTCGAAAATATCATGGTCGGGATGCACTCCCGTTTGCGTATCAACCTGGTGGATACCATTTTGCGAACGCCGCGCTTTAATCAACAAGAGGTTACAGTACGGCGCAAGGTGGGCGAAGTGCTGGATTTTGTGGCGCTGAGTGATAAAGCTAACGAAATCTCGCGCAACCTGCCCTATGGCGATCAACGCCGTTTGGAGATCGGCAGAGCACTTGCCAGCGATCCGAAATTGATCTTGCTGGATGAACCCACCGCTGGCATGAATCCGCAAGAGAGCGTTGAAGCAATGGCGTTGTTTCGGCGCGTGCGAGATGAACTCGGCATTACTGTTTTGCTGATCGAACATGACATGCGCGTCGTGATGGGCATCTCCGATCGGATTACCGTCCTGGATTACGGACAAAAGATCGCGGAAGGATCGCCTGACGAAGTGCGCCGCCAACCGCGCGTGATCGAAGCCTATCTAGGCCGGGGCAGCAAAACCGACGCCCTCTAAATAATCCATCATAATTCAATAGACACACGCACCTAACAGGCACAATATGGCGCTTCTGGAACTCGCAAACGTCCACACTTATTACGGACATATCCACGCCCTCAAAGGCATTTCGCTGGAAGTCAATCAGGGCGAAATTGTCACGCTGATCGGTTCGAACGGCGCGGGCAAAAGTACCACGCTGCGCACCATCAGCGGGTTGGCACGCGCTCGTGCGGGATCGGTCACGTTCGCGGGCAAGCCGATTCAGGCGTTGAAACCGCACGAGATCACCCGCTTAGGACTCGGCCATGTGCCGGAAGGTCGCCGTATTTTTCCACTGCTGACCGTGCGCGAAAATCTTGAGGTAGGCGCTTACACAGTGACGCAGCGCGATGTTGAACGGCGTATCGAGGCGGCGCTCGTGCTTTTTCCGCGCCTTCGCGAGCGGCTGGCGCAAATGGGCGGCACTCTGTCGGGCGGTGAACAGCAGATGCTGGCAATGGCGCGCGGATTGATCCTGGAGCCGCGCATCCTGTTGTTGGATGAACCATCAATGGGGCTTGCACCCGTGCTGGTGGACGCCATTTTCGACATTATTCAGGAGCTGCACAGCAAAGGGACGACGATCCTTCTGGTTGAGCAGAACGCGCGGCTGGCTTTGCAAGTGGCGGATCGCGGGTATATTTTGCAGACGGGCGCGATCGTTTTGCAGGACAGCGCCGAACGGTTACGCGCGAGTGATATGGTTCGCAAAGCCTATCTGGGTGAATCCTGAACTGCTTTTTGGGCTACTGAAATTATGAGGCACTTCTGTTGATTTCTCCAACCCTGCGCGGCGCGTTTTACGGATTGTCAGCGGGCGCGATCTGGGGCGGTATGTACGTGGTCAGCGAACAGGTGCTGCGCGTCATTCCGCCTTTTACGCTGCTTTCTTTGCGGCTGACCATCGGCGCGGCGATCCTGGGCGCGATCCTGGCAGCACGCGGCCAACTGCGTATTGAGCGACGTGACGCAATTAAACTGTTGGGGATCGGTATTGTTGGTTCCGGCTTCAGCTTGGGAGCACAGTTCGTAGGGACGCATCTTGCTTCCGCGATCAACGGTGCGGTGGTGACCAGCGCATCACCGGCCTTTACGCTGCTGTTCGCATGGCTGATTTTGCGCGAACCGTTATCGCTCACAAAGATCGGCGCGGTGGCGTTAGCGACGGTGGGCGTGTTGGCGGTGCTTGACCTGTCAAAGTTCAACACGAACTCAGCAGCGTTTGCAGGTAATGTGGCGCTGATTTTCGCGGCACTCACCTGGGGCTTGTACTCCGCGCTGGTACGGCTGGTATCGAAAAGCTACCCAACGCTGACGATCAGCTTTTATGCGCTGGCAGGCGGACTGATCATCGCGATTCCCGCGTCGGCAGTCGAGCTGGCGAGTCAACCGCTCAACCCGATCACTACAAGCACGCTGCTCGTCAATACAATACTCGGCGTGCTCTATCTGGGCGTTGTATCCTCGGCGCTTTCGCTGCTGTTGTGGAATCGAGCGTTTACGCTGGTGGAGGCAAGCGTCGCGTCGTTATTTTTCTTTGCGCAGCCGCTCGTTGGCGTGATTTTGGCGGTGCTCATTTTGAACGAGCCATTGACCTTGAGTCTGATCATCGGTGGGCTGCTGATCGTGTCGGGATTGATCTTATCGATCGCGCGCAGCCGTACCGTCTGACTCCCGACTCCCTGCCCTGTAATCGGGGAAAGGGCAGGGGTTAGGGGTCAATTCGCCATTTTTTCTTTTGCAGAAGTCTTGCTATAGTTAACGGCTTGAATAAGCGTGTGTAATGCCACATGGCAAACGCTGTGTTTGCCAAATAAGGATACAGAATATGCCAGCGCCTTTTTTGCTCGGTGTGAATTATTGGCCGCGTCGTAAAGCGATGGATTGGTGGTCGAACTTCGATGCTGCCGAAGTCGCTGATGAGTTTGCACTCATTCGATCGCTCGGCCTGAGCGTGGTGCGGATTTTCTTGCTGTGGGATGATTTTCAGCCTGACCCTGGCAGCGTTTCAAAGTCTGCTTTGCAACATCTTGAAACGGTATGCGATATTGCCGAACAGCATCAACTTAAATTGGATGTCACTTTTTTCACCGGGCATATGAGCGGACCGAACTGGTCACCGCGCTGGCTGCTGGATAAAAAGGGTGTGCTCACCTGGCGACAGCTGATCAGCGGTGGGCAGATCGTCGAGTCGGCGTACCGCAACCCGTTCACTGATGCGGTGGCGCTGGACGCTGAAAAGCTGCTGCTGCGTACCGTGGTTGGGGCGCTCAAAGATCATCCGGCGATCTGGTTATGGAATTTGGGCAATGAACCTGATTTGTTCGCACAGCCGCCCGACGCCGCCACGGGTCAAGCCTGGGTACGCGATATGATCGCCGTGATTCACGAATTGGATACCACGCATCCGGTCACCTGCGGATTGCACTTTGCCAGCCTCGTAGCCAATAACGGCTTGCGCGTCGATCAGGTGTTCAGCGAAACGGATATCGCCGTCATGCACGCTTACCCGATGTATACGCATTGGGCACGGCAGCCGCTCGACCCTGATTTTGTGCCGTTCACCTGCGCTTTGACAGCAGCGCTTGCTGGTAAGCCGGTGCTGATGGAAGAATTCGGCGGCTGTACGGTTGCCCCTGGTGAGCCGTCGCAAGTGTGGGAATGGTCACTGTTAGGCCAGCCGCGCAAGCAGTTCATGGCGTCCGAAACCGATCTGGCAACCTTTTTAGCTGATACGCTGCCGCGTCTGGTGAGCGTGGGCGCTACCGGAGCCTTCTTGTGGTGCTTTGCCGATTATGTGCCGGAGCTGTGGGATAAGCCGCCGTGCTCCGAGTTTCGGCACGAGCGCTTTTTTGGATTGGTGCGCCCGGATGGATCGTTGAAGGCACACGCCGAAGTGGTGCGCGCTTTTGCAGCCACTCAGCCAATGATACAAGCCGTGCGCCCCCTCGCTCTTGGGATCACCGCTGACGAGTTTTACGCTGATCCGGCAGGTCACGCACAGCGCTTGTACGAAGTTTTCCTGGCTGATCAAGTTCAGCGGTTGTCGTCCTGATCGGTTGATTTGAGGCGTGGTTTCAGGGGATTACGTGGAAGCGGTCGAACCCGATCCAGACCCGTTGGCCTGTCTTGACCGTGTTATGCAGCAGCGCGGTATCGCTCAGGAGCGCTGTGATCGGCGGCATATCAGGTTGATCCGCTTCAATGCGCACCCGTTGCAGCGCGCCCGCGAACGTGATTTCCTGTACGATCCCGCTGCCGAACCAGTGAATATCGGCAGCGCCTGACGGCACTTCAACGGGCGGCACTTCAACGGACAGATGAATCGCTTCAGGGCGCACCATAATCTCGGTACTGCCTGTAACACTGTCAGCGGCTTGATCCGTTTTGGCGGTAAGCTGCGCAGTGCCGACAATGAGCTTGCCGTCATGCCAATGGCCGGGCAGCATGTTGGTCGTGCCCAAAAATCTGGCTGTGTAGCGATAACGCGGTGCGTGATATAAATCGCCGGAAGTGCCGATCTCAAGCAAACGGCCTTGCTCGATGATCCCGATCCGATCAGCCAGCTCAAATGCCTCATCCTGATCGTGCGTCACCAAAATTGTGGTCACGCCGAGCCGCTGCTGAACGGTGCGCAAATTCTGGCGCAGTTGGATGCGAATTTTTGTGTCTAGCGCGCCGAAAGGTTCATCGAGTAAGAGCACCGCCGGTTGATGCGCCAGCGCCCGCGCCAACGCGACCCGCTGCTGCTGCCCACCCGAAAGCTGCGCAGGCAGCCGATCGGCGCAATCGCTTAAATCGATCAAAGAAAGCAGCTCTGTCACCCGCCGATCGCGCTCAGGACGTGCCACCTGCTGCACATCCAGCGCAAAGGCGATGTTATCGGCAACCGTCATGTGCCGAAACAGCGAATAATTCTGAAACACAAAGCCGATCGCGCGCTGCTGCGGCGGGAGTTCGGTCACATCGCGATCATGCAGGATCACGCGCCCGCTGTCGAGCGTGGTCAGTCCGGCGATCACCCGCAGCAGCGTACTTTTTCCGCTGCCACTCGCGCCAAGCAAGACAAATAATTCGCCCGCTTCAACTTCCAGCGAAAGTTGACTGAGGATCGGCTGTGTGCCGTAATATTTTGAAATGTTCTCAAGCAAAATCGACATCGTTAATAACCGCCATGCCAGCGTAAAGTCACAGGGACGTTTCTTCAGTTACAAACGCGCGTGGACGGCGGCGGTTGAATACTTCCATGATGCTGAGCAGCACAGCAGACAGCAGCGCCAGCAGGATCGATGCACTGTACGCCCCGATCGCGTTTCGATCGTCCAGTGCGCGGAACAGATAGATCGTCGTCGTTTCGGTGACCCCTTGAATCGCGCCGCCGATCACGATGATCGCGCCGAATTCACCGAGCGCGCGGCTGAACGTTTGCGCCAGCCCGTACAGCAGTGCCCATCGCAATTCCGGGAGCACGATTCGCCGGAAAGTATAGAAACGTCCTGCGCCGAGCGTGTACGCGCCTTCTTCCTGTTCCGGCCCCAATTCGGCCAGCACGGGCATCACCTCACGCGTCACAAAAGGCATCGACACGATGATCATCGCCAGCAGCATTCCAGGCAGCGCAAAGGCGATGTGTACGCCGGGGATGGTCAGCCAGCCGCCGCGTCCAAAAACGATAATCAGCACTGCGCCAATGATGATCGGCGCGATCACGAACGGCGCATCCACCAACGCGCTGAGCACACGCTTACCGGCGAATTGCTGGCGAACCAATACCCAAGCCAGCACTAATCCGGCGATCAGGTTGAAGGCGCACGCCCCACTCGCTAACAACAGCGTGATCGCGAAAGCATGGATCGCATCAGGGGTGATCAAGGCGCTCAGGAACACGGTGATCCCTTTGCCAAACGCCGCTTGCAACATGGCCGCGACGGGCACGCCAACCAATAGGATCGCGTAGAGCGCCACAATGCCGATCAGGATCACGGGTACCAGCGATCGGCGCGCGCGTGTTTGCATCATGGGCTTTGTCGTGCCACCGTTGGAGATACGCCAGCTTGTGCGGTCTGAACAGGCATTGCGCTGTATTTGCGCGCCAGCCATTCTGCGCCGAACGTCAAGCCGAACGCGATCCACAGCAGCACCATTGATACGCCGCTGGCCGCTTGCATATCACCCGCCTCGACCTGAGCGTAAATATAGACGGACGCCATTTGCGACCGCATCGGGATATTGCCCGCCACAATGACCACTGCGCCGAACTCACCCAACGCCCGCGCAAAAGACAGCAGCGCGCCCGTCAGCACCGCCGGGGTGATCGCGGGAAGGATGACGCGCCGAAACGTGTACCAGCCGGACGCGCCGAGCGTATAGGCCGCTTCGGATTGATCGCCATCCAGCGCAAGCAAAGCGGGCTGCACTGTGCGTACCACAAATGGGTAGCTGACGAACAACAGTGCCAACACAATGCCGGGTGGCGCGAACAAAATCCGCGTGCCAAGCTGCTTTTCGAAAAAGCTGCCGATCGCTGTTTGTGGGCCGTACAGGATCACCAGCATCACACCCGCGATCAACGTCGGGATTGCCAGCGGTAAGCCCACCAGCGCATTGAGCAGCGCCTTTCCGGGAAAGCGATAGGTCACCAGCACGTAAGCGGTCAACACGCCCATCACCGTATTGATCACGGTCATGAGCGCCGCCGTCCACACGGTCAGGCCAATGGCGTGCAATGCCGCCGGGCGCGTCACATCGTTGACGAGCGAATCCAAGCCATGTCGCAAGCCTTCGGCGTGAATGATCAGCAGCGGCACGGCTACGCATACGGCCAGATAGCTCAATGCCGCCAATCGCAAACCACTCGCGCTTGCGATCGCAGCCAACGATCGCAAACGCTGCTCAATGCCGATCGATCGTGCCGATCCGCCATGTACGTGTACTGCGCGCGGCGCTTCTCTGACTTTCGCAGAAGCTGTCAATTGTAATTGTGCCCCCACGCTTATTGACCCTTAACGCTGTTGATCAGTGCCGTTATTTTGCCAGTTTTGCCGAATAAATCCTTGCTGACCGTTTTCCAACCGCCGAACTCATCGATTTTGAACAGGTCTTTAATGGCCGGGAACTGTTTGGCGATGGCCTCATCTTTAGCGACTGTCGGCTCAACCGGACGGAAGCCATACTTCGCAAAAATGCGCTGTGCGTCAGGCGTCCACAAGAAAGCCACAAATGCTTCAGCCGCCGCGCGTGTGCCATGCTTATCGACAGAACTATCCACCACCGCTACCGGATTTTCGATCAGGATGCTCGAAGTCGGATAAATCATGAGCGAGTCGCCGCCCGCCTGCTGACTGGCGAACAGCTCGTTTTCGTAGTTGATCGCCACGTCACCGATGCCTTTTTCAAACGTCAGAAAGCTGGTGCGCCCGTCTTTATCCATGACCGATACGCGCTTGAACACGTCGCCCACGAATTTCAAGCCGCCGTCGTCCGATTTGTCATAACCCGTTACAAAGCCGCGCCGTGCTGCGCCATACGCTGCCAGAATATTCCATTGCGCGCCACCGCTGGTACTAGGATCAGGCGTCAGGACCTCCAGATCGGGTTGCGCCAAATCTGCCCAATCCTGAATTTTCTTGGGATTGTCTTTGCGCACACCGAACACGACGACCGAGTCAGTCACAAAGCCCGCGTAGTCGTTCTGTTTCCAATCATGCGTGATCAAATTGGCGTTAACGAGTGCGGTCACATCCGGCTCAACAGAGAGCGCTACCACGTCCGCCTCCAAGCCGCCGATCACTGCTCGCGATTGTGCACCCGATCCGCCATAGGACTCCTGAAAAGCGATTTTCTGGCCGGTTTTGGCGAGCCACTGCTGTTCAAAAAGTGGAAGCAGCGCACCGTATGCCTCACGCGGCACGGAATAGGCGGCGAGCGTCAGCGTCATATCGGCGGGAGCGGCGCGCGTTGCGGATATGGCGGCTGTCCCGATCAATACCGTCAATAAACCAACCAATAAGATATGTCGGAGTCGTATCCGCATGTTTCCGCTCCTGTGTGTATATCGCTGTGTGTATCGCATTTCACTTTTCCCCTTTGTGTTAGCCTGACAAAGTTACCAAGACTACGCGAGTTGAGAAAAACTACGAACTCTGACGTTCAAGGATGGGTTGTGCATCGCTGTTTTGCACGCTGCGCATCAGAATACGGCTCACTTCGGGGCGCGTGAACTCGGCGGGCAGCGTTTCGCCCCGCGAGAGCATCTGGCGTACTTGCGTTCCGCTCAGCACGATATGCTCGCTGGTCGGGTGTGGGCATGTTTTAGCGCTGACCACCGATCCGCACGCGCGGCAATAAAAGGTGTGATCGAAGAACAGCGGCGTAATACCGATCTCGTCCGGCGTGAATTCATCGAAAATGTGGTGCGCGTCGAACGAGCCGTAATATTTTCCGACTCCCGCATGATCGCGCCCGACGATGAAATGTGAGCAGCCGTAGTTCTTGCGTGCTAGCGCATGAAAAATCGCCTCACGCGGCCCGGCATAGCGCATCGCGGACGGGAACACGCTGAGGATCACGCGTGACGATGGATAATACGCTTCAATAATCGCTTTGTAGCTTTCGACGCGCACATCTGCCGGAATATCGTCGCTTTTGGTTTCGCCCACCAACGGATGCAGCAGCAAGCCGTCCACAACTTCAAGCGCCGTCTTTTGGATGTACTCATGCGCGCGGTGAATCGGGTTGCGCGTTTGGAAAGCGACAATACGCCGCCAACCGCGTTCTGTGAACAGTGCGCGCGTTTGTGCTGGCGTATAGCGCAGTTCCGCGAATTCGTGGCGCACGCGATCCGGCCAATCGATCAGCGACACCGAACCGCCGATCAGCACTTCACCTTGCCGATACAGCCGTGCCACGCCCGGATGCGCCGCGTCGGTCGTACGATAGACGTTTTGCGCTTCCCACTCGCGATCATAGCTGTACTTTTCCTGCACTTCTAAAATCGCCAGCACATGCGTTTCGCCATCGGCGCGATGTTCAACCAATGCCACCGAGTCGCCCTCATGGATTGATGCGGCAGCCGTCGTATCAAGCGCCAACGTGACCGGCACTGACCACGGCAGCCCGTTCGCCAGCCGCATATCCCGCACGACCGACTCGTAATCGGCGCGCCCCATGAAACCCGTCAGCGGACTGAAGCCGCCATTTGCGATCATTTCCAGATCGGCCAGATTGAGTTCGCTCAGTGCCACTTGTGCGAGCGTGTGGGCGCGATCCAATGCTGCCGCGCGTTCATCACCCACCAGAACGCGATTGATGAGCGTGCCGCCGTGCGGCTGGATCAAACTGTAGGTGCGGGTGCGCGGAGTCGTATCAAGCATGAGCGTTCCTTTCGGGAAGCGTATCAATTTGAGCAGGCTGATGAACTGAATCAACGTGAGCAGCAGGCGGGATCAAGCCGCGATCTTCCAGATAGTGAAGAATGCGCGCGACGCTTTCCGCCGGAGTTTCCTGATCGGTGTGGATCGTCAGTTCCGGCTGTTCGGGCACTTCATACGGATCATCGACGCCTGTAAATTGCGTAACCTGTCCAGCTAACGCTTTGGCATACAAGCCCTTTACGTCGCGCGCCATGCAGGTTTCCAGCGAGGCGTCGATATGCACTTCGATGAAATTGACAATATCGCCGCGCAATTTTTCGCGAGCCGCGCGATAGGGTGATATGAATGCTGCTACTACACCAACCCCGTTACGCGCCAACAGTTTCGCCACAAATCCGACGCGCTCCACGTTTTTATCACGATCTTCACGGCTGAAGCCAAGATCACGCGTGAGACTTTCGCGCACCACATCGCCATCCAGCCGTTCGACAGGTACATTACGACGACGCAATTCTGACTCCAGGGCGAGTGCCAACGTCGTTTTGCCTGCGCCTGATAATCCGGTCAACCAGACGGTGAAGCCCGGCCTGTTCGTTACACTTGCCGATACAGTTGTCAATCGCTTTTCTCCTATAAGTGCTGCTTGCTGATACTGTGTTTGCCGATACTGTGTGTCATGTGCTGTGCTTACGCGAACTGTGCTCGCGTGACTCAGGCCGACGGCGCAACGTGCAAACCGCATTCGGTCTTGCCCCGATTTGCCCAACGTCCGGCGCGCATGTCATTCGTTCCACCAGCGAACGCTCCGGTGCTGACTGGCTGCGTACAATGCGTACAACCGATGCTGGTGTACTGCTGATCATGAAGCGCGTTGTAGGGCAGCTCGTGCGCGGTGAGATACGTCCAGATCATGTCCTCCGTCCAGGTGGCGAACGGGCACAGCTTGACCATCTGATAACGTGCATCCCAACTGACGATCGGCGTGACCTTACGACCTTCGGATTGATCGCGGCGCAGTCCGGCAATCCATGCGCCGTAACCATGCAGCGCTTGATCGAGCGGCGCGACTTTACGCAGCGCACAGCATTGATCGGGGTCACGTTCCCAAAGCGCGTCACCATAGGCGGCGGCTTGCTGCGCGACCGTTTGCGCCGGACGCACGCGAATCAAATTCAAGGCAAAGCGCTGTTCGACCGTATCCATCAGCGCGTATGTTTCTGGAAACAGCAGCTCGGTATCCAATGTCAGGACAGGGGTACGCGGTGCGATCTCACTGAGCATGTGCAAAGTGACAATGCCCGTCGGCTGAAAGCTGGTCACCACGGCCAGTTGATCGCCATATGTTTCCGCAGCCCATCGCAGAATGTCCTGTGGACTGCTCGCCTCAAAATCTTGATTGATCTGCGATAGCGTTTCCGGTGAAATGTTCACGCCCGATCCCTTCGTAGAAAGTGATAAACCCTGTGTCGAATGCGTTAAGCAATAAAAAAGCCCCAAACTGTTGTGCAGTTCGAGGCTTTCTAAATAAACCACGTTGAGCGGTCAGAAAGGCGGCGAACTGGCACAGGCGCACATACACACCATCGTACAGCAGCAACAAATACAGCCGCAGCAGCACACGACCGTACCGCAGCATACGCCGTTGGACGTTGTTGTGATAGGGTGAGTATTCGGCTGCATGATGTCTGTTTTTATGATCGCATCCTTTTGGTCGCGCATCTGATTTTACAATCTTACTATTCAGAAGCGTCTTCCAACAGCTTTTTTACCCCATTTGCAAAACTTGTGCAAATCTTCGTCAGGGGTGCGTGCAAAATTTAGTTTCCCCCATTCCCCAACTCTGCCCCATCCCAACCTTCCCCATCGTTGGGGAAGGAGCATTCCCCCATAAAGAGGGAAGGGGCGTCAGACCGGATGGAAATCCCTCCCTCTTTGTGACAGAGGGATTTAGGGTGTGGGAAACGGTAATGCAGGACGACTCCGCAATCGCTTTGTGACGTGACTCCGCGACATGATATAGACACTATGCCGCATCGTGGTAGACTGCGCTACAATTGTGATCATCTATGGATAGAGTGCGACACTTGGCGCTAGGGATTGTGAGTTATGGCGATTAAAGTGATTTACATCGAAGATAAACCGGAAATGATCGACTTGATCAAGTTGATGCTTGCCAAAAAGAATTACGAAGTGACCGGGGTTACGGGTGGCCGGGAGGGGCTGGTAGCGGTCGAACAGATCAAGCCCGATGTGGTACTGCTCGATCTGATGATGCCTGACATGGACGGTTGGGAAGTATTCCGTGCCATGAAAGCGAACCCCGACATTGAAAATATTCCGGTGATCATCCTGACGGCACGCGCCCAAAGTATTGACAAGGTATTGGGTCTGCACATTGCCAAAGTACAAGACTATCTGACCAAACCGTTCGGCCAGAACGAATTGATCACGAGCATTGAAAAGGTGCTCAACGCGGCTAAGCAGAATAAGAACTGAGCCACGCGGCACTCTCTTATCTGACACTGCCATTCCAACAATCGCTACTTGTAAGTGCGCGAATAGACCAGCACGAATCGATCGCGCCCCACCGCATCCGGCGGGGCGATCTGAGATAAAGCGGGCAGTGCGGTCGCCACAAGGGGTAAGCTGCGCAGCCAACTTCGCAGGCGATCGGATTCGGGCGCACTATAACAGGTGATCAGCAGCAAACCACCCGCGCTGAGCAAATCCGGCGCGGCGCAAATGGCACGCTGCCACGCTTCCGGCGATCGGTCAACATCCGGGTGGCGGATCACCATAGCGCCGAACTGCGTCGAAAAAGGCAGCGCTCGTACATCGGCGGCGATCAAAGCGTCAGCAGTGTTGGGCATATTGCGCGTCACGGTTCGCAGCGCTGTTAGATCATGATCGACGCCGCACAACCACGCCGCCGGATAATGCGTGCGCAGCGCGTGCAGCCCTGCGCCATCGCCACAACCTAGCTCCAGAATATGCGGCACAGGCAGATCAGGAAGCAGGCTTAACAAGTTGTTAAAGCGCGTAAGGATGTATTTTTGCGTGAATGTCTTCATTTAACGGCTTGACAAATCAATGATTACTTAACGCTTTTTCGGTTGATTGAAGTGCTTTAGCCTGATACAATACCCCCCACGTTGTAAGCCGGGGCTATCGTTTCCAGAATCATCGTTTCGGCATCACCATGAGTCGGGGTTCCACGCCTGACACGCTGCCTGATAGCTCGCTCACCTGTTCGTCTTCGCCCTGTGCTGAAAAAGTGACCGACATGTTCATCAATTAATCGAATGCTCAGCCAGGGCGGTCGCGTCGCGCCTGGTTTTGTTCAACGCGCACAGGTATTTTTTTATGAACGCACAAGATGCTTGGTCCGCCACGCTCGGCCAACTGCAAATTCAACTCAGCCGAGCCACTTATAATACCTGGCTGCGTTACGCGCGCTATGTCGCCTATGAAGATGGCCGTCTGGTCATTTCCGTGCCACATGCTTACGCCCGCGATTGGCTCGAACAGCATTTACAACCTGCGCTGTCCGAAACTTTCAGCAAGATGTTGCAGCGCTCGGCGGAAGTCCAGATCATCGTTTGGGATGCTGCCGAACAAAGCACCGATGTGCGCGATGTGTTCGATGTAGCAGACGAAACTGCGCCGATCAGCGGCCTTGCTGATCCGTCCCGGACGTTTGAAAACTTCGCGATCACTGAAGCAAACCGCGATACGGTGTTGTTCTGCCGATTTGTGCTCGATAGCAAGTTTGGCGAACATCCGGCTTTATTTATTGCGGGCAACGCTGGCACGGGCAAGACGCATCTGTTGCAAGCGATGGCGAATGTGCTGAGCGAACGCCGCTTACGGGTGGTATCCGCCAGCGCCGAGCAGTTCACCAGCGAAATGGTTGCGGCTTTGCGCGATCAAGCGTTGTTACAAGCGTTTCGTGATAAATATCGCGGCTGTGATGTCTTGATCTTAGATGAGATCGAATTTTTTGAGGGCAAGGAGCGCTCACAGCAGGAACTGCGCTATGTGTGGGATACGCTGAGCCGTCGCAAACGCCTGATGATCTTTGCCAGCCGTCGTTTACCGCGTGATTTGAACATTCAGCGCGATCTGCGAAGCTGTTTCAATCGCTGGCTGCTGTGCGAGATCGGTGCCCCACAAGCTGAATCGTGCGCGGCTATTCTGGAAGCTAAAGCGCGCGAATTCGCGATTGATCTGCCAGCCGCCGTTCGTGATGAACTGGTCGATCTTGTGGGCAGCGATCCAGCCGCGTTGGAAGGTGCGCTGATGCAGGTGTCACATTACGCGCGCCTGACGCATCAACCGTTATCGGTGGCGCTGACGCAAACATTGATCAAGGGGCGCGATTGCAGCGTGGCGCATACCGTCGATGTGCAGCAGGTGGTACACGCGACCGCACAGCATTACGGCGTCACGGTCGAGGAGCTGCTCGGCAAACGGCGCACCAAAGCGATCACCCTGGCGCGGCATGTGGCGATGTTCGTGGCGCGCGTGCTGACTGATGCCTCGCTGCCACAAATCGGCTTGGCGCTCGGCGGACGCGATCATACGACGGTGATGCACGCCTGTAACAAAATGGCGGAAGCGACTAAAACGGATAAGCTGCTGGCCGCCGAAATCGCCGCGATCAAGCAAGCGATCACGAATCCGGTGGCAGTGTTCGATACGAGCGAATTGGCGGCGATCACGCGTGCGCCAATGGCGATCGGCGTGCCGCTGTTCGCATTAGAAAATGCGTAAAAGGATGCTTACGGTTTCGCTATGTTTTTGACCCCTATGGGTGTTCCTGCGCTGTCAAATTTTACATTTTGCAACTGAAAAAGCTGCCGGTTATCTACAACCCACCCAAACTTACCAGATGAATATTCGACCTTCCACCAAATGACCTGCTCAGAAGGCAAGAGGTTATAGCCGTTAATCAACAAAACCGTCCCTTGCTGGATTTCAGAACTAAGATGAACACGATCACCGGGTTTAGGTCTTACAAGAATTGATTGCGCAAGAACGTAGATACTTGCACTTTGCTGCATTGCCTGAAGCGTAAGCAAAGGGGGTTGCGTGTAGATGGGCAGGGAAGTTTCTGCATTTAACAAAACGATGCGCGTGGCTGATGGTCGAGTTGTCTCAGTTGGCGTAGATGTTATTGTGAGAAACATTGTCGATGTAGGCAATTCCAGCAATGCTATTTGGTTCGTTAAATAGGGTGGCTTTGTATTCAGCACAGCATACGTGGGTAAATCTATGGGATGGTTAGCAAGAGTACTGCCTTCGACAAGCAACGCCGTTAATACTAATATGCAAACAAGGGTAGCGGCAAACATGACGAGATTAGACCATCTTGAACCAACATATTTTTGCTTTACAGCCTTATTGATAGGTTTTGCACCCTTCGGCACGACGGGCGGCAGAGATATTCTTGGCTCTTCTGCTTGGACAGGGACAATCTTTATCGTAGCATCTGGCTTTACAGGTGACGTTCCCTGTCCATCTGACGATTGTGCCTTTTCGGGACGTTCATACGATTTATGGTCTGATTTTACAGATCGCTTCCGTCTATCTAATTCAATCCACATTTGCTTATGGCTCATAGGGTTCATACCATTTGCATGAACCCTATAAGCTCTATAATCGCCCATATAAACAAATAGAAGCTCGCCTTTAGGATCGATCTCTTTTGCTACTTCAGGCAGTTGAGCATTATCTATGGTGCGAAAAACACCTTTGACTTCGACCCAACATTTGATTTCAGGCAAGTAAAAATCAACAAGATATTGAGCACGTATTCCTATGCGTCTTTTTTCATACTGCCAAGTAAACCCACGCGCTTTTAGTTCATAGGTGAAAGCAATTTCCAGACGAGACCTATACCAACCCTCATCAGCACCATAACCAGGTTCAGCTTTTATATAATCCATTGTTCACTCGTTTTAGATGACGGCTCGATAGTAGAACCTTTCCTGATATCATCAGATAACGATTGTCTAACAAATTTCAAACTTCGTCGCCTTACAAAATTACCTGTTGCGAACCTTCAAAACGTGCCTAGCGTATCCGCAGGACAAACGCATAATCGCACGGCTTTTGAGCTGGCATCTGCACACGGAGCGCGTCCGCATCGTGCGACCAGGTGAGGGGTTCATCGTGCCCCAACAGCCGAACATCCTGTATGCGGTTCGGCCATAACCCCGCCGTTGTGCCTAGTGAGTGGATAACGCACTGCTCACCCGGCCAGGCCAGCGCAGTCGCATAGAGCACATCGCCTTTAGTCGTAAACCGAATATCCTGTCCTGTATAAGCGGGACGCGCCGTATCTGTGAACTCGCCTTCGGCAGTCTGTATTAAACCTTCACCGAACCGCCTCCAGGGACGCGTTTCATAGATCGCTTCACCGTTGATTGCCAGCCATTCGCCAATGCCTGACAGAATTTGTTTTTCCGGTGCGGGGATAGTCCCATCAGGGCGCGGCCCAATATTCAACAACAGCGTGCCATTTTTGCTGACAATATCAATTAGATCGCCCACAATCGCATCGGCTGTTTTATAATCCTGATCCTGCACGTAGCCCCAGGACTTTTTCGCAACCGCCGTATCAGTCTGCCAGAACAGCGGGTTTATTCCAGCCAATTGTCCGCGCTCTACATCAAAAACTGCTGTGCCTGTCGGGAAAGCGACATGTTTGTAGTTGATCGCCACGCCGCGCCCCCACTGCTCAGCGCGGTTATAGTAGTACGCGGAAAATTTTTGCAGATAGGGTTCAAATATCGTTTGTTCGATCCACCAATCAAAATAGACGATTTGCGGTTGATACTTGTCAACCAGCTCGCAGTTACGCAGCAGCCAATCTTCCAGAAAAGCAGTATCAGGCTCAGGTGTCCAATGCCGGTCAAGCCAACCAGGGGTCTCATGATTCAGTGGGCCAGGCATTGCAGGACCGTATAAATCGCTGAACTCAGGGTTTTGCACATCCGAGTCAAAGGTCTTGCCGCCATTCATGAACCACCAATGTTCTGCGCGGTGATTCGATACGCCAAAAACTAAGCCTTGCTTGCGCACTGCCGCTGCGAGGTCGCCAATAAGATCGCGCTTCGGCCCCATTTGAGTGGCTGTCCAGCGCGAATACGCCGAATCGTACATTGCAAAACCATCATGATGCTCGGCCACCGGGACTATGTAGCGTGCTCCGGCTTTTCGGAACAGCTCAGCCCAATGATCAGGATCGAAGTTTTCGGCTTTGAACTGCGGAATAAAATCTTTATAGCCAAATTCTGACTGTGGGCCGTAGGTTTCGACGTGATGTTTGAATTCGTCGGAACCCGCAAGATACATATTTCGAGGGTACCATTCGTTTTTATAGGCGGGTACTGAATAAACGCCCCAATGAATAAAAATGCCAAATTTAGCATTTTCATACCATGTGGGGACGCTGAATTGCTGCAACGATGACCACGACGCCTGAAATTTGCCACTTGTCACAACCGAGTCAACTTGATTCATTTTGTTTGCCCTTCAAAGTATTGAATTCAGAAATCTAATTGCACTGCTCTCAGGCCTATTTGTTAGTCAGCAGCGCACTGGGCGAGACCGGCCAGCCATCTTTATCCCATTGCAAAGCTTCAATGCGCAGCGTAGGAATGCCGTTGGCATTGGCATCATAGGAATGATAAACCATCCAATCGATACCATTCTCAACATAAATCATGTTATGGCCTGGGCCATGCCAGCGCTCATCGCCGCCATACACCAACGATCCGCCGCCAGTGAGCATCGGATTATTAGCCCGATCTACATAGGGTCCGGCAATTTTATCCGAACGCCCCACCATGATTTTGTAAGTACTTGCTACCCCTCTGCAACAAGCATCGAATGAAACAAACAGGAAATAGTAGCCGCTGTGATAGGTGATGTATGCGCCTTCAATTGCCGTATTACCAGGGCGGCTGGCTAGTGCATACAGCGTCGAGTCGGTACTATCCAATTTTCCGCTTGTTGCATCGATCTTGCGCATTTTTATGCCCGTCCAAAAGCTGCCGAAAACTAACCAATGCTGACCGCTTTGATCGGTAACCAGATTTGGATCGATCGCATTGTAATCGTCGGTTTTCTCTGTCGATATGACTTCGCCTTCATCGACCCATTGATATTGAGGATTACTATCATCCATGGTGGTATTGGTTGCCAGACCAATCGCTGAATGGTTCGAGCCGAAAGTCGAGGTCGCATAATACAAATGGAACTTGCCGTTCCAATAGACCAGATCAGGTGCCCACAGGTCAGTAACGCCTGGAATCGCTTTGTACAGCCAGGCCGGATAAACGCGGAACACACTCGCGCAAATATCCCAGTTCAGCATATCTTTTGAGCAATGGATCGGAATACCCGGCCCGGTGGAAACCACATAATAGTTGCTACCCTCTTTCACGAGCGTTGGATCGTGTACTGGTGAAGTAATACCTGTCAGATTAAGGATCGAAGGTAGCGCAGTGGCGGCTGGCGTGGCGGCTTGAGTTTGCGCCGGTATGATGCACTATGCGAAGCCGTGACGTTTATGATTTGCGAACTTATCACTAATAAAAGCAGCGCCAATGGCAAAGTAAATTTACGCATCTTTTTCACCCTCAAATTTTAGATCGAACGATGATTCAATTTTTTGCAAACTGCTTGACATCTCTCAAATTGTATGCTTTAATCCGGTTAGCTGCAAACGATTGTATAAATTTTCTGTAAAAGTTTTTTAGGGTCTTGACCGATACTGCACTTAGTCGTCCGCTTGACTGCATACTGTGACATAAGCAAATAATTTATCTACACACAATGTGCCGCTTGCACGCTCATAATTGTTTGCGTATAAGAGGGAAATCCTAATGCCTGTTTCGACATCTGCTAAAGCTATCGTTTATATTGACACCAATCGGGTGATCAGTCCAATCTCACCGCTGCTGTTCAGCGGCTTTGCTGAACATATGGGTCGCGAAATTTATGAAGGTATTTATGACCCTGCCTCACCAAAAGCTGATGAACACGGCTTGCGTAGTGATGTGTTGGAAGCGCTCCGCGAGTTGAACTTTCGCGCTATTCGCTACCCTGGTGGCAATTTCCTTAGCGGCTATCGCTGGCTGGATGGCGTTGGCCCGCGTAATCAGCGCCCACGCCGCCGCGATCTGGCGTGGCAATCGATCGAGACGAATCAGTTCGGCACCAACGAATTCATCGAGTTTTGTCGGAAGATCAACACCGAACCGATGATGGCCGTCAATATGGGCACTGGAACGATCCAAGACGCTGCGGATTTGGTTGAATACTGCAATGCACCCGTCGGCACACAATACGCCGATTTACGCGCTTCACACGGATTTCGCGAGCCTTACGGCGTCAAATATTGGTGTTTGGGCAATGAAATGGACGGGCCCTGGCAAATCGGCCACCTTGAGGCGGACGCCTACGCCGTCAAAGCGCGCGAAGCCGCCAAAATGATGCGCTGGCACGATCCATCTGTGCGCTTGATCCTGTCCGGCTCTTCAAACTTCGCAATGCCGACTTATCCTGAATGGGATCGGATCGGTATGGAAGCGTGTTGGGAACTTATTGATTATCATTCGATGCACTATTACGCTTCAAATGAGAAAGAAGACACGGCCAGCTACCTGGCCCACAGCGCACACTTCGAGTCGTTCGTGGATACGTTGAATGGCACGCTGCGCTATGTGAAGGCGAAAAACCATTCCAAGCATGACGTTTATTTATCGCTGGACGAATGGAATGTCTGGTATCGCGCGCGTAAAGGTGAGCAAGTGGCTGGTAACTGGACTGAAGCGCCGCACCTGCTCGAAGAACCCTACAACCTGGAAGATGCGCTGGTCATTGCGCAAGCGCTGAGTGTTTTCCTGCGTAAATCCGACGTGTTGAAAATTGCTTGTCTGGCGCAAGCGGTCAATGTCATCGCTCCGATCATGACTCGGCCTGACGCTTTGCTGAAGCAATCGATCTACTACCCGTTCATGTTGTTCAGCAAATTGGCCGTTGGCAGCGCGCTGGATGTCAAAGTCAACTCGCCGCTATACAACACAACCCAATTTGGCGATATGCCGCAGTTGGATGTATCCGTTTCTTATGATGAAGCGACCAACAAAAGCGCTGTTTTCATTGTCAATCGCAGTCAGACAGGGCATTTGACTGTGGAGCTGCGCTGGCAGGATCGCGCGCCGCAGCAGATTACAACGGTTCATCAAATGGCAGGCATGGACCCAAAAGCTGGTAACAGTTTCGACAACCCTAGTCAGGTAATGGCCGTGCAGATTGAAGCACCGAATACCAGCGATAAAACGACAACTTTATCCCTGCCGCCACTATCCTTTACGGTTCTTGAAGCGATGCTGTAGTAGTCTGCCACGCTGAATTTTGCGGATTGCGGACACGGCAGGCCGCGTCCCTACAGGCAATCCGGCGCATGGTAGGGACGTGGTCTGCCACGTCCCCCGCCTTACCGTATCCTGAATATCTACTGTGGCGACTAGTAGTCTAACCCTTACGATCCCAGGTGCCGAAGGTTTGACCAGCTTTCGGCTCATAAAAGGCAAACGTCGCACGCCCCAATGAGATCAGGAAATGCGTGCCGGGGCCAGCGATCCACTTATTCTGCGTCGGATCGAATGCGCCGCCGGGCTGATACACGTACGATGTGTTAATGCCAAATTCGGGCGTTGTGCCCCAACCAAGTGCGCCGCGAATATCAGGTTCGTTGCGCCACAGTTTGCCAAAGCCGCGCTTCGGCTGAAAATCTCCACTAGGCGGCGTCAACGATGGATCGCTTTCCGGTTCGCCGTCCACGAAGGTATCCTTGAATACTCGCCATTGGCCGTGTGTCGGCTGCACGGTATTCCCCACATCGGGCAATAGTATCCAGATTTCGTGCGTTGGCTGTATCCAGAACATATAACCAAACTGGAAATCTTCCTGTGCAATCGTCAGCTGCTGGCGTGTATCCGTTGGTACATAGGTTGCGGGAATATCGGTAGCGTTCGGGTTGGTTGGCAGCGCAGCCGTTGGCGGTACGCTGGTCGGCGCGAGTGCCGTTGGCGTCAGCAGTGCGACGGTAGACTGAGCAGCGGTGGTCGGTTGAGCAGGCAGCGCGCCGATCGTGACGGGCACCGTCGATGTTGGCACGTTCGCGACAGGTGCGGCGGTCGTACTGGTCGGCGCAGCACTACTGAGAACCGTTGCGAGCGGTAGCGCCGTAGATGCTACTGTTCCGGGCGGCGCAGTATTGGTGATCGTCACGCTGATGACGCGCGGATCAGGCGTGTTCGTGATCTGCATGACCACTACCGTTGGCGGGATACCATTGCAGGCCGCCAACCCGATGAACAATGCTGTACTTCCTATAAACCATGACAATCGTTTCATCAATCGTTGACTCCCTAACCTACCTAATTTGAGTGAAGCAAGCATCACAGTGTAGTTCATACAGTATAGCCCACACGGATTGCATTGCTTGCTTCAGTCAGCCAACCGTTGCTTAGCCACGCGGATCGGTGATCAGGGCGATGCGCTGTGCTTCGGGTTCGGGTTGCAGCGGTTTCGCATCCAACAAAAAGCCACCTTGTACGCGCTGCGGTTCGGTCGCTTGTTGGCGTGGTTCGATGAACAAATGGCGCAGCAAGATGAACACGGCGCTTGCTAACGGCACGGCTAACAGCGCTCCTACAACGCCGCCAATAGTGGCACCAATCAACAAAAACATAATGACCAGAATCGGATTCAAGCCCACGCTGCGCGACATGACACGCGGCGTCAGAATGTGATTTTCAATTTGCGCAACGCCCGCAAAGGTCAAGAAAGTGATCAGTGCGCTAAGCGGCGAACTCAGCAAAGCGAGCAGCGTTGCTCCAAAACCGCCAATATAACCACCCACCAACGGGATCGCTGTGGTGAAACCGATTAAAAAGCCTAGTGTGAGCGCGTTAGGCACGCGAAAAATAGTCAAGATGACGAAGTTCGCGACCCCTACAAAGAAGCTGACCAACGTGATTCCGCGTACATAAGCGCCCAGCGCTGTCTCGATCTCGGAAAAGATGGTTCCCCAAACTTCGCGACGCCCCATCGGGAAAAGTTGAAGCACAAAGCCGACTGCTTGATCGCGCGCAGTCAGCCAGTACACCCCCATCACAACGACCAGCACAAAATCGGTAAGCAACCCGCCAAGCTCGCCTGCAAAACTTGGAATACTGGCGCTAATCTGGTCACGAAGCGTGCTAATGCTATGGCTGATGCTTTCCTCAGTCGGTAGTGCAAGCTGAGTTCCACCGTGAGCAGTTACAAAATCCTGTAACTGTGCCTCCAGACTGCTAATGCTCTTTGCTACTGAGGAAATATCTTGAAAGTAGTTAGCGAAATTTTGAATAGCAGGTGGCAGCACAATGTAACCGATGATTAAAATCGTCAAGCCCAGTGTGACATAAGTGATCAGCACGGCCAGACCTTCGGGAACGCGCGCCCTTTGGATCAGCAGCACCGCCGGGCGCAATGCCGATGCTACAATGATTGCCAGCAGCAAGACGACAAACGTACGATAGCTCAGATAGAGGCCATATGCCGCTGCCGCCGTTGCAATGACGACAAGCGTATTTCTGAAGGTTTGTTGTGCAGTCATTTTTTGAACTCCGGGGTTAAATCTGTTGGCCGGAAAGCAATCGGCGTACCGCAAATAGATCACTCATAGCGTAAGGCTTGAATTGGATTGAGCGCAGCAGCGCGACTCGCTGGATAAATGCCAAAAAAGACGCCGATCGCGGTACTGACACCCGTTGCCAACAAAATCGCTTGCGGTGTCACATTCAGCGTCAACTGCGGCACCAAACGGCCACCGATCGCTGCGGCCAATGTTCCCACGCCGATCCCGATCGCGCCGCCGATCACTGAAATCACCACGCTTTCGATCAGGAACTGTAGCAAAATATCGAAACTGCGCGCACCAACCGCTTTACGCAAACCGATCTCACGCGTGCGTTCGGTGACCGATACCAGCATGATATTCATGATCCCGATACCGCCGACAAGTAAGCTGATGCCTGCCAGCAGCGCCAGAAAAATGGTGAGCAAACCCGTGATCTGGCCGACCACCGATAACACCTGATCTTGCGTGATCACCTGAAAATCTTCCGAGTCGCGAAACTGAATGCCGTGCCGATCAAGCAGCAGCGTTTCGACTTCCTGCGCGGCAGTCGTCATGCGCTCAGCGCTGATGGCCTGCGCATAAACGACGCTCACTTCAAAGCTGCCGTCTTTGGTGCGCGCCGATGCGAGCCGCGTTTGTGCCGTCGAGATCGGGATGAACATCACTGCGTCTGCATCGCCAAAGCCGGAGCCGCCGCGCGTATCCATGACGCCGATCACCCGAAACGGCAAATTGTTGACGCGAATCGTTTGATCCACCGGATCAGTGTTCGGCGCGAATAGCTTGGTCACGATGCTCTTGCCGAGCACTGCCACCCGCGCAGCCGTATTCACGTCACCGTCTTCGATAAAACGTCCCTCGACCGGGTACCATTCGCGCACATCCTGAAAGCTCGGCGTGACGCCCGATACAGGCAGCGCGGTATCATTGTGACCGGCCACAACGATGCTGAACACATCGTATTCAGAGGCGGCACGCGCGATGCTCGGCGTATTCAGCGGGTTTGCGATCGCTTCGGCATCCGCGAGTGTCATGGGCTTTACGCCGCCGGGGTTATTGGTTTGCGGTGCGCTGCTGAATACGAACAGCAGATTTGAGCCGATCGACTCAAAGCGTGATTTGACATAGCGCTCGACGCCCTGCCCAAAGCTCACCAGCGCGATCACTGCGCCCACGCCGATAATAATGCCGAGCATCGTCAGCAGCGCGCGCAGGCGGTTGGAAGCCAAACCATTGAGCGCTACTCGGATCGATTCAAAAATAGTCATGTCGTTCCCGCTTAAAACGCTTCTGGTGTTCGAGTCATTATAGCTGCATCCGGTGTTTGGATGGTCGCATTTTGTGCGGTGGTGGTTGCTGCATCAGTTGAAATCGTGACAAATGACCAATCATCAGCAGCCCGATCCTCATCAATGATGATCCAATTGAACGGGTGACAACCTCGTGCAGAGTAGCTATCCGGCCTATAAACATACCCTTCCGTATCAGCAATGATGCCGTCGGGCTTTGAACTTTCCAGCACGTATACGTAAAACTCCGTTTTCGTACAATAACCGTACACCACTTCCTTCGTGTTGTCACCTGCCCCAAATCCGGCATCGGAGGCGCTGATGTGGTGGACGTTCAAATCGGTAACGGTGCGCCAGGTGAGGATGCGGATGTCAAGCGCGGCGTGCATCTGTGCCAGGTCTTTACTGGTGATCGCCTGAGTGGTAGCGGTGGCGTTAGCGTTCGCACCTTCTTGACTGGCCTTACTGATAGCATTACCTATAGACAAGATCGCAAAAATTGCGGCAAAGACGCCCGCTGCGATCCAGGCGTTTCTTTGTTGTTCTGGCGAGGATGAATCCTGGTTGTAAGAACGGCTCGATCGGCCAGATGAGCTGCTATAGGACGAATGGCTCGATGAAGAACTCGAACTGCTGCTTGATGAACTACCGGATGAGCCACTTGAATGACGTTCAGGCATATAATCTCACCGTTAACTGGAAAGTTTAACACTGACTGAAGTCTAGATGATCAGCATTTTGTGCGCAAATTGGACTGCCAGACGCAGCGCAAACAGCGCTCATTGCGCACCAGGTTTCAAATCGGCACGGCGACGCATGATCGTGCTCGAATCAGCATTGGGGAGCGGCAGCCAGACGCTGAAGCGGGTCCATGCACCTTCCACGCTTTCCACCCAAATCCGTCCGCCGTGCGCCGCTACGATCTGCTGCGTGATCGCTAACCCCAAGCCAGCTCCTTCGCGGCGCTGACGGCTTTTGTCAACCTGATAAAAGCGATCGAACACGCGCGGTAAATCTGCCGCCGGAATGCCTTCGCCCGTGTCGTGTACGGTCACCAATACGCCATTATCCTGCATTTGCCCGCACAATGTGACCGTCCCGCCCGACGGCGTATGTTTCAGCGCATTATCGATCAAATTGATGAACACTTGCGCCAACCGATCGCCATCACCGCCGATCACGGGCAGCGGCGCGTTCAGTTCGGTCACCAGTGTCAACCCGCGTTCCTGAGCAGAAGGTGCCAGCCGTTCGCTGATGGCGCTCAACACTTCACCTATCCGCACGCCGTGCCGCGTCATAGCGATCCGTCCGGCTTCGATACGCGCCAGATCAAGCAGCTCCTCGACCATGCGATACATGCGCGCGGCTTCATCGTGAATAATCGTGGCGGCGCGCAGTGCGGACTGCGGATTAGAGGCTACGCCATCGATGATCGCCTGCGAAAAGCCACGAATCGAGGTGAGCGGTGTTCGTAAATCGTGCGAAACATTCGCTAAAAAGTCGCGCTGTGCTTCCTGACTGGCCGCCACTTCTTCGGTCATCTGGTTGAAGGCGACCGCCAACAAACGCACTTCCCTTGGACCACTCACAGGCGCTTTGCGATCCAGGTGACCTTGCGCGATCGCCGCAGCAGTTTCGGCCACTCGTTGCAGCGGACGCGTCACGGAGCGCGCAATCAGCACTGAAAACACGAACGCGATGATCAGACCGATCAAACCCGCCTCGAATACCGGCGCTAAAATATCCGGGCCGTAATAGCGCACAAGGGCTGCTGCGGTTGTACGCGGCGCAGAAACGGCAAAGGTCAAACGCTGTGACTGTGGGTCGCTGCTGCTCGGCGGCTGCCCGACATAAATCCAGGTGTTGCCCTTCGTATCATCGAACGTACCGCGCGCGAACGCATCGGGAGCTGTCACATTTGTGTATGGCTGCTGTACAAAAGTGACCTGATCGCCGGTATTGAAACCTTTTTGATCATAGATCAGCTTCAAATCGTAGTTTTTGGAGTCGTAACTCACTTTGCCGCTGCTGTCAGTGATCAGGATACGAAGCGCGGTCTGATTGGCGTACCGACTCAGGCCGCGCGCTTCCAATCTGGTAGGGCCGTCAGGTGGGATCACCGTACCGGACGCTTCAAGGTTATTGAGCGTGGTTTGCAGTGCACTGATCAGCCGATCCGTTGCCAGCTCACTCGGCACCGGGCGCGCTTGTAACAGGATCAACAAAGCAACGGCCATGATCGCCAGGGTAAGCAGCAGCACGATCACATACGAGGCTAACAGGCGAGAGCGTAAGCTGCTGAAAATTCTACTGAACACACCTAACACGTTGAACATAACAATACATTCCTATGCGACACCTGCGCATAGTTTTAGCACCGAATTGTAAAGTTTTGGCGAAATCGCGGCAAAATGCAATCGTCGCGATCAGCCGAGCTTTGCCTTACGGATTGGCGACGAGTCCTGTAAATCCTCATCTTCGGCGGGGATCAATTCACCGTCATCGGAGAGGCGCATCGCACGATCATCGCGCTTGGGCTTTTCGTACATTCCGTCGCTGCCCATATTTGCCCGCTCAAATTCAATTTCGCGCTGGATCGTTGCTTCACGGCGTGCCACCGCTGCCCCGGAATTCTGATAAACGCTGAGCGCGTTACCCGCTAACCCGATCCCCCAAAAAAACGTCACATAAATCGGCCATGGCAAGCCACCCTTTGCGCCCTGGCTGCGATCCGACAAATACAACATCCACAGCACCGCATTGGTGATCACGAATGCAATCAAATGCATCATGAATGCGTTACGCTGCTTAGTCCGCTTTTCTACACGCTGACGGACGCGATCTTCAATACTTTGATCCGACATTATTCACTCCCTCATTCACTATGCTTAGATTTGTTCACTTCGGCGGCTTCCTGTTGATCGTCATATTCATCAACCGGAATCAATTCGCCATCATCGGACAGGCGCAGCGCACGTTTGGGCTTTTCGTAGTCGTCGGTGATACCGAGTCGCGCTTTTTCCAGTTCGACTTCGCGTTGAATACTCATTTCGCGCCGTGCAAGCGCTGCCCCGGAGTTCTGATAGACCTGCCAGCCTTGTAATGCCACCTTGACTCCCCAAAAGAACGTGACGAATATCGGCCACGGAAAAAAGATCATCATATGCGAAAAAGTGCCTGAGAACACCCACAACGCAGCATTGATGATCAGGTAGCTGACTAAGCTGTTCACGAATTCTCTACGCTGTTGTGCGCGCTTTTGAATGCGCAGCCGGATACGTGCATCGATTTCGGCTTGCGACATGTTCGGGTCGATCCGAGTTTCCGGGTCTTGATCGAGCGGAACGACGTTGTTGCTTCCCCAACTCGTGCGCCAACGCGATTTGCCGTCCCGATTGCGTCCGTAATATCCCCACCACATAGCTAATCTTTCGTTTGCATTCTGCTGATGATTATAACAAGTCCTGATACCTCTTACGGATTTCATCAATCCAGGTTGCGCACCGCCGGATGCAGGAGTCCGATCGCTATGGTAGCCGCTGCCAGCCCACCGCCTAACGCAAAGACGAGCGGCGCACCGATCAAGCCGGTGAGGCCGCCGACGATCCCGAAACCAAACGGCAGCAGCACGAACGAGCCGAACTGATCGACGCTCGACACGCGCCCTAACAATTCCGGCGCGACCAGTTCCTGCAAAACGTTCGTCCAGATCAATTGCCCGATTGCCAGCCCAACGCCCGCGATAAAAGACAGCACGATCAATGAAGCAACCGACGGGATCACGCCAATCAGAGCGAGCGATAACCCCGCGATAATCCAGGCAATATAGGTGGTGCGTCCACGGTGGCGCAGCTTGGGCACTCGGCCAACGAGTACCGCGCCGATCACTGAACCAATTGAGAATATCGAGAACACCGCACCTAACACGCCAACATCAGCGTGCAGATTATCTTTGATCAAAAAGGGCAACGATACAGTAATCGGGCTGGCAAGGAAAATATTGCCGAATGCGGCCAGGCTGATCGTGATCCACAACCAGGGCGAACCGAATACCACGCCGAGTCCTTCACGCAGTTCTCGGATCACGTTGGGCGGCGGTGCGTCATTTTTGCGCTTGAGTGCCAGACCCATGATCGGGACGATGCACAGCGCCGAGATCAGAAATGATACGCCGTCCAACCCAAAGGCAGCAGGCGTACCACCCACTGCCACAACGAATGCCCCGATCGCCGGGCCGCCGATGCCTGCCAATTCGCCGCTGAGCGCCGTCAGTGAGTTGGCGCTTGGCAATAGTTCCGGCGGCGTAATATCCGGCATGACGGCGGCGTAGGCGGGTTGAAAAAACGCATCGACAAAGCCGAAGAGCAAACTCGCTGCGAAGATGTGCCAGATTTGCAGCAATTGTGTAGCCGCCAGGATCGCCACGATGATCACCAGCACACCGCGCAGTGCATCCGACGCGATCATCACGCGCTGACGTGGCAGCCGATCTGCCATAACTCCGCCGATCAACAGAAAGAGCACTTTAGGTAAGATCGTAAAGACTTGCACCGCACCCATTGCCGCTGGCGAACCAGTCTTTTCAAGTACCCACCATGATAAGGCGATCGCGAACAAACCATCGCCCACGCGCGAAACAGTCTGGCCGATCCATAACAGCGTAAACGAGCGCGAGCGCAGCGCATTGAATAAGCGCATAACATTCGATCCTTAGTTGATCAGGCACAAATCAGGTACGCATTGATAAACTAAAGGTTTCAGACCGTAGACCGCGTTCGACTCCCTTGCCCTGTAATCGGGGAAAGGGTGGGGGTTAGGGGTCAACAAATTTGCAACAAGCCCTGAGTTCAAACCAAACCGTGGTTGTGCACTGTGATAAAGCAGGTACACTAGGGTCAACTATCTGATAGTTGATCAGTTGCATGACCGTCGCAGTTCATCGCTCGTTTCGTTAGACGAAAGCGCCCGACATGGCACAGCGAGAATTTCATGATTGGCAGCCGCTCTGTGAGCGTATGGTTCACGATCAATTGGAGGCACGCGGCATCACCGATCCGCATGTACTGAAAGCTATGCGCGAAACGCCGCGCCATTTGTTTGTGCCGCACGAGTTGCAACCGCTGGCCTACCGTGACAGCCCCTTGCCGATCGGGAATGAGCAAACCATTTCGCAGCCGTTCATCGTGGCCTACATGACGCAGTGCCTCGGCCTGACCGGGACTGAAACCGTGCTTGAGATCGGCACCGGCTCAGGCTATCAGACGGCGATTTTGTGCAAGTTAGCGCGTCATGTGTATACCATCGAACGCCACAATCTGTTAGCAGAACGAGCCGCCGCGAATCTTGCTCAGCTAGGCATCGAGAACGTCGATCTGCATGTTGGCGATGGTAGCCAGGGTTTGCCGGATATGGCGCCCTATGATGCGATCATCGTAACCGCCGCCGCACCTGCTCTGCCGATCGCGCTGCGTGCGCAGTTGTCAGAAGGTGCTTGCATGGTGCTGCCCGTTGGCGATAACAGCGTGCAATATCTGGAGCGCATTCGGCGCTGCGGCAATACATGGAACGTTGAGCAGTTGATCTCAGTCATGTTCGTGCTGTTGATCGGGCGCTATGGGTTCAGCCAGCGGGCGACGGGTGCAGCAGGTCGCTAGTTATACTGGTACGGGGCACGATCGGCGCTTTATGCGGTGGCTTAAGGCGGCATTGTGTTTGGCGTTCGCGCTGAGCCTGCAATCCGCCCCGCTGATCCGTGCCGATGCGCCTGCGCTGCCCGCGCCAATCTGCGCATTGGTAGCAAACCGCGTCATTTGCTACGACACGCAGACGGCAGCACCAGAACCCGTCACGCCTGTGGATGCGTCGGTGATCGATTTCGCGCTGGCTGCGGATGGTGATTGGATCGTTTATCGAACGTTGGATGCGTTGTGGATGACGCCCAAAGATGGCAGCACTGCCGCACAATTGATCGATCCGAAAGCCACGCCGCCCGCCGCTCTATCAGTGAATGGAGCGGCAGAGAATGGAGCGGCGGACGGATCAACCCTTGCGTGGTCGCCGGATGATTTGGGGATCGCGTATATTACGGCGGGTGGGCTGCGCGTGGTCTATCCAGGTGGGCATTTTGCAGACGCTACCGATCGACCCTATACGCGCGTGATCTGGTCACCCACAGGCGGACGGTTGGCAGCACAATCGGCGGCGGGTGACTGGACATTTTTCGCCGCCGATCGGGATGGGATGCTGCGCCTGACACGCCGATTCGGGCAAGCCGCCGATATGGGTTGGCTCAATGATAGTGCAGTGATTATCGCACCGCTGACGGGCGGATTGCTGCGTATCGATCCAAATGCCGCCGATGCGCCGCCAGTCTGGTACATCGCGGACGAACGCTTTGCGCGGCTGCATTCCGGCACGGTGGGTGATGTGGTAGCGCTGCATCTTGACCCTGGCGACGTGATCGGTACAGCGGTCAGCATTCAAGCTGATGGCAAATGGAAGCCTTTCGGCAGTGCAAAACTCGATTCGCGCTTGTCCTGGACACCACTGCCCACAGGTGATTTGTTGTATATCACCAGCGGTACGCCCATTCTGGTTGATCGAGCCACCGGCAGCGAAGATATGCTGCCCTTGCGCCGCGTCGATCAGATCGCATGGGGTGCGCCGCTGCCACCGGAAGCCGCCGGGCTTGCCATGGACGCCGATTTGTACTTTCTGGCGGCTGACAATACGGGTATTGTGCAGATGTGGCGGCTTCCGCGTGATGGGTTTCCGCTGTTGGCGCTGTCGCAAAGCATTGTGCCGGTCACCAGCTTCCGCGTCATTGGGAATGCTGTGCAATATGTGGCGGGCGGCGTCAGGGTCACCGTCAACCCGGATGGATCGAGCGTGCTGCCTGCGCTTGCAACGGCGGGCGCGCCACCCACGGTAACGCCCCTTCCAACGGCTACACCAACCCCTGCGATCACGCTTCAGAATATCGGTTGGCAGCCGGGGCCAACGGTCTTTCAAAAAGTGACGGCGCAAAAAGTAAGTACAACCGGATCGGCTGGTTCTACGTATTTTGTCTTAGATCGTGCTCTGTTGTCGCCGGGTGGAAAGTTCGCAGCAGGCTATCGCGGCGCACGTCTGGTAATTCTGGATTGGTCGAACGGCCACGAAGTGATGATCCAGGGTATTCAAGCACCCACATCGATTGTGTGGGCACAGTGAAGTAAGGTTAATCATGACTGAGAAAATTCTGGTGATCGAAGATGAAGTCCGCATCGCGCAAGTGCTCGAACGCGGGCTGATTTATGAAGGCTATCGGGTCGATGTGGCCTACGATGGGCGTACTGGCCTGGCATTAGCGCGCGATAACCCGCCCGATCTGGTCATTCTGGATTGGATGCTGCCCGGCCTGGATGGGTTGGAAGTGTGTAAGCGGCTGCGCAGTGCCAACGATATCCCTATTTTGATGTTGACGGCTAAAGAAGAAGTGGCCGATCGCGTGCAAGGGCTTGATGCGGGTGCAGATGATTATATGGTCAAGCCGTTCTCGTTCGATGAACTGCTGGCGCGAATTCGGGCGTTGTTCCGGCGTGCGCTGCCATCCAGTCACCCAGAAGTGCTGCACTTCACCAATTTGGCGCTGGACACCGGCACTCACCGTGCCACGCGCGGAGATCGCTCGATTGATCTGACCGCCAAAGAGTACGAGCTGCTCGACCTGTTCATGCGCAACCCACGTCAGGTGCTCACGCGCGATCTGATTTTCGATCGTGTATGGAGCTACGATTTTGGCGGCGAAAGCAACATTATCGAAGTGTATGTTCGCTATTTGCGGCAAAAAACGGAGTCAGAAGGCGAGCCGCGCTTATTGCATACGGTGCGCGGCGTCGGCTACGTGCTGCGTGAAGAGTCGTGAATTTGCCGCCTTAATTGCTGGCTGTTGCCGCCATTGTTGGAGTCATTGCAGCTGCCGTAGCACTCATCGTTGACAGTGCGCCGGGTGGCGGCAATTTGAGCGGATCGAGCTTGACAGCGGCTTCTTTATCGGTCAGATGCGGAACGGTCACCGCGCCTGCAATGATTGCTTGCCGCCACGCCTCGACTTGTGCAGCGATTGCTGCGGAAACCAGACCATGATAATCTGAGACGCCAACAGTGCCCGTTTCAAGCCCGTATTGTTTGGCCTTGCCGTCGAATTTGCCGTCCATAATAAGCTGTATTTCTTGCAGCATCTCTGTCGGAGTATCCACGCGCTGTGTAGCGATCACTGTTTTGGGGGCTACTGAATTTTGATCGATACCCCAACCGATCGCTTTTGCGCCTTTTTCGTCGGCAGCTTGAATACTGCCCAAACCCGCCGAGTCAGCATCCACATAAATCACGTCTACACCCGCGCTGATCTGCGCCAAAGCGGCCTCTTTGCCTTTGGCGGGATCATCGAACGTTCCAAGATACGAAACGATCAAGTCAGCTTTGGGATTGACAGATTTTATGCCGAGTCGGAACGCCTCAGTCTGCGCAACCAGCGTTGGGAAGTCAAAGCCCTGAATAGAGCCGACTTTGTTGGACTGCGTAGTCAATCCGGCCAGCACACCGACCAAAAATGCGGCATCGCTGACCCGCGCCTGGATTGACGCGAGATTTGGTCCGCTGAGGTCAGAACGTGAGGTCACCAAAAAGATTTGGTTTGGATAATCCTTGCTGACTTTGCTTGCCACGTCGCCAAACTCAAAACCGTGACCGATGATCACGTCATAGCCATCATCGGCATATTCGCGGAAAACGCGCTCAAAGTTTGCGCTCGGTGTACTTTCCGAGAAGGTAGTTTCAAGTCCTAGCTTGGTCTTGATCAGTTGCAGGCCATCATAAGCGCTCTGGTTGAAGCCTTTGTCGTTGATCGAGCCGGGCAGTACGAGCGCCACCCGCAGTTTCTTCGTCTGTGCTGCGTATACGTTTTTTGCCGTGCTGACCGACAATGTTGTCAGCAGTACGAGCAAGCATAGCAGGCTGATAGATAACTTCTTGAACAGCATCGTTTGTTATACCTTCTGAAAAGTTGATTATAGATCATGACACGCAAATAAAAAAGCGCCTCGACAAGATGTCAGGGGCGCGCTTTGAGCAGATTATGCGGTTGCAGGGCATACGCGGTTAACGACTGAACAGTGACAGAAAGGAGCACATTGCACGGCATAGGTGGGCCGTTGTTGTTTTCTTGTGATACGCGGCGTTGGGTACTCGCGTGCTGTGTTGCCACAGGGCGCTTTCGCTTTTGGCCGTAAGCATTTAGAAAGGAGGTGATCCAGCCGCAGCTTCCGCTACTGCTACCTTGTTACGACTTCGTCCCAGTCACCAGCCCTGC
>Ga0209724_1000388_pt1 | contig 43308 bp, 38 predicted proteins | sample grotaG_FD_184143 | JGI IMG/M metagenome (GOLD analysis project Ga0209724, IMG submission 184143) | Glacier valley bacterial and archeal communities from Borup Fiord, Nunavut, Canada, to study Microbial Dark Matter (Phase II) -... | ecosystem: Environmental > Aquatic > Freshwater > Ice > Glacier ... | reverse complement strand
ATGGCAACACTTTGCCCCGCCATCTTGCCGAAGTGATCGCGCCCGCTCGGCGGCAGGCTCGGCGCATCGGCCGAGGCAATCCGGACCGACGTATCGCCGAACCGGATGGTGGAACCTGGTGAGACCACCACCTCGCCGATGCGCGTGGCTTGGAACCAGGTGCCGTTCGTCGAGCCGAGGTCTTGACGCGAATGCCGTCGGGTGTGAGCGCGAGCTCCGCGTGCTTTCGTGAGACTTGCGCGCCGACAAGGACCAGATCGCACGTCTGATGAGCGCCGACCGTGATCGTGCGCGCACCGAGGGCAACCGGAGGTGCATCATGGCCTACGACCTGCAGGCTGTACGATCGAGCCGCGGTGCGGCCTCTGGTCAAGCTCGTCGCGAGACCGGTCTGGATCAGCGTGCGCCGATCGAATGTCACGTTCGAAAGGATACGGGAAATCGGTGCAGATAAAAATCTGGGATACGCTCCGGTCGATGAGACGGGCTGTGTTCGTGGTGTGCGTCGCCGCGAGCGCGGCCTGTTCGAGCGATCCGTCGCTCGATGTTTCGGTGACTCACCCGACAGGTCTAACCGTCTCGAAGACGACCGTCACGGTCTACGAATCCGAGTCTTTGCGCTGCACCGACGTCGAGTTCTCGCGCCTCGATACGGCCGCGCTCGAAGCGCTTGCCGTGACCTCGACCGATATCAACGACGCGGCCGACGGTGGCCTGTCCGGAATCTCGCGCACCGGCAACAAGGTCATCGTGGCTCGCGGGTACGACGCCCGAGGCACGCTGATCAGTGCGGGCTGCAGCGAGAAGGGCGAGGTCGTTGGTCACGATGGCGTCGCGATCACGACCCTGATCGCCGCGCTGGTCTCGATTCATACCACGCCTGACTCGATCGAAACCTCGGTCTCGCTGACCGACGCGCTCGGTGCTTCGCTCGCGGATCCACGCCAGGTCACGTGGACCGCATACGGCCCCGCTGGATCGGCCGCGGCGACGCCTGCAAACGTCACCGCGGTCTCGGACGGAGTGTGGGAACCGACGTTGCCGAGCTGCGCGAGCTCTGGCGGCGTCATCGTGCACCCCAACCCGCCGTCGACGCTCGGCGGTTATGCGGTCCAGATTCGCGCCGCATGGGCCGTCGAAGAACCGCCTGCATACACGGCACTCTCGTCCACGATCCTCGACATTGTCACGTTCGACAGCGCCAAGACGATCTCGACGACGGCGAAGCGCTACTGCGCGATCAAGATGAAAGGGACGACGCATCACCTCGTCTGCGTCTTCGACACGGGGACGACGCCCGCGGCGATGAACCAGGTGTTCGAGTTCTCGGTCGCTGTCACGAATGGCAAGCCCAGCGTCACGCAGGTCGACGGGCCGGTCGCAGCATTAGCGTCGCTTCCTCTCGGTCAGACCTCGGTCGTCGCGCTCGTCTCGGAACCAACAGGTACGGGCACGGACCGCGATGTCTACGCCATCACCGACCGCGGCGTGCTGGTGCCACTGTTCGGCGCGGCCGCGGTGACGACGCAGACAAATCTGGTGACCAATGCCACCGACGCTTTGTACGTGCCCTCCTGCGGTTCATCGCCCGCGAAGATCTTGATCACCAGCAGCGCGCTAATGACGGTCAAGCAGATCGATGCACTTGGTGGCAATCCCGTGGACGTCCTGACGGAAATCACGGGCGCGCAGACTAAGATCACGCCCGACAGCGCGGGGTGCGTTGCCCGACTCTCGCAGACCGGGACTCCGCAACTGATCCAGATCGCGACGCTGCAGACGTCGTTCGGTACGATCGCAGGCGACACGCTCCTGTTCAACTGCACGGCCTCGAGAGCCTGCAAGCGCTCGAGAGGCGTGACGCTCACGCGCGGTGCAGGAGTTGGGTTCACGGGTGGCAGCGAGCCACGGCTCGTGACCACCACCGTCGATGCGACTGGCGTCGTGTTGGTCGAGGTCGTGTTTTCACCGAGCAATGCCCCGGTCGAGCGAGCGCGGCTGCCGGCTGCCTCGATTCCGGGTCGGATCATCGCGGCCCAGGCCGATGGTGATACCGGCACCGATCTAATCTGGGATCTCGCCAGCCGCACGGGCTCGACGTCGCTCGAGATCGCGTACGCGCGTCAAGTGGGTGCCGACAATCTCGAGGCGCTTTCTGGATCAGTCGTGCTGACCATCAGCGACCTCGCAGTTGGCGATCTTGATGGTGACAATTTCGATGACATCGTCGTCACGGCGAGAGAGGGCATCGCCATCGTGCCGAACAATGCGGCCCTCGCCGCCCCTGCGGCGAATACCGACGTCACGTGTATGCCGTGAGTGCGACGTGTGTAAACTGACCACGCATGTTGCGGCGATTCGCGATCGCGGCACTCGTCAGCTGCGCAAGTTGCGGCCACGGGTCTCCGGCGGGCGCGGACACCGCGGCTCCTGGTGCTCTCCAACCTGCTCCTCACAGCGCTCCGGCCCAGAGCGCTCCAAAAAAGGCGCTCGACGAAGATCTCCCGAAGCTCGCCGCGCGCGCCGTCGCGATGTTTCAGGCGATCGCGAGCACGCTCGCCGAGCCTTTCACTGATTGCGCCGCGATCGCCGCGAAGCTCGACGCGATCGAGACCGCGAATCGAGATGCGGTCACCGCGACCGCGACGGTGCTGCACGCGGGTCATGACAAGATCCAGAAGCTGCGCGCTGCGCTCGAACCGCACCAAGTGGAGCTCGATGCCTCGGCGCAAGCGATCGCTGCGTCATCACCGATGAAGTCGTGCGCAAACGATCCGGGGTTTGCGGCGGCGATCGATCACTTGCTGGGTGAACCGTGAAACGCATCGTGATCTTGCTCTTGATCGCCCTGCCCGCGATCGTCCTCGCGCAAGGTTCGGATCCGCCGGCTCCTGCAGCCACGCCGGTCGCGCCAGCACCGACCGAGGTGCCGAAGCCAGCTCCACCGCTCGTCGCGCCAATTCCGGCCGCGTCGCCCTCGCCTGCGGCCCTGCCCGTCGTCACCCCGCCGCCGCCGGACGCAGCCGGCTTGGCAGGCTCGGGCGCGAAGCCTGATCTCGCGACACCCGGCAAAGCCATGCCCGTCGATCATCCGGTCGCCGGTACGAATCGAGGCACGCAACAGGCGATCGCGAAGCAGGGCGAGCACGCCGAGAACAAGACCGTCACGAGTACGTGGTTCGCCATCAAGGTCATCGGCGGTCTCGTCGCGCTTCTCGTGCTCGCGTACCTCGGCGGCAATCGCCGCGTCGTTCGGTTTCAAGAACAGCTCGGCATCAGCGGTGTCATCACCGCGGGCTTTCCGTTTGTCGCGCTCGGTGCGATCGCGAGTCTGCCCTCGGTCGGCATCCTCAACGAAGAGGTGATCGCGCTACTGCGGCCGATCCTGCACTTCGGCCTGGGCTGGGTCGGTTTCATCATCGGCGCCCAGCTCGACATCCGCGTGCTCGACCGCGTTCCGAAAGGCACCGCATATCTGATCCTCGTCGAGGCACTCGGTCCGTTCGGCATCACGGCCGCGGCATGCGGCATCTTGATGGTGTCGTTCAATGTCGCGGGCATGTCGCTGAGCGACGGCGCGACGTGGCGCGACATGATCCTCCTCGGGACCGCGGCCGCGATGACCGCGCCGCGCAAGTTCCGCGGCTTCGCGAACCGCACGTGGCACGAGGGCCGGGGTGTCGATATCTTGCTCGGCCAGCTCGACGAGCTGGTTGGCGTGATCGGCCTCTTGTTCATCACCGCGTACTTCCGCGAAGGCGATGGCGCGAGCACGTGGCACCTGCCGAACACCGCGTGGGTGTTTGTCTCGCTCGGCCTGGGCGTGGCAATCGGCATCCTGATCTTCGCGATGATCCGCGTGCCGGTCTCGAACGCGGAGTTCCTCGCCGTCGTGATCGGTGCGATCGCGTTCGCATCGGGGCTCGCCGGCTATCTCCACCTCTCGCCGATCGTGATCTGCGCCATCGCCGGCGTGCTGGTCACGAACTTTCCGAACGATCAACGCGACAGCGTCTTCCGCATCCTCAATCACCTCGAACGACCGGTGCATCTTTTGTTCTTGATGATCGCCGGCGCGGTGTGGACGATCACTGATTGGCGCGGCTGGGCGCTCGTGCCGCTGTTCGTCGCGGGTCGCGTGATCGGCAAGTGGACCGGCGTCATCGCCTCGAAGACTGCGCTCGGTAGCCTGTTACCGAGCTCGTTCGCCGATCAGCGATCGCTCGTCACGCCGCTCTCGGGGCTCTCGATCGCGCTCGTGATCTCGCTCCAGGGCTACTACAAAGACGCCGGCTTACCGTGGATCATCACCGCCGTGATCGGTGGCGCCGTCGTCGCCGAATTCCTCGTCTCGCGTACGAAGGATCCGGCAGTGCCCCAGACCGGGCGCGCGGCGACCCAACCCGCCGCGATCGTCCAACCGATCGACGAGCTCGAGGACTCGGGCCCGATCGACGAGCTCGAAGACGACGGCGACGTCGAGGCTGGCCCCATCTATCGCGACGAGCCCGGCGGTCCCACGAAAACAGGCTCGAAATGATTCCGCTGATCCTGCTCCTCGCTGTCGGTGGCCTCATGCAGGCCGCGCGTAGCTTCACGACGGATACGTCACTCGCGGGCACCGAGCTCGCCTTCGGCTTCTTGCTGCTGTCTGCATATTTTACCGCGAAGATCGTCAACCGCTTCGGGCTGCCGAAGCTCACCGGCTATTTGATCTCGGGCGTGCTGACCGGCGAATTCGTCATGGGCTTCGTGAGCCACGAGATGACCGATACGCTGAAGGTGGTCAGCGATACCGCAACCGCGATCCTCGCGCTCGAGGCCGGCGCCGAGCTCCAGCTCAAGGCGATCAAGCCTCTGATGAAGACGCTGCGCGGTATCACTCTGTTTGCCGTGATCGGCTCGATGCTGACGATCGCGACGGCGTTGTTCATCATGCGCCCCTGGCTCCCGGACGTGTTCGGCAAGCTCGAATTCACGACGAGCCTCGTGGTCTGCCTCGCGATCGGCGTCGCGCTCTCCGCGCAATCACCCGCGGTCGTGATGGCGATGCTGTCGGAGACTCGCGCCGAAGGTCCCCTCAGTCGCACGATGCTCGCGTCCGTCGTCGTCGCTGACCTCACGGTGATCACCGTGTTCTCGATCGTCCTCGCGATCACCGGTGCCGTGATCGGCGGCAACATCGATGTCACCGGAACCGCGCTCGAGGTCGGCTGGGAGCTCCTCGGCTCGATGGTGTTCGGCGTGATGATCGGCGCCTTGATCGGCCGCTATCTCATCCACGTGAAGAACGGCGCGCCGCTATTCGCGCTGATGGTGTGTGTGGTCGTCGCCGAGATCGCGCCGCGCGTCCACCTCGATGTCCTCATCGTCTTGCTCGCCGGTGGCATCTATCTGCGTAACTTCTCCAAGGCCGATGCGACCCAGCTGCTGCACAAGTTCGAGACCGCACAGCTGCCAGTGTTCCTCGTGTTCTTCGCACTCGCCGGCAGCCACCTCAACATCTACAAGTTATGGGCCTCGATCATTCCAGTCGCGATCATCGCGATGACCCGCGCGACCAGCTTCTTTCTCGGCTCGCGCCTCGCGTGCAAGCTCTCCGGCGCCGAGCCGATCGTCGCGAAGTACGCGTGGTTCGGCCTCGTACCGCAGGCAGGCTTGGCGCTCGCGCTCGCGAACGTGCTCCGCAATAACTTCGCCGATTCGTTCGGCAACGGTGCGGCGATCATCTTGCTTGGCGTCGTCGGCTTCAACGAGTGCGTCGCGCCGGTGATCTTGCGGATCATGCTGATGCGCAGCGGCGAGGCCGGCAAAAAGGCCGGCGCCGATTTCGCGACCGGCGGGCACTGAACTGCCCTCGATGGAAGCCCTACTCGGCGAGCTCGTGCCCGAGCCCGTGAAGCGCTCGCACGCTGACGCTCCACGGCGTCGCATGTTCGTTCGAGATCGACATGTTCCCTCAGTGCTTGTGCTTGGCCTCGAGCTCGACACGGATCTTCTCCATCACCTTGCGATCTTCGAGGTCGGGCTCGGGGAACATCAGTGGTAGCGAATCGAGCGTCTTCACCACGATATCGGCGACCGCGCACCGCATGAATGGTTTGTCATCCGCGGGGATCGAATACCAGGGCGCCCACGGCTTGCTGGTCTCGCGCAGGACGTGTTTGTAGGCATCCTGGTAATCGTCCCACTTCGCGCTCTCTTGCCAATCGCCGCTGTTGAACTTCCAGTTGTCGTCCGGATCGGTGATCCGAGCGAGGAAGCGCTTGTGCTGTTCCTTTCGCGAGACGTTCAGGAAGAACTTGAGGATCACGCATCCGTTGCGCGCCCAGTGCCGCTCCGCATCGACGATCGATTCGAATCGCTCGACCCACAGATCCTCGAGCTCCTTCGGTCGGCGTGGGAGGCGCTCCGTATCGAGGTACTCGGGGTTGACGCGCACGACCAGCACCTCTTCGTAGTGCGAGCGATTGAAGATACCGATCTGGCCACGGGTTGGCAGCGACTTCTGGATCCGCCAGAGAAAATCGTGGTCGAGGTCTTCTTTCGAAGGCGACTTGAACGCCGTGACCTGACAGCCCTGCGGATTCACACCGCTCATCACGGCCTTGATCGTGCCGTCCTTGCCGGCGGCGTCCATCGCCTGAAACACGAGGAGCAACGAGTACCGGCTATCCGCGTAGAACCGGCCTTGCAGCTTCGCGAGCTCGTGGACTGTACTGGCCAGCTTGTCCTGACTGGCGTGCTTGTCAGCGTGCGTCTCGCTCGGTTCGGTATCAGCTTTTGAGAGTTTGAACGAGCCGTCGAACGGGACCAGGAACGGCGACTCGACAGGATCGAACAGGATCGGCTTGGCCATGCCGGCGTACGATACCCCGTGCCTTTGTGACGATTTCGGCAGATCCAAACAATGTTTGGTGACGCTGCGGTAATCCGGACGTGACGATGTATAGAGGCCGGATGGCGCCGTCGACGTTGGAACCCTCATCGCACTCCGTTCCCCGGTTCGCGGAGCACGACAAGCTCGGTCTCCTCGGTGCGAAGACGTCCGTGCTCGAGAGCGAGCTGGAGCTGCGCCGCGCCCTGGTCGGTGCCTTTGCCGCGACGACCGAGGCGGCGCGGGACGCCGCCTCGAAGGTCGATTCGAACCTCCACACCGCGGTGCACGACTATCGCAAGGCGCTGCGCCGCGCGCGCGCGGTGCTGTCGCTGCTCGATGGGGCCCTGCCCAGGAGCGAGCGCCGCGCAGTCCGCCACGCGCTCCAGGAAGCGCGTCGCGCGGTGTCAGGTGCACGCGATCAAGCGGTCGCCCCGGAGGTCTTGAACAGCCTCTCGCTCGATGAAATCGCGCGCGAAGCGGCGAACGCCGTGATCACGAATGCGGCCGCGGCGATGCCGCCTGCCGCCGAGATCAAGCAGCTGCTCGCCGAGGGTGCGGCTCGCGCCGCCGCGCAGGTCGAAGCACTCGAGGCAGCGCTACCGCAAGAGCTGGCGTGGAAGACCGTCGCCGAGGGTGTTCGCGCGATCTACGCCGAAGCGCGCGATGCACGACAATCCGCGAAGACGAGCAAGCGCAAGTTTCACTCGTGGCGTCGCCGCTCGAAAGAGCTCACGTATGCGCTCGAGGTGCTCTCCGGCTTCGCCGCGCACCACGTCAACGAGCTCCAGCACGAGATCGAGACCGTCACCGATACGGCCGGCCCGGCCGTCGACCTCGTCATGGTGCGCGACTTCGTTCGCACCTACGGCCAGGGCATCGCCCCTCAGGCGTTCGAGCAGCTCATCGGCGCGCTCGATCACCAGCTCGAAGAGCTGATGCGCGATTCGCGCACCGCGGGCAAGTCCGTCTTCGACCGCAGTCCCAAGAAGTTCGAGCGCCGGCTGACCAAGGCTGTGAAGAAGGATCTCGCGCCGCCCTCCGACGAGGCGGCCGAGCCGGATTCGGATTCCGCAGCGCGCGTTACCGACTAGCTTTTTCTGCTAGAAGGAACCTCATGTCGAAGGTCCTGATCATCGGCGCCGGCGGCGTCGGCGGCGTCGTCGCACACAAGTGTGCGATGGAAAAAACGGTGTTCTCGGACGTGCTCCTCGCGAGCCGTACCCGGTCCAAGTGTGATGCGATCGCCGCGCAGATCAAAGAGCTGCATGGCAGAACGATCCGTACCGCACAGATCGATGCGGATGATGTCCCCGCGCTGACCAAGTTGCTCCTCGCCGAGAAGCCCGCGGTGGTCATCAACGTCGCGCTGCCGTACCAAGATCTCCACATCATGGACGCGTGTCTCGCGGCCGGCGTGGACTACCTCGACACCGCGAACTACGAGCCGCTCGATGTCGCCAAGTTCGAGTACAGCTGGCAGTGGGCGTACCAGGAGCGGTTCGCGAAGGCGGGCCGGATGGCGCTGCTCGGCTCGGGCTTCGATCCGGGCGTGACGAACGTGTTCTGCGCGTACGTCCAGAAGCACCTGCTCGACGAGATTCACTACGTCGACATCATGGATTGCAACGCCGGCTCGCACGGCAAGGCATTCGCGACGAACTTCAATCCCGAGATCAACATCCGCGAGATCACGGCGCGCGGTCGCTACTGGGAGCACGGCGAGTGGAAGGAGACCGATCCACTCAGCGAATCGAAGCTGTTCGATTATCCCGGCGTCGGCGAAAAGAAGAGCTTCCTCCTCTATCACGAGGAGCTCGAGTCGCTCGCGAAGAACCTGAAGGGCCTCAAGCGGATCCGGTTCTGGATGACGTTCGGCGAGTCGTACTTGAAGCACCTCGAAGTGCTCGGTAACGTCGGCATGACTCGCATCGACGAGGTCGAGTTCAACGGTCACAAGATCGTGCCGATCCAGTTCCTCCGCACGTTGCTGCCGGATCCGGCGTCGCTCGCCGAGAACTACAGCGGCAAGACCTCGATCGGGTGCCTGTGCGAAGGCCTCAAGAACGGCCAGAAGAAGCGCTACTTCATCTACAACATCTGCGATCACGCGGAGACCTACAAAGAGGTCCGCGCGCAGGCCATCTCGTACACGACCGGAGTGCCCGCCGTGACGGGTGCCGTGATGATGGTGACGAAGCAGTGGACCGGTCACGGCGTGTTCAACATGGAGCAGATGGATCCAGACGCGTTCCTCGAAGATCTCGCGAGGCGCGGCCTGCCCTGGCACGTCGAAGAGCGCTAGATGTCCAAGGGCGCCAATCTCGGCGAGCAGATGGCTCGTGGGATCGATATCTCGCAGCTCGAGACGCCGAGCTACGTCACGGACCTCGGCGCACTCGAAGCGAATCTCGAGCTCCTGCGCTCGGTCCAGCACCGGAGCGGCTGCACGATCCTGCTCGCGCTCAAGGCATTCGCGCAGTGGTCGACGTTCCCGCTCGTGCGGAAGTACCTCGCCGGCGCGACGAGCTCCTCGGTCGCCGAAGCGCGGCTCGCACGCGAGGAGCTCGGTGGCGAGGTTCACGCGTACGCTCCGGCGTACTCCGATGGCGAGATGGCAGAGCTCGTCACGCTCGCCGACCACATCGTGCTCAACTCTCCCGCGCAGTGGCGTCGCCATCGCGCAGTGATCGAACGTGCAGGTCGCTCGGCGGCGCTGCGCGTGAACCACGAGCATCAAGAAGTCGAGATCGCGCTCTACGATCCGGCAGGCGCATGCTCGCGGCTCGGCACCACGCGCGCGAACTTGAAGGCGGAAGACCTCGACGGGCTCGATGGCCTGCACTTCCACACGCTCTGCCAGACCAACAGCGATGCACTCGAGCGTGCGGTCGCGGCGTTCGAGCAGAAGTTCGGCGAGTTCATCCCGCAAATGAAGTGGGTGAACTTCGGGGGCGGTCACCACATCACGCGGCCCGACTACGATGTCGACCGCCTCGTTCGCATCCTGACCGAGTTCAAGGCGAAGTGGAATGTTCCGATCTATCTCGAGCCCGGCGAAGCCGTCGCACTCGGCGCCGGCGTGCTCGTCTCGCAGGTGATGGACACGTTTCACAACGGCATGGACATCGCGATCCTCGATACCTCGGCGACGGCGCACATGCCCGACGTCCTCGAGATGCCGTATCGGCCGATGATCGTCGATGCCGGTGAGCCCGGCGCGAAGCCCCACACCTACCGGCTCGGCGGGATGACCTGCCTCGCGGGCGACGTGATCGGCGATTACAGCTTCGATCGTCCGCTCGAGGTTGGCGACAAGCTCGTATTCCTCGATATGGCGCACTACACGATGGTGAAGACCAGCACCTTCAACGGCGTGCGGCTGCCTTCGATCGCGACCCACGATCCGGCGACGAAGCTCATCACCGTGCACAAGCGGTTCGGCTATCGCGACTACCGCGATCGCCTCTCGTAGTCCGGCGGATCTCGGACACCGGCGTCCCATCGTTAGCGCATCAACACGAGCTCTTCGGACGTCGTCGGATGCAGTGCGAACGTGCGATCGAAATCGGCCTTGGTTGCATTCATGGTGATCGCGATCGCGGCGGACTGCACGATCTCGGGCGAATCGCTGCCGACCATGTGAAGGCCGAGCACGCGATCGGTCGACTTCTCGACGATCAGCTTGATCAACACGTGCTCGTCGCGACCCGAGAGCGCGTAGCGCATCGGCCGGAACCGCGCCTTGAACACGGTGATGTCGCGGCCGCCAGCGCGTGCAGCCGGCTCGGTCAAGCCGACGGTCGCGGCGGGTGGTTGCGAGAACACGGCGGTCGGAATGTGATCGTGATGGACCGGCGTGGGCCGCCCACCGAACAGCGTGTCGGCGACCGCGTGGCCCTCGCGGATCGCGACCGGCGTGAGCGCGACACGCGCGGTGACATCACCGACTGCGAACACATGCGGCACGTTCGTGCGCGAGTAATCGTCGACGACGATGCCGCCCCGTGGATCGACGTGGACGCCGATCTGCTCGAGACCGAGGCCACTCGACAGGGGCGCGCGCCCGATCGCGGCCATCGCGACGTCGTACTCGAGACCTTCGACACCGTCGGCCTCGACGACCGTGATGCCGTTGGCGGTCATGCCGTTGGTGACCTCGGCCGCGATGTCCGGATCGAAGCTGTTGAGCACGCCACCACGATGGACGAGCGTGACCTTCGAACCGAAGCCCGCAAAGATGTGCGCGAACTCGACGCCAATGTAGCCGGCGCCCATGATCGCGATCCGCCGCGGCAGCTCGGGAAGGTGAAATGCCTCGTCGGAGCTGATCCACGTACCGGTATGCGGGTATCTGGGGGTGCCGCCCGTCGCGACCAAGAGGTTCGCGGCCGTGATGCGCTGGCCGTTCACTTCCAACGTGTGTGGATCGACGACGACCGCCTTACCTTCGATCATGCGCACGCCCGCGGCGATGAGCCGGTCGGCGTAGCCCTTCGAGAGCCGAGCGATCTCCTTGTCCTTCTTCGCGATGAAGGTCGACCAGTCGAAACTCTCCTCGGGAATCGCCCAGCCTTGACCGCGTGCGTCAGCGAGCATGCGCCGGACCTCGCTCGCGTAGACCATCAGCTTCTTGGGGACGCAGCCGCGGACCACGCACGTGCCACCCCACTTGCTGTGCTCCGCGATCGCTGTGCGAGCACCGTGGTTCGCAGCGATGCGTGCGGCCCGTACACCTCCCGAACCTCCACCGATCACGAAGAGATCGACGTCGTACGTAGTCATGCTGATGCGCAGTGTACGTGACAAGAGTCAGGTCGAATCCGAACTCGAGTTCAATAAACACTAGACACGACCGTGGGGGTTGTTACCCTGCGCGGCAGGATGGGGGATTCATCTATGCGTTTTTCGATCATGTTCTTGGCCTCGGCGCTCGCGATCACCGGCTGCAAGCAGAACGACGCGGGCCAGACCGGTGTCGATGCAGCGGGTTCGGGCAGCGCGGCCTTCACGATCCAGAGCACGGACACCGTGATCCCGGCCGGCACCGAGGTCACGTATTGCTATTACTTCCACACGCCGAACACCGCGAACATCGCGGTGAACCGCTGGGTCTCGGACATGACGCCCGGCAGTCACCACATGATCTTCTTCACGGGCGGTCCCGACCACCCGGACGGCCTGGACATGTCGAACGATTGCGGAATCGGCGGCAGCATCACGAGCATCTCCAAGTGGGTGTTCGCATCGCAGACGCAGCACCTCGACCAGCCACTCCCCGTTGATGACGGCACCGGCAAGCCGCTGGCGCAGATCATCGCGCCCAACACGCTCGGTGCATTCCAGATGCACTACCTGAACTCCACCGAAGGTCCGCTCACGGTACACGTGAAGCTATCGGCCTACGCGATGGCAGCTAACACGCCGTACACTGAGACCGACGCGTACGTCACGTACAACCAGGACATCGCGATTCCACCGGGCTCGACCGGCACGGATGCGACCGGGACGTGCCCGACGCCGGCCGGCGCGAAGTTCTGGACGATGTCGACGCATTCGCACAAGCAGTCGCTCGAGACCAAGGTGACGGACGGCACCGCCATGGTGGTCGACAGCACGGACTGGGAACACCCGAGCGTCACGAACTGGAACACGGGTTCCTTCTTCACGTACGCGTCGAACAGCGTGACGTGGACCTGCCATTACAAGAACGACGGCGAGACCGCGTTACCCGATAACTCGGCCAAGACGATCTACGCCGGGGCGCACGCTACAACCGACGAGATGTGCATGGCGACGGGCTACTTCTTCCCCGCTACGGGCCCTAAATTCTATGTCCAGTACAACGGAAGCTGCATCGCGGTGAACTGACCGTCGGTGCGGTCTCGCCCCGAAGGACGTACCCGGCGATTTTTTGTGCGCAACCGACTGTGTCGAGAGACGATGCGTCTCGCTCCAAGATCAGTCTGGGCGTCGGCGTTGTGCTTGGTTCGCATGCGCAACCCGGCATCGTGTTGTACGTCCACGCTTGCCTTGTTCGGGGTCACTTCGATCGTAACGTGGTGAAGCGCATGGGCGAGGCTACCCTCACCGTGAGCCGCACTCCAAGCTCTCGTCGAGAGCCGCCCGTTTCCCGAACTTCTTACAAGTAGAATCGACCGATCAACTACCCAATCCGGCTATTTGAGTTGGGTGCAGATCCCGAATTACACATTCCACGACGGAGGGCTGCTCGCGCGTTCAGGCGCGAGCGAGCGCAAATCCTCGACGGGAACTGCAAATCGGGAACTACACACATTTGAGTTAGCCGCAGATCTCGAGCAACCGGTAGCGTGCATGGTCGATAATCTGTCCATGACACCCCGGTTTCTTGTTGTGTTGGCAGTGGCGTTGCTCGGGTGCACCAAGCGCAATGCCGAATCGTGTTGCACGTCTGCTTTGCAATGCCAGACGTACGGCATCGATCAGATGTACAGCTGCGTCGATAGCGAGGTTTGCAACACCAACGCGACTTGTGTTGCGCCCGAGTGTTCGGTCTCAGGGGATTGCACGAACTCACAACGACCAGTTTGTTCTGGTCAGCTGTGTGTTGGCGCATGTAGCACCGACTCAGACGGGTGCAGATCCCGAATTACACATTCCTCGACGGAGGGCTGCTCGCGCGTTCAGGCGCGAGCGAGCGCAAATCCTCGACGGGAACTGCAAATCGGGAACTACACACGACTCAGACTGCGCGACTCCGATCGGCCATTGCACGCCTAGTGGCGTCTGCGTCGAGTGTACTGATTCGAGCCAATGTCCCGCTGCCACACCCACGTGCGGTGCCGATTTGACATGTCTCGCGGACGGTAGCGGCAGCGGCAGTGGCAAATGCATCCCGACTCTCTTGGTTCAGCGAGGTGGCGCACTCAATGGAGACGTGATTCAGATCAGGCTCGACGACTTCGTCGAACACAAGCTCGGCGCAACCTGGATTCGCAAGGCACTTCCCTCTCTGCCAACGTAGCTGAGACACCGGCCTCCCCAAAAATCAGTGTCGAGGGCGACGGAGGAATGCACGATGATAAATCTGATGGTGAAATCGACCGAGGTGTCCGCGAAGGCGACGCGGCGCCGATTCTCGACGACCGAAAAGGTCAGGATCCTGCGCGAGGCCGACACGGCAGCACACGAGACTGGTGGCGTTACTGCGCTGTTGCGGCGTGAGGGAATCTATTCCTCGCACCTGTCGAGCTGGCGTCGCCAACGCAACGCGGGACAGTTCGGTAAGACGCCGAAGAAGCGCGGTCCGGTCGCCGTACCGCCGGATGCGCGCGACCAGAAGATCGTCGAGCTCGAGCGCAGCCTCCGTCAGGCCCAGGCGCGCGGCGATCGATACGAGCGCCTGTGCGCCCTTCAAAAAAAAGTATCGGAGCTGTTCTCGATCCCGCTGGAGACCGAGAGCGAGGCGAAGCCATGATGAAGATCGTCGATGACACTTCGAGCGAGGACGGCATCGATGCGACCTGCGATGCGCTCGGCGTGTGCCGCGCGACGTACTACCGGTCGAGGCGACCTCGTGCGTACGGCCCGCGCTTTCACGTCCGATGTCCGCGCTCACTGCTCGCGGAACAACGCCAAGCAATCCTCGATGTGTTCCACGAGGATCGTTTTTCTGACCTTGCGGTCGCGCAGGTCTACGCGATCCTGCTCGACGAAGGCCGCTATCTTGGCTCGGAGCGCACGATGTACCGCGTCCTGGCGGCAAACCTCGAGGTGCGCGAGCGTCGCGCGCAGTTGATGCATCCGCGGTACGCGGCGCCCGAGCTCCTCGCGACGAAACCGAACCAGCTTTGGTCGTGGGACATCACCAAACTCAAGGCACCGGCGACGTGGTCGTATTTCTACCTGTACGTGATCATCGACGTGTTCAGTCGCTGCGTCGTCGGCTGGATGGTTGCGCCCAAGGAATGCTCGAAGCTCGCCGAGAAGCTCATCGCGGACACCTGCGAGCGGCACGGCGTCGAGCGCGGTCAGCTCACGATTCACGCGGACCGCGGCAGCTGATGCGTTCCAAGCTCGTCGCCCAACTTCTCGCCGACCTCGGCGTGACCAAGACCCACTCGCGGCCCCACGTGTCCAACGACAACCCGTTCTCCGAAGCTGCCTTCAAGACGCTCAAATACCGCCCGAATTTTCCCGAGCGGTTCGGCTCGATCGAAGACGCGCGCGCCTACTGCGTCGATTTCTTCGCTTGGTACAACGGCGAGCATCGTCATAGCGGCATCGGGCTCAACACACCAAACGACGTCCACTACGGACAAGCTTAGCAACGTCGGGAGCAGCGCGAGACCGTGCTCGCTGCCGCCTACCTCGCGCACCCTGAGCGCTTCGTACACGGTGTTCCACACGCGCCGAAACTGCCGACGGCGGTTTGGATCAACAAGCCGCTCGCGGATCAGCCTGATCCGATCGGATCAACTCACTAAACTACCGCACGCTGGTGTCTCAAACTTGTTGACAGGTTCCGCCTGACCAACAGCAGCGGGCCTGACAATCCGTTGGCATGGCTACCGTGTCACTAAGTTGCGAGGTCAGTCATCGACTCGATGATGATCTCACGAGCGCTGCTTCACTTCGCCGAGAGAATGATGCGGTCCGTGCCTCGCCACGTTTCATCCAACCACGCCGCACACCCACATCGAGCCGCTGAACCTAGTCATCAATCTCGATGATGATCTCTTCGCTCTGAATCACTTCTTCGGTCGCAGCTGCCGGCGCGGTCACCGCTGCGGGCGTGGCGTTGATGGCGGTAGCGGCAGGTGTCGCGGTCACCGCGACCGCCGCCGGCTTTTCGTCATCGGCTTTGGTTGCCGCGACCACGACCTTGGCTTCGTGCGGTGCGAGGCTCTCGCCGCCGTCGGTCTCGCTCGTGTGGCCCTTCGGCCAGGCTGCTTCGTGCGACGAGCCCGCGCAGGCGCCCAGTAGCACGGCAAGTAACGCGAAGCGCATGCCCAAATCGTAGCAGGACCGGGGTATCAACGCTGCCATGCTCGAAGTTGGTAAGAAAGCCCCCGCATTCAGCCTCGAATCGTCCGAAGGCGGCACGGTCAGCCTCAAGGATCTCGCTGGCAAGCTCGTCGTCGTCTACTTCTACCCGCGCGACAACACGCCGGGCTGCACGACCGAGGCGGAAGACTTTCGCACCGCGATGCCGAAGTTCACCAAGCTCGGCGTCACCGTGCTCGGCGTGAGCAAGGATTCGATCGAGTCGCACAAGAAGTTCAGCGAGAAGTTCAAGCTCAACTTCGCGTTGCTCAGCGATCCGGACGGCACGATGATCGAGGCCTACGGCGCGTGGGGCGACAAGAACATGTACGGCAAGAAGACCAAGGGCATCATCCGCTCGACCGTCTTGATCGATGGCAACGGCAAGGTCGTCGCCACCTGGCCCAAGGTTGCGGTCAAGGGCCACATCGATGCGGTGCTCGAATCGGCACGCACGATGGGCGCTCCTCCCAAGAAGAAGTGAAGAGGTAGTCAGCCCGCGATCCGGAAGCCGACCGAGCGCACGGTCTCGATCGCATCCGGCTTGGGCAGCTTGCGGCGCAGGCGCAGGATCACGTTATCGACGGCGCGCTCCGAGATCTCGAGATCCGCGTCGCCCCACGCTGCATCGAGCAGCGCCGCGCGTGACAGCGGCTTGCCCCGCGCCTTGACGAGCTCGCGCATCACCGCGAGCTCGATCGAGGTCAACGAGATCGTAGCGCCATCGATCCACAGCGCGTGGTTGTGGAGATCGAGCGTGAAGCCCGCGAACCGCAGCCGACCGTGGCGCGACGCGTTCCAGTTCATCCGGCGATGCACCGCACGGACGCGCGCCGAGAGCTCGCGCGCGCCGAGCTTGCCGGCGACCACGTCATCGAAGCCCGCGGCGAGCAGCGCCTCGCGCTCGTAACCACCGCCGTCTTCGATCACGCCGATCAGGCCGGCGCGGATCTCGCCGGTCGCGGCCCACTCGCAGATCCGATCGGCGAGCACGACCCCGAGCGCGGCATCGAACCAGAATACGTAGACTGCCGAAAGCGGATCTTGGCGCAGAACATCGGCGCTCGCGACATCCACGCGAAGCGAATCGCGGCGGAGCTCGGCCGCCAGATCGTGGGTCGCCGACGACACCACCGCGGCCACGATCGTCACCATCGGCTGTTGCGGGTCGTCGGCGGAGCTCCCAGAAAGCGCTTGCTCGGTCACGTGCACGAGTCACGCTACGCAACCAAGGTGAAGAGACGACGTCGGCCTTGCAACCGGACGGTGACACGACTGTCACCGTATGATTCACCGCTTCGTCACCGCGAAGTTTCCGAGGAATCATCGGCGTGTCGCAGCGCGTTGCTACGCTTGCTTCAGACGAACAGAGATCGAGAGTTTCAGCGACTGCGCGTGACCGCCGGTCTCTCTCATCGTCGACAATTTTAGGGTCGACAATTTCAACTGCCGCCATCGGCGATGTATGCAGCGCGCCAGCGCGCGGCCATCGTGGCGGTGCTCTGCCTGGATCATGTTCTTGATCTGCGGCGCCGCGAGCTTGTTTGGTTTCGGGTTGACCGCATGAACCGATCGCGCGCGACGAACCGTCCGCCGAGCAGGTTCTCAATGAAAGTCGCGGCTCTCCACGTCGATCACCGGTCGTGACAGCTCGGGATGCCAGACCTCCTCGCAGATCAAGTGGACGATGCCCTCCTGGACCTGCAACCGGCCGGTGATCCCGAGCAGCGACGTGGTCTTGATGATCGTCGCGTAATCCGCAAACACCTGCGCCCACACGACGAGGTTCACGAACCCGGTCTCGTCCTCGAGCGTCATGAACACCACGCCGCTCGCGGTGCCAGGCTGCTGCCGGCAGATCACGATGCCGACGTATTCCAGCCGCTGGCCATCACGCCCGCGAGCGATGGTCTTCGCATCGGGCCAGCCCTTCGCGCGCAGCTCTCCGCGCAAGGGCTGCAATGGATGCCCCCGCGTCGAGTGATCGCTCGACGCGTAGTCCCAGAAGATTTCGTCGAGCTTGGTCAGCTTCGTGAACCCGACATCGCCGTGCACGTCGCCACCGAGATCGAGCGGCTCGTCTTGCCGCCGCACCCAGCCCGCGGTCTGCCACAGCGCATCGCGCCTGCCGTGCCCGCTCTCGAGCAAGGCGCCGAGCGCGCCAGCCTCGGCGAGCGCGGTGTGAATTCTCGAGGGCATACGACTACGTCGCACGAAATCTTCGATCGATTCGAACCGGCGCGCAGCGCGTGCGCTGATGATCTGCTGGCCTTCGGCGAGCTGCAGGCCCTTGACCCAGCGCAGGCCCATGCGGACCGCAAAGCCGTGAGCGTCGTTGATCTCCTCGAGCGTGCAATCCCACGCGCTCTCCTGGACATCGACCGGGCGCACCTCGAGGCCGTGCCGGCGCGAATCGCCGATGATCGTCGCGGCCGAGTAGAACCCCATCGGTTGGGCATTGAGCAGCGACGCCGTGAACTCCGGCAGGTAGTGCTTGCGCATCCAGCACGTCGCGTACGCGATCAACGCGAAGCTCGCGGCGTGGGACTCGGGAAAGCCGTACTCGCCAAAGCCGCGGATCTGCTCGAACACGCGCTCGCCGAATTCACGCGCGATGCCTTTTTGCTCCATCGCACCGATCAGGCGCTCGCGATGCTTCTCGATCCGACCGGAGCGCCGCCACGCCGCCATGTCGCGCCGGAGCTGGTCGGCCTCGCCCGGCGTGTAGTCGGCAGCGACGACCGCGAGCCGCATGACTTGTTCCTGGAACAGCGGCACGCCGAGGGTCTTCGCGAGCACCGGCTCGAGACACGGGTGCGGATATTCGACCGGCTCGAGACCACCGCGCCGACGCAGGTAGGGATGGACCATGCCGCCGGAGATCGGGCCCGGCCGCACGAGCGAGACCTCGACGACGAGATCGTAGAACGTGCGTGGCTTCAGCCGCGGCAACATCGACATTTGCGCGCGCGATTCGATCTGGAACGTGCCGACGGTGTCGGCGGTGCAGATCATGTCGTAGGTGGCGGCGTCCTCGGCGGGGATGGTCGCCATCGTGAGATCGAGGTTGCGATGTGCGCGCAAGAGATCGAGCCCGAGGTGGAGCTGGTGGAGCGCGCCGAGCCCGAGCAGGTCGACCTTGAACAGCGCGAGATCGTCGAGATCGTCCTTGTCCCACTGGATCACGGTGCGGCCCGGCATCGCCGCGTTCTCGATCGGGACAATGTCGTGCACCGGCTCGTGACCGAGCAGAAAGCCGCCGGGATGAACCGAGAGGTGGCGTGGGAATTCGAGGATCTCGTCGGACAGGCGCGCGAGATGCTCGAGCGCGTGCGCGTGGCCGCCCTCGGCGAGGCCGGAGCGGGCGAGCGCTTCTTGTTCGACGAGGCCGTACTTCGAGAGCAACTTCGAGGCGCGATCGAGCGCGGTCTCCGGAATGCCGAGCACCTTGCCGACATCGCGCACCGCCGAGCGCGGCCGGTAGCGGATGATGTTGCAGACCATCGCGGAGTGGTCGCGGCCGTACACGTTGTAGACGTGCTGGATCACTTCCTCGCGCCGCTCGTGCTCGATATCGAGATCGATATCGGGAGGCTCGGCGCGTTCGCGCGACAGGAACCGCTCGAACAACAGGCCCATGCGCACCGGATCGACCGCGGTGACGCCGAGGCAGAAGCACACCGCGGAGTTCGCGGCCGAGCCGCGGCCCTGGCACATGATGTCGCGGCGGCGACAGTACGAGACGATCTCGAACATGGTGAGGAAGTAGCCCGGGTAGTCGAGCTCTTCGATCACCGCGAGCTCGGCATCGAGCTGCGTGCGGACATCGGCCGGCACGTCGCCCGCGCCGACGCCATCACGCCACTCTTGCGGGTTCGGAGGCGGCCCACCACCGTAGCGCCACGCGGCACCATCGGCGACGAGGCGGCGCAGGTAGGCCGCGCTCGTCGAACCATCGGGGAGCCGCTCGGAGGGATAGCGATAGCGCAACTCTTCGAGCCCGAACGTGCAGCGCTCCGCGATCGTGAGCGAGCGCGCGAGCGCGGCAGGCTCGTCGGAGAACAGGCGCGAGAACGCGTGCGGTGGGCGAAGATCGTATTCGTCGTTGCCGCGGATCATCCGGCCCGCCGTGGCGAGCGTGACCTCGTTGCGGATGCAGGTGAGGACGTCTTGCAGAGGGCGGCGCGAACGCGAGTGGTAGAGCACTTCGTTCGTGGCGACGAGTGGGATGTTGAATGCGTGCGCGCGCGCGCGGATCCGGACTTCTCGCGGTACGTCGTCGGCGCGGCGATGGCGCGGCAGGGGAATGTAGAGGCGATCGCCAAACGCGGTCTTGAGGGACCCGACCAGATCGGGCGACGGATCGATCTCGTCGCCGAACAGGTCGCACCACAACGCGATCGTGCCTTGCGCGTGCTCGCAGACCTCGGGCCACGACACGAGCGAATCGCCTTTGTCACAGCGGCGCCGACCGAGTGTCGCGAGCCGCGTGAGGTTCGTCCAACCCGTGCGATCCATCGCGAGCAACACGATGCGCGAGGGATTCGGGTGGCCCGCGATCTCGACATTGGCCGCCGCGCCCTCGCGATAGCCGAGCACGGCTTGCCGCGGTTGCGAGCGCTTCGTGCGACCGCGCCGACCGGTCGTGGGAATCGTCGGGGGCAGATCATCGGTATCGACACCCCACCCTGGACCGCGCCCGATCTTGCCGATCTCGCCGTGCAAGCCAACGCGGGGCCTCGTGACCGAAGAGAACGCGAGCTGTGCTGTGGGAGGCGCGACCGTGAATTGCACGCCGCAGATCAGCTGGATGCCGAGCTCTTTGGCTTTCTTGTGCGCGCGGACCAGGCCGTACACACCATCGCGATCGGTGATCGCGATCGATCGCAGGCCGAGACGATGCGCTTCTTCGATCAGCTCTTCGGCGTGGCTGGCGCCTTCGAGGAACGAGAAGTTCGACTTGCACCACAACGGCGCATACATACTGTTCAGACGTTCAGCTATTGGTAAAGCTTTGTCAATCCAAAGAGTTGGTTAGACGAAATCCCGTGGAAACACCGCCGTCGTGGGGATGTGGCACGGTGGGTCGTGGGCGAGAAGCTACCTACGGACCGCGTCATCCAGGTTCATCACAAGGGCGAGATCGGCTCGGGGGTCGACGGCATCCTGCGCCTGATCGAGCTCGCGAGTCACGATGGCGAGATCGAAACAATGCTGAACGCGATGTGCGATCAGGTCGCCGCGATCACGGGCGTCGCGATCGCGAGCGTGTACGTGGCGGAGGATGAAGCGCTCGTGATGCGCGGCAACTACGGATTCGGGCCGAGTGCACTCGGCACCACGCTCGCGGTCGGTGAAGGCATCACCGGACTCGTCGCCGAATGCATGCGCCCGATCTCGGCATCGAACGCCGCGACCGAGGCTTCGTACAAGGCGGTGCCCGGGCTCGATGAAGATCGCTATCCGGCGTTTGTCGGCGTGCCGTTGATCAGCGGCGGCGGCGCGGTGGGCGTGCTCGTGCTCCAGCGTCCAGCCGAGCCGTTCGCGGTCAACGAGGTGACGCTTGCGACCGCGCTCGGCGCGCCGATCACGCTGGCGATCGAGCGCCGCCGGATGTCGGCGTTTCGTTCGGCGCGGCTGCACGGTAGAGGTCACGGCGGTGGTGTGGTGCTCGGGCGCGCGGGCGTCGTACCGACCACGACCGCGCTGACGTGGCAAGCGACCGCACCGACCGATGTCGATCGCGCGCTGGGCCGCATTCGCGACGACATGGGCCGCGCCGTGAAACGCTTGAAGCATGCCGAGGATCCTCGCGTCGGGGCGGCGCTCGATCGCGTCGCGCTCGGCCTGATCGACGAACGCCTGCGCGAGAAGTTGATCGAGGGCGCGATGGGACCCAAGGGCTTACGCTCGGTGGCCAAGGAATACGCGCGCGCACAGCACCGGCTTGGCTCCGAGACTGGCGGAGAGGATCGCGGCGCCGAAATCGAAGAGCTGTGCGTGCTCGTCGGGATCACCGCCGATGCGCGCGCCTCGGTTCGCCCCGGCGCGGTCTGGATCGCGGATCGGATCGGCGCGGTGATAGCGATCGGTGCCGTCGCGAGGGGTGCCGGCGCGATCGTCACGAGCTCGAGTGCTTCTCCCGCGGCGCTTGCGATCCTCGCAGCAGCGGCGCTGCCGATCGTGACTGACGTGCCGGGACTGTTCGGCTGGGCTCGCCCTGGTGACTTGCTTGCTCTCGACGCGACGGCTGGCACGGTGCTGGTGCAACCGGCACCGTCCGATCTCGACAAGCTTCGCCGCGCCCGCGACGAAGGTGTTGGCGTCGCCGACGACGCGAGTGGTTAGCTACCTCCCGCGACCGCGGAAATAAAAGCCACCGCCGCCGAGGAGGAATACGACAAGAACGATGATGATGAGCGTGGTCATGCCGATAACAACAGCATCTGTCATGCCATCGCCGGCGGTCCTGACGGTCCTCGAGCGCAACATCGTGGTTCGATGCCGCGCGGGATTGTCGCCCACCCGCTCGCCAGGGTGAGCGAGCCATCACGGAACGAGCTGAAACGCTCGGCTACTCCTGGACGTCGTAGTAATCCTGATCGTCATCGAGCATCAAGATGCGGTCATCCGAATCCTGGCGGACGTCGACGACCTTCTTCACGAGCTTCTTGAGCTCCGCAACTGCTCGCGCGATCACGCGATTTCCACCGAACACGAGCTCGATCAACTTCGGGAAGGCTTCGCGCTGCGCGATCAGATCGCGCACGCCGGTCTCCGGATCGGTGAGCGCGAAATCGAGCCGCTCGAGCGAGCGCGACATCGGCTGCTGACCGAGGCCCGCGAGGATCTGGTCGACGAGGTGGGGCGTACGGATCGCGAGCTTCTTGATCCCGAGGTCCGCGCGCGCGAACAACGGCGCGAGCGCCGGCCACTGATCGCGGGTGGCTTCGAGGCGGAGATGCAGATCTTTGATCGTGGGCCGGATCCGCGTGAGCGTCTCGAGCGCCTCGTTGCTCGGCCCGTCGTGCAACTTCAGTACGAGCCGACGCAACGGTGCTTTTGCGATCACATCGATCCGCTCGAGGCGCGCCGTCGTCACGATCTTCAGCGAACACAGCGTCTCGGGGCGCAGCGCCGCGAGCGCACCTTCGATCGCGTCCTGGCGGACATCCCGGATCGTGACGTCTGCGAGAAATCGGCCGGATGAATGCGCGACCACCTCGCGCACCAGCTTGCCGAGATCGACGCTCTCGCCCTCGAGGTTCAGATCGATCGCGTGGATGAACCCGCAGTGCCATCGCAGCGGCGATTCGGTGCCGAGACCCTCGTACTTCTCGAGCGGACCGAGCAGCTGCGCCTTGTGACGCGCGAGGTGGCGCTTGGTCGCCTCGGCGATCTTGCGATCGTCATCGTCGGCGAGCTGGAGCGCGATCAGCTCCCCGCGAGGATGGTTCTGCGCTTGATACCAATCGCCGTACACCGCGTACGCGTCGCGGTCGTACGGATTGGCGACGATCGCCTTCTCGAGGTCGGGCTCGATCGGTTCGGCCTTGGCGGTGACTGCCTTCTTCGATGCGGCGGCGGCGAGCGCCCAGCCTTCGGCTTGCTTCGCCGCGATCAACTTTCCGTACTGGACGGCCGCGTGATCCGGCGAGACGAACTTGCGCACGTTCTCCTTGCCGCCAGCGGTGAGCAACAAGCGCGCGCCATCTTGCTCGATCTGCCACTCGTCCACGTCGAGCGTGAACCGCGGCACTAACGCGACCTCGTGGAGCTGGTGTCACCTTGGTTGTCCGTCACGATGTGACTCTTGCCCGAACTCTGACAATTTTGTCTGAAAGTACGAGCGCTTTCACACCACGGCCGAGTGTTGTCCGCAATTTGCGCGGGCACGCGTGTTGCTCGATTCAGCACCAGATGAAGTACCTGGTGGTCCTCTTGCTCGTGGCTGGCTGCGGCCTCAATGACGATATTGCCGGGAAAGTCACGATCGATCAGGGGGTCTACGGGCTGCTCAGCTCCGGCGGTGTGGGTGCGGCGAACCAACAAGTTTCGGTGTACGCCGCGACTTCGAGCGGTGCGTACGCCACGATCACGAGCGACGGTCAGGGCGTCTATCAGATCAAGCTGCCGGTCGGCGACTACACGATCTGCACGAGTGGGTGCATCACGATCTCGACGTCCGATTCGACCGTCCGCTACGACTGGACCGATGGTCCCGGCGGCGGCACGTGGAACAAGAACTGAGCACATCGCGTATGCTCCGCACGTGGCGCTCGACCTGATAGCGGAGCTGGAGATCGTGATCGGTGCGATGGAGAGCGCTGCCGTTCCCTATGCCGTCTGTGGTGGTCTCGCACTCGGCATTCTCGGGTATCCGCGAGCCACGATGGATATCGATCTGCTGATCGCACCCGCGGATGTCGCCTCGGCGAGTGCCGCGGTCACGCAGGCGGGCTTCGACATTCCGGCGCGTCAGATGATCTTCGGACTGAGCACCGGCCGGCGCCGCGAGGTGCTCCGGCTATCGAAGCTAGATCCAGATGGTTCGCTGCTCACGGTCGACCTTCTCCTTGCCGGCGAAGAGCTGATCGGTGTGTTCCAAACGCGAATGACCGTGCCCTGGCGCGGACGAATGATCGCGGTCGTCACGAGGGAGGGTCTTGCTACAATGAAGCGAATCGCGGGCCGGCCGCGTGATCTCGCTGACCTCGCAACGCTCGAAGGTACTGATGAAGACGAAGCTTGAGCCTGATATGTCCGAGCAAGCCGTTACGCGGCGGCTCGAGGAGATCCGCGCACTCTACAAGTTGATGATGTCGTTCCGAGCGTGTCGCGAAGCACTGCCGACGGACCAGCGCCTTGGCTGCGCTACTCGACCGCGCCTTGGCTAAACCAGCGCCGGCGATTGCGATCGTAATAGACCCACAAGCAATCGCCGCGGCGCAGCTCGGCGAAGTGATACTCGCGGTGCTGCTCGTGCGCCCACCAGCCGCCAGAGACCACGTACGGCCCGAGGATGCGCACCACCGCCCCGTGCTCGAGCCCTGAGAGTAACCAACCATCATCGCGCACCTGGCGCGCTTGCGGCGGCAGTAACTGCGGCCTGGTGTGCATGCGCCGCACGAGCGGCCGCACGAGCTTCGGTTGCGGCGACGCGGGCACCACGACCGAGAGGGGCTCCCAGCCAAACGTGGCCTCGGGCAAGTGACCTTCGCGCAGCACCGCGCGCACCACGGCTTCATCCCCGAGCTCGGCGCGCACACTCGCGATCGCTTCGTTCGCGAGCCGCAGATCGCGACGCGGGCGCTGCACGAACATCGCGAGCTGCTCGCGCGTCGCGGCGACATCGTCGGCCCAGACCCGCGCCGCATTGATCGGCGCGGCGGGTGGCGTGCCCGTGATCCGGAGGTGGACGAGCCGCAACAACGCGCGGCCATCGAGTGTGGGCTGTGCAGGCTTGATGCATTCGGCGCGCAGCTCGGTCTCTCCGACGGCAAAGCGCAACACGAGCTCGACATGGAGCGCGGTGACCGCACGACCGCGCGCGGCGAGCCGATCGAGCAAGCGATCGATCGCGGGGCGCAGCACGAACACGAGCTGTTCGGAATCCTCGACATCGTCGTCGAGAAGGATCCGTTCATCGGGCGCTTCCGGTGGCGCGAGCGGCACGATCGGATCCCAGCGCTCGCCGGCTGCGAGCTGATACATGCGATGCGCCTCCTTGCCGAACCGCTCGAGGATGCCACCGCCCGGCAGCCGCACCATCTCGCCGAGCTTGGTGACGCCGAGGCGCGCGAGTGAATCGCGTAGCTTCGGATCGAGATCGAGGCGCGCGAGTGGCACGGCCGCAGCGGCCGCGCGTTCATCGGCATCGTTGCGCAGGATCGTGATGCCGGTGCGTGTGGCGCGTGCGATCGCGTACGTCGCGAATCGCGAGAAGCCGACCACGACCGCGCCGGTGTAACCGAGCGACGTGACCGTGCGCTGGATCGCGAGGCCCCAGGCGGATCCAGCCGCGGCATGCGTGGCCAGCCGATCGGTGGAGATCGGACGTGCGGCGATCGCCCGACCGCGCCTGAAAGGTTCGAAGGCGATCCGCTCGAGCCCGTCACCATCCAACCAGAACGTCCCGGGCTCGTCGCTCGGTTCGACGCGCGGCGAGAGTGAGTGCAGCGCTTCGCGCAGCTCCGTGAGCGCAGCTGCGATCCGTGCGGGTGGAATCACGCGTGCGCGCAGCCCGCGAAGTAAGCCGAGCGCGTGCGCGTAGCGCTGCCCCGGTAACACCGCCGCGGCGCGCGCGATCTCGCACGCCCACAACACGGTGCCTTGCGGGCGATCCTCGTCGATCACCACGACCGGATGCGTGCGCAGCTCCGGCTCGTCTCGCCATGCCAGCTGGAGCGGCAACGCCGGGAGATCGAGGCACGCGATCGCTGGCACTGTACGAGTGTTCAGCTATTCATTTAGCCGTGTCAACTTAATGAGTTAATCCGGAGAGATCCCCTACCGTTCGCGCATGAAGGACAAGGTCATCGTCATCACTGGGGCCTCCGTCGGCATCGGCGCGACGCTCGCCCGCGAGGTCACCAAACGCGGTGCGAAGGGCGTCGTGATCGCGGCGCGACGTGAAGCGGAGCTCGCGGCCCTCGCGAAGGAGCTCGGTCCCAACGCCCTGCCCGTGGTCTGCGATGTCACCAAGCGCGCCGACATCGATCAGCTGCGCGATCGCGCGCTCGAGCGCTTCGGTCAGATCGACGTGCTGGTCAATAACGCGGGTCGCGGCATCACGCGCATGGTCTCCGAGCTGACGGACGAAGACATCGACAGCATGGTCTCGATCAACATCAAGTCGGTGGTCTACGGCATCCAGGCCGTGCTGCCACACATGAAGGAGCGCAAGCGCGGCCAGATCATCACGATCTCCTCGGGTCTCGCGCGGTTCCCGCTCGCCGCGCCGCGCAGTATCTACGCGGCGTCGAAGGCCGCGGTGAACTTGTTGATGGGCACCCTACGCATGGAGCTGCGTGCCGCGTATCCCGACATTTACTGCACGACCGTGATGCCGGGCGTCGTCGCGACCGATTTCGGGAACAACGCGCTCTACGGCGGCTACGACAGCCGGCAGCTGCCCGGCGCTCAGCCCGTCGAAGAAGTCGGAATCGTGATCGCCGATGCGATCGACAAGCCGGTCGCCGAGACCTTCACGCGCCCGCAGATGTTCGACCTCCAGAAGGTCTACTACTCTTCAGCTGATGTGACCGAGATGGAAAGTGCGCCGCCGTTCTTCTCGTCGCCGCGTTAGATCACGCGGACCACGAAGGAGTCACCGCGGCTGTTTCTTCAGCGCCGTTGCTACGAGCTTGTTCGAAGCCCTTGCTCGATCATCGCGAGCATCGTCATAGCGCCCAATATTTTACCAGGTGGGCAAATCCGCTACAGGCCTGCGGGGGCTCGACGACGAACGGTGTGCTGCCAGCCCGGTCCACGGCGCTTATCTTTGAGCGCGCGAACGGTGATCGAGATGTCGTCTCGATCGCGCAGCCGCAGCGCTTCAGCCCGCAGAGAGACGAGAGATCCCAGCGATGCGGTCTCGGTAGTCTTATCGGTGATGCACACGATCGCGGCATCGTGGGTCTGCGCGAGCGTGACGAGCCGGCCTTGATTCGCGATGGCGAGCTCGACCGAGCCGCCCGACGGCGAGCACAGATCGAGCACGACCAAGCCGAACGCGCTCGATCGCAAGAGACGCTCGGCAACACGCGCTGCGGCGATCGCATCGCGCACGCGCACCACGACGAGCGCCGCGAGATCGACGCCCGACTCTGCGACATCCGGCGGATAGAACGTGCCCGCCGTTGGCGCGATCCACGCGACGGGCTCGCCTTGAGTCTGCGCTTCCGAGACGAGCTCGATCGCGGCGGTCAACGTGGCTGTCGCGCCCCGCGCCGAGAGCTCGACGAGCCGACCGCGCAACGTATTCAGCTCCCACGTCGCCGACGACGCTTGCTGGATCAAACGATCGGGCCCGCCGGCCATGCGATCGAGGTACCCGACCTTTGCCGCTGCCGCGGAGCCAACGGAGCCGCGAGCGGTGGCGAGGAAGCGTTCGAGATCGGAGCCCATGTACATCCGTTCAGTACCAGGCAGCTCTGACAACCGCACGGCGACGCCGATCCCTCACCCACTCCCGCAATCACTTCACGGGGATGGTGAGCGTGGCGCCGTCGACCGGGGAGACCGAGATCTTCAACGAGATCCTTTCGCCATGCACGCACGCATCGAGCACCGCCTTGTGGTGCAGCAAGATCTGCATCGTCTCGCTCAGCGCATCGCGCGGAGCCTCCGTCTCGCCGCCAGAACGATCAGGATCCACGCGCGCGACATCGCGCGAGGGTAGCATCGGGTTCATGACGTTCGAGGAAGCTCGCCGAGCGCTGTACCAAGCACCGCTCGCGGAGTTCGTTAAAGAACGAACGCGCCTCGCGAACGAGCTGCGTGCTGCCGGCGAGGTGAAGGCCGGGGCGAAGCTCCGCCAGCAACCGCGACCTTCGGTCTCGGCGTGGGTCACAAATCAGCTCTACTGGCACGCGCGCGATGTGTTCGACGCGATGCTCGCCGCCGCGACCACGCTGCGCAAAGGCGACCTCTCGGCGACCACCACGCATCGCGAAGCGACGACCTCGCTGCGCCAACGCGCGAGCGCGATGCTCACCGATGCAGGTCACAGCGCGACGCCCGCCGCGCTTCAAAAGGTCGCGACGAACCTCGCCGCGATCAGTGCGCGCGGTGACTTCTTTCCGGACGAGCCGGGCGAGATGACCACCGACCGCGACGCGCCCGGCTTCGGTTAGCGCTTGCCACGCGGGACGCCGAACGTGGCGTCGACGGTCTCTTGCTTGCTCGCACGCACGAACGTGAGCTTCGTTGCCACACCGGGCTTCGCGGCTTGCAAGACGAACATGAGATCCTCGATGCCACGGATCTCGACCTCGCCGACCTTGATGATGCGATCGCCTCCCCTGAGGCCAGCCTTGGCAGCAGCACCTTCGGGCACGACATCGGAGAGCGTGACACCGGGGAGCTGGTTCGGATCTTCGGAGTACGAAGGCACGGTGCCGAGCGATGCACCGACGTGGCGAACATCGCCGAACGTGTGCTCCGGCGGAGCCTTGACGTAGGTCAGTGCACCCGCGCGATTCGCGACGCGTGCTGCGAGGTCCGCCGCGACCATCGAGACGCGCGAGCCGCCCGCAGCATTGATCTTGTCGGCATCGTCGGTCGCGGTGTGATAGTCGAGGTGGCTGCCGGTGAACATGAACACGACCGGAATGCCCGCGACGTAGAACGACATGTGATCGGACGGGCCGTAGCCGGAACCGCCGATCGTGCAATCGACCTTCGCCGCGGCACACGCGGGCTCGGCGAGCTCTCTCCACTCCTTGGCCGAATCGCCGCCATTGATGCTGAGACGATTCGCGCGCATGCGCCCGACCATGTCCATGTTGATCATCGCGATGATGCTCTTTGGATCCTTGAGATGCTTCACGTAGAAGTCCGAACCGAGGTCGCCTTCTTCTTCACCGGAGAAGGCGATCACGTAGATATCGCGCTGGAGCTCGCCCTTCTTCGCGGCGAGCAGCTTCGCGGCTTGCAGCAGCGCCGCGACGCCCGACGCGTTGTCGTCGGCGCCGTTGTGGACCGCGTGGACCTTGGGATCGAGCGCGTTCGAGCCGCCCCCCATGCCGAGGTGATCGAGGTGTGCGCCCAGCACGATCACGCCCGGTTGTTTGTTCGCGGCGCCGGCGTGGATGACGCCGATCACGTTCGAGGTTGGTGACTTCACGGCTTGGAGCTCGACCGCGATCGCGGCCTTGTGCGAGCCCTTCGCGAGCTGCGCCGCGACACTGCGCTTGACGACGATGATCGGGATGCCCGCATCGCTAGCCGCACCATTGACCTCGCCCACGCCACCCGGCACGAGCTCAGGGAGCGCGGCTTCGTCTTGCTTGAGATCGCCATCGTCGACGACGATCACGGCGAGCGCGCCCTTTTGCTTCGCGTTGAAGGCCTTCCTGCGCAGATCGCCGAGGCTGGCCGCGACGAGCGGATCGGCCTTCGGGTCGAGCTTCGTATCGAGCTTCGTATCGACGGCTGGCGCGAACCGATGGACGAGGACGATCTTGCCTTTCACATCCTTACCCTTGTAGTCGTCGCGCTTGGACTCGGGGTCGACAATGCCCCAGCCACCGTTGACGAGCGTGCCGGTGATCGGCCTCTGACCGGAGAACGGCATCGGTGCAAACTCGGTCGCCGCGATCGCGGTGCCGTCGATCGCGAGCGAGGTCTTCGCGCCGCGCTTGATCTCGGTCGTGACCTCGAACTGCTGGCGCCATGTACCGTCGTTGCCGGGCTCGACGCCGGCGGCTGTCAGTCGTTGCTCGACATAGGCGGTCGCATCGGCGAGGCCCTTCGTGCCGATGCCACGGCCTTCGCGCGCATCGTCAGCGAGCCATTTCACGAGCGCACCGTAGTCGTCGGCGAGTGCGGTCTCGGGCTGATACGTGGTGGTGCCCGGCGGGTTGTCGTCCCACGGCGTGACGAACACGTTCGTGTCGTGCTCGCCGGCAGGACTACCGGTGACGCGATAGACATCACCAGCGTTGGTCTTGATCACGTCGCGGCGATTCGACGACATCGAGAGTGTCTTGCCATCGGGCGAGAACACCGGGAAGCCATCGAAGCCCGCCGCCGTCGAGATCCGCTCGAGGTGCGTGCCATCGGTATCGATCGCGAACAGATCGAACTCGGGGCCGCGCGGCTGCAGATAGTTCGAAGCGAACATCACGCGCTTGCCGCTCGGATAAAAATACGGCGCGAACGAAGCGCCGGGCAAGTAGGTGACCTGGTGAGCCTCGGTGCCGTCGGAGTTCGCGACCCAGATGTCCATCTTGGTCGGTTGCACGAGGTTCTGCTTGAGCAGCTCCTTGTACTTCTCGAGCTCCGCGCCTTGCGGCCGCGACGAGCGCCACACGATCTTCGAACAGTCCTGCGAGAAGAACGCGCCGCCGTCGTAGCCCGGGAGGTTCGTGAGCTGGCGCAAATTGCCGCCATCAGCATCCATCCGCCACAGTTCGAGATCGCCGCTCCGCATCGAGGTGAAGATGATCGACCCGTCGACGCCGCACACGGTCGCCTCGGCGTCGTAGCCCGGCGTGTTCGTGAGCTTGCGACGATTTGTACCGTCGGCGTTCGCCTTGTAGATGTCGTACTCGAAGAGACCCCAGTTGTAGCCCTTCGACATGTCGGGCGGCGTCGGGCATTCCGCGGACGACTCTTCGGTCGAAGCCCAGATGACCTCTTGGTCACCCTTCAAGAAGTACGAGCAGGTCGTGCGGCCCTTGCCCGTCGAGATCAGCTTCGCTTGCCCGCCGTTCGCCGGCATCATCTCGATCTGGTCGCACTTGTACGGCTTGTGATTGGTCTGGAAGATCAAGCGATCGCCGCCGAACGACCAGTACGCCTCGGCGTTGTCGCCGCCGAATGTGATCTGCTTGAGGTTCTTGAAATGGCGCTCTTCAAGCGTCGCCATGTTCTTTGCTTCGGCATTCGGTTTCGCGACCGCAGTGGTCGCCGTTTTCGCGGGCTCCGTCGGACAGCAGCTCGCGCACACCCAGATCAGCAACAGACGTCGCATGGTCGCGAGCGTAGCCGATCGGCCTAGCTGTGATACCAAGATGCTCATGCATTCCGTCGAAGACGCCGCTTCAACCGTTGCCTCGCGGATGACGAAGCTCGCGACCGAAAATGTGCCGCTCCGCGATGCGCACGGGCGCTTCGCCGCGGTCGATGTGATCGCGCCACGCTCGGTGCCGAGCTTCGACAACTCCGCGATGGATGGCTATGCAGTGCGCTGGGCAGACCTCCCCGGCACGTTCCAGGTCGTCGCGACTGTCGGTGCGGGGCAGCTCATGACGACACCGGTGCCGCCGCGCGCCGTCGTTCGCATCCTCACGGGAGCACCGATGCCGGCCGAGCTCGACACCGTCGTGATCCAGGAGCATGCCGAAATCGAAGGCGATCACGTGAAGCTCCCCGAGGAGAAGCAGGGCGAGAACACCCGCAAGGTCGGCGAAGACATCGCGCGAGGCGAGGTCGCGGTTACCGCCGGCTCGCGCCTCGGTCCGGGCGAGCTCGGCTTGCTCGCGGCGCTCGGCGTCTCCGTGGTGCCGTGCGTGCGTGCACCGCGCGTCGCGATCATCGCGACCGGTGACGAGCTGGTCGATGTCTCGACGCCGCTCGGGCCGAGCCAGATCGTCGATTCCTCGGCGCACATGCTCCCCGCCTTGATCCGAGAGCTCGGCGGCATTCCGACCTATGTCGGCATCGCGAAGGATGATCCGCTCACGATGGCCGCGTTGATCGCGAGCGCGCTCGATCACGATTGCGTGATCACCACCGGCGGTGTCTCGGTCGGTGATCGCGACCACGTGCGCGCCGCGCTCGCCTCGGCAGGCGTCGAGCTCGAGCTGTGGAAGGTCGCGATGAAGCCCGGCAAGCCATTCTCGTTCGGCATGAACGGCCGCGTGCCGCTGTTCGGCTTGCCCGGCAATCCGGTCTCCGCGTTCGTCGCGTTCGAGCTGTTCGTGCGCCCCGCCCTGCTCACGATGCAGGGCGCGACCAAGACCCAGCGCCCGCGCGCGCCGGTCAGTCTGGTTCGCGGCTATCGCAAGAGCGTCGGTCGCACGCACTACATTCGCGCGCGCGTCGAGCGCCATGGCGAGCACCTCGTCGCGCATCCGCATCCGAAGCAGGGCTCGGCAATCTTGAGCTCGCTGGTCGGTACCAACGCGCTCGTCGAGCTGCCCGCCGAGGCGAGCGAGATTTCTCCGAACAGCCACATGCAAGCGATCCTTCTGGAGGCGATATGAAGCTCACTGCAGATGAAGCCGGCCGCGCGGATAAAGTCCTCGCGAAACACTATCCCGCTGCGGGTCGCAAACAGCTCGGCGAGCTGTTCGACGCCGGGGAGGTGAAGCTGCGCGGCAAGAAGGCCAAGAAGGGCGACATGTGCGCGGTCGGTGACGAGCTCGAGCTCACGCTCGAACCGGTCTCCAAGGAGGCCCTGCGTCCGCTCCCCGACCCGAGCATCGCGCTCGAGATCCTCGTCGAGCGGTCCGACTTCGTCGTGATCAACAAGCCTTCGGGCGTACCGACCCAACCGCTCAAGGCCGGCGAGCTCGGCACGGTCGCGAATGCGCTCGCCGCGAAGTTTCCCGAGTGCGCCACGATCGGCGCGGATCCGCGCGATGGCGGGCTCGTGCATCGCCTCGATATCGGCACGTCGGGCTTGCTCGTCGCGGCCCGCACCGCCGAGGCGTATCGCACGCTGCGAGATGCGTTCGGCAAGGGCGGCATCTCGAAGGAGTACCTCGCGATCACCGACGGTGCACCGGTATCACGCGAGATGGATGCGCCGCTCGCGCAGCGCGGCACGCACGTCGCGATCGACCATACCGATGGGCTCGCGGCGCACACGATGTTCCAGCCGCAAAAGGCGAACGGCGAGTACGCGCTGATCCGCTGCATCGCGACGACCGGCCGGATGCATCAAGTCCGCGCCCACCTCGCGTTCGCGAACGCGCCGCTGACCGGTGACACGCTCTACAAGGGCAAGCCGCTCGAAGGCCATCCCGGGTTCTTCTTGCACGCGCACAAGATGCAGTTGCCGCTCGGTGATGGCACCACGCTCGAGCTCGTCGCACCGCTGCCCGCACGGTTCACCGCCGCGCTCGCCGCCTGCGGCATGACGTAGTCTCCGGCAACGCCGGCCGGACCTTTTTCGCTTCGGCCTCTCGTTCCTGCGCTTCGGGACCGTCCGGACGGCCCATGTGTCCGCCGCGCGAGCCCTACCTAGTACTCGTCGGCGCCAATGTCGTAGCCGTTGCCGTTCGGCCGCGCGTCGCCGTCGTAGTCGATCGTCACGGTCGAATTTGGGTCGCCGTTGTCCTGCGCCGGTGACGTGCTCTGGATGTGCAGGTCTTGGGCACCGTTGACGAACAGCGGATCGCCGACCACGTTGCCGGTGCCGAACAGCGGTGCATCGTCGGTGAACAGCGAGTAATTCGCCCGGGCCTGACCGGCGAGCTCGTTCGGCGTCGCACCGTCGGTGTTGAATGCAAAGATCGAGCTCGTCACTATCAGCAGCGGCGCGCTGTTCACGCCGGCCGTATTGAACGCGGCGGTGTTGAACTTGTAGATCATCATGTTCGTCGGGTTGCCGGTCACGGTGAGCGCATCGCCCGTGCAGCCGGTAAAGTACGAGTTCTCGATATCGAACTTGACCGCGTTGAGTTTCACGCACGAGCCGAAGATCGAGCTCATCACCGAGCGCTTCAGCGTGAGCTGACCGCTGGTCATCGCTAGAGCCGCCTCGGTCCCGCCCATGTTGGTGTGAATATAAAGGTTCTCGATGTTCAGGGTCGCAGCGAGCGACACGATGCTCCCGACCGAGCTGCCCGCGACCTCGACATTGAAGAGCGTGACGTTTGTCATCGGACCGCTGGTGTACATGGTCTCGGTCTGGCCGCCGTTCAGCGAGACGCCCTCGACCAGCGCGGTCCCGCCATCGATCTCGACCACGTGATCGTGGCCGAGCTGTTTGAACGTGATCGACGCCGTCGTTCCGGGATTGCCCTCGCCCGAGAGCACGAACGATTGGCTGGTCTGAAACGCGTCGTCGTAGTTGCCGTCGTAGATCCGGATGAACGCGTGCGTGCTGTTGACGAGCTGCAGCGCGCGCGACACGTTCGCGCACGGAGCATCGTGCGTGCATGGATTGGCGTCGTTGCCCGACGTCCTGACGTACAGCGTCTCCGCATCGAGCTTGCACTCGCCGGTGAATTCTTCGCAGATGTGGCTGCCGCACTCGCTGTCGCTCCGGCATCCACGACACACCGTGTTGGCGCCGCAGATCGGCGTGATGCCCGAGCACATCGCGGTGCCGCAAAGGGTCGCGGCGGCACCGTCCGGCAGAGAAGTCACGCCGCCGTCGGAGGGCGCGCCCGAACCGAGCTGGTTCACGCACGACGGTGGCGTTTGCGAGGTGTCGCAGACCTGGCTACCAGGACATTGTAGATCCGCGGTGCAAGGCACATCGGTCGCGAAGCTATCCGGGTGATAACAACCCCCGAGAGCAAGCAGGATGCACCAGCGACACACGCGAACGAGGATATCACGCAGGGCGTGCGAGTTCGCAGGCTTCAAGAAGGCACAGCATGCGACCGATCCGCAGCTGATCGTTGCGGTCGCTCTGGACCTCGACGAGGTCGCCGACCGTGCGTTTGCCGTCGAGGATATCGAACAGCTCGACTAGCCCTTTGACCTCAAAACGTTCCGGACCGACCCTGCGCGTCCGCGAGGCGCGCAAGCGCAGGCTGCCGTGCTTGGCCACCCACGTGTCGGTAACTTCGTCGGACAGCCCCATCGCTCCTGCGCCGAGGATCTCGAACGCGTTGAAATCGAGAGGGAACGCTTCGCGCGGGTTCTCGCGGCCGGCGTACCAGGCGAAGCCGCCCTTGTTCCACGTGCACACGTCGATGATCTTGGTGCGGACCTGACGCGTGAGGTGGCGGAATACTTCGAGCGGCTTCAGCAAGCCGAGGCCAACGAGCGTGTCGCCGAGCTTGCCGCCGTAGTGGGGCATCATCGCGAGCGCCATCGCGAGCTCGCCATCGGAGAGCACGCCCTTCGTGACGAGGTAGTTGCCGAACAGCTCGCTCGCGACGTTCGAGGAGACGTACTCCGGCTGACCATCGCGAACGTAGATCTCTTTTTTGATGCCACCGACCGCGACGAGCAGGAGGCCCGTCGCGCGCGCGGTCATCAATCGAAACAGCACGCACAGCGGTGACGTGTTGGCGAAATCGCCCACGTCGTCCGGCTCCTCGGCGATATCGCTGAGTGCGGGTGGCGTCGGCGGCTTCTTGCGCGCGAGCTCTTCGGGCGACGGCAGATCGAGGTCGCGCGAGCGCTGAGGCGGCTCTTCGGTGAGGTCGTCGAACGCGCGCATCTGCGAATCTTCGTCGCGCTCGATGGGCAGCCGCGACAGCTTCTCGCCCGGCACCATCGCGGCCTCGACCGCGGCGCTGATCGTATCGGCGATCGAAACCTGGATCACACCCGAGAGATCCGAGGCCCGCGAGATCGGACGGGGCGCGGCACTTTGCGGCGGCGGCGAGCTCCCGATCGAACGCTTCACGACCTCTGCGCGCGACGACACCATCGTCACCCGCTCGCTAATGTTCGGGATGTTCGCGATCTTTTGCTTCGCGGGCGGGATCTGGATCACCTGTGGCGGCCGACCCGGCACGGTCTCGGCGCGCGACGACGACCGGCTCTGGGTCGGCGGATTGAGCGCGGCGAGCTCCGGCGGCGTCATCGAAGGCGGCATGATCGGAGGCCCAGAGTGGGAAGCTGGCGGCGGAGACGAGCCCACCGTGGAGCGCAGCGGCTGCTTGCCCTCTTCTTCGTACGAAACCGAGATCATTGGCATCGAGAGCTCTTCGCCGGGCTCGATCACGATCTGCGGCGCACCGTCGCTGTCGCCGGAGCTCGGTGGGCGCGGTCCCGGTAGCCCCAGATCATCACCGACCGACGTGATCGGTTCGGCGGTCGCGTCGGTCCGGCTGCCATTCTGGCGACGTGCGAGCACCGCTGGCGACAGCTCGGCGACGACATCGGCGATTGCCTTGTTCGTCATCCGATGGCGGTTCTCGAACAACCACTCCGAGAGCGCATCGCGGAACGCCGCGGCGCTCGCATAGCGCTCGTCGAGCGGCTTCTTGAGCGCCTTGCGAACGATGCCTTGCAAGCCGTGCTCGATGTCGGCGCCGTACTTGTCGAACCTCGCGAGCCGCGCATCGCGCACCATCAGCAGCACGTCGAGCTCGTTGGCCGCGGCAAACAAGCGCCGACCTGTAAGCAGCTCTGCGAGCACGACACCGACGGAGAACACGTCGCTCCGGCCGTCGAGCGGGAGCTCGATCACCTGCTCGGGCGACATGTAGCCGTACTTGCCCTTGAGCGTGCCGGTCTTGCTCTTGTGCGCGCGATCTGGATCGGTCGCGCGCGCGATGCCGAAATCGACGAGCTTCACGTCGCCGCGCGACGACAAGAGGATGTTCGACGGCGAGATATCGCGATGCACGACACCGAGCGTGCCGCCGTGCTCGTCGCTCGCGTTGTGAGCGTAGTCGAGGGCATCGAGCACCTCGTGGGCGATCCACGCCGCGAGGTGGGGCTCGACGCGACGCCGGCGCTGCGCGAACTCGCGAAGCAGCGCGAGAACGTCGATGCCATCGACGAGCTCCATCGAGATGAACAGATCGTTCTCGACACGCCCGAGCTCGAACGTCTGCGCGATCTTGGGATGGACGAGGCGAGCGGTGAGCTTCGCTTCGTCGATGAACATGTTCTTGTAGGTGTCGTCGCCGCCGAGGTGAGGCAACAAACGCTTGATCACGACGCGTTTCTGAAAGCCGTGCTCGCCCGGCGCTGTTGCGATGAACAGCTCGGCCATCCCGCCCATGGCGAGACGCTCCACGAGCGTGTAGCGCCCGAAACTGACGGGGAACTCCGCCACTAGAACCTCAGCGTATCACGACGACGCAGATGGTCATCTTTCACCACGTCGCATCAATAAGTGGCCCGCGCGGTCCAGCGCGTGTGCCACGGCACTGTCCAGATGTTCGAAGGTCTGGATCGTGAGGCCGGCTTCGCGGGTGAGCCGGATTGCAAGCTCCGAAACATTCCGACGAGCCCCTGCCAGCAGCACCTGTAACGCCGAGCCCTCCGCCTGCGCGAGAAACCCCCGATAGCCGCGTTCGAAGTTGCGTTCCCCGATACCTGCCAGACCACTGCAGTCGATAATCAAGCAGGGCGCTCCCGTCCCGACCGCCAGCATCCAGGCTCGCGCCAGCACGTTATCGAGCACCGAAGCGGTCGGGGCACCGACGAGGAGCACCGCCGGGACCTTGGGGAGAATCTCTACGATCGGTGTACCGGCCTCGAGCTGCTCGGCGGTCTGCTCGCGTAATGATTGCAGGCCCGCGGTCGCGAAGCCGTCGAGAGCGACGACCGTGAGCCACTCGAACACGCGGGTCAGCGCGGAGGCGTCATTCGGCGCGATTCCCGCGACCACCTCGCGGAGCTCGAGCAACAAGGCCGCGATATCGAACCCCGTAGCGCCTTCACTCGCGAACTGAGCGCCCAGAAACGCGGCACTCCGCTCGAGCTCGCGCGTCGCATCCGAGCCGGGCACCAAGGCCTCGCCGCCTCCGTAGGCGGCCTCGGTCAGGGTTTCGATCAGGTTTGCGACCTGCGCAATGTAGGTCTCGGCCTTCTCGGAGCGCCGAAACCGCAACGGCGAGCGCTCGAATCGAACGATCCATGCCGCGAGGATCTCGCTGGCACGCGCTCGCAGCTCGGTGGCGAGCTGACCCGTCTTCTCCTCGACCACGGAGCACCGTAGCAAGGCGCTCGGTGCGGCGCCATGTTACGATCCGAGTGGCGTGAAGCTGCTGTCGGTGGCCAGGACGGATGTGGGTCGGAAGCGACAAGGCAATGAAGATGCCTTCTTCCGTGACGATGCGCGTGGTTTTTATGTCGTCGCCGACGGCGTCGGTGGCCACAACAAAGGTGAGATCGCGAGTCGGGAAGCGGTCGAAGCGCTGACCTCGTGGGTCTATGGCGCGGCCCGCGACCTCGACCGCCTCGTCGAGCGCGTCATGTCCGGTGACTCCGAGAGTGTGTGGGAGATCCGCCGTCTACTCGAGAGTGGCGTGAAGAACGCCTGCTACATGGTCTATGGCATGGCCGAGCTCGACCCCGAAAAGAAGGGCATGTCGACCACGCTGTCGGCGCTGCTCATCCGCGCGAACCTCGCGTTCGCCGCGCACGTCGGTGATTCGCGCGTCTATCGCGTTCGTAAGAACACGGTCCGCCAGCTCACCGAAGACCACACGCTGATCAACTACAAGGTCAAACACGGGATGATGACCAAGGCCGAGGCCGAGAAGGCTTCGGGCAAGAACGTCATCACGCGCGCCGTCGGTCACAAGGATTATGTCCAGGTCGACACCGCCGATATCGATACGGCGACAGGCGATCGGTTCCTCCTGTGCAGCGATGGGCTGCATGGCTACTTCAACGACGACAACGAAGTCGCCGAGCTGTGTGGCGATGGCGAGCTCGAAGAGTGTGCCGAGGCTGCGATCGCGCTCGCGAATCAACGCGGTGGCAAGGACAACATCACCGCTGTCGTTGCCGAAGTACTCGCCTAATAATAGGTGAAGCCGAGGCAGAGGCCGCTGTTGAACATCACGCCGCGTGTTGACACCGCAGCGAGTTGACCGAACGTCTCGAGCCCGAGCACCAGGTAGTGCCAGCGCACCAGATCGACGCCGATCCCAGCGAGCCCGCCGAGTCCGCCTTGCACGGTACTCGACATCGTATCGCCGGCGTCGATCGTATACCCGACGAGACCGCCCGCGCCACGCAGCCACATCGAGCCGCTGACGTAGTGCAGACCACCCACCATCACTCCGAAAAAATCGTTGTGCAGGACCGTGCTATCGCCGATGCGCTGGTGCTGCAACAAACCGCCCGTGATCTCGAATGTGAGGATCGTCGACGAGGTCGCGACATGGCCGAGCCGGAACGAGACCGCCGGACCGCGACCCGCTCCATCACCCATCGTCACGCCGGCGCCGACCGCGCCCGAGACCGTGAGGCCAGCGCGCGGTGCATTCGACTCGAGGTTCGCTTCGCCGCCCGCTTCCTCGGCGCGATCACGCGGATCGGCGTGCGCGGTGCCTGCGAGCAGGACCACGAGTGCGAGAGTCTTCACCACCTCCCACAAGATTACACGCCGTGGCATCCTTTAGGTGGGATGAGCTTGGTTGGCGCGCTGCTCGGCAGCTACCGGATCACCGACGAGCTCTCGAGCGGCGGCATGGGCACGATCTATCGTGCGCAGCACGAGCTGCTCGGGCGGGTCGCGGTGGTGAAGGTGCTGCGCGCGGAGCTCACCGAGGACAACGAGCTCGCCGATCGGTTCTTTACCGAGGCGCGCGCCGCCTCGGCGGTGCGGCACGCGAGCATCACCGAGATCTTCGACTTCGGCTATACGCCCGCAGGCGAGGCGTACCTCGTGATGGAGTTTCTAGAGGGTGAAACTCTCCACGCTCGGCTCAAACGCGCGAAGCCGGCGGGCGTGCCCCAGCAAGAGGCCGCGTACATCGCACGCTCGCTCGCGTTGGCACTCGTCGCGGCACACGCCAAAGGCATCGTGCATCGCGACCTCAAGCCAGCGAACATTTTTTTGGTTCCCGAGCTCGAACAATCATTCGGGATGCGCGTGAAGATCCTCGATTTTGGAATCGCAAAGCTCGTCGATCCGAGCGGTGCACCGCGGGGGCGCAAGCACACGATGACCGGCACGTTGATCGGTACCCCGCGCTACATGGCGCCCGAGCAAGCGCGCTCGGCGAGCACGATCGATCAGCGCGCGGATCAGTACTCGCTCGGCTGTATCCTGTACGAGATGCTCGTCGGTGAAGCGCCGTTTCCGAAGGGCGGCAGCGGCGAGGTGATCGCGATGCACTTGTTCGGCGAGGTCGAGCCACCGTCACAGCGCGTGCCAGGTCTCGACCTCGCGCTCGAGGTGATCGTGATGCGGCTGCTCCAGAAAGAGCCCGGCGATCGCTATGCGAATGCCGCGGAGCTCGCCCACGCACTCGCGGTGCCAGCGGGCGCGGTGCCTGTCGCGCCGGTGCCTGTGGCGCCGGCGGATGCGTGGCGGACGCCCCTGCCGCTCACCCCCGGACCGCCGAGCACGCACCTCGTCGCACCCTTGGCGTTCGCGGACGATCGCACGGTGCGCGACCGCAAGCTCGGGCTCCCGTTCATCGCGGCGCTCGGTGCGCTCGCGATCGCCGGCGCGATCGCCGGCGCGATCGCGTTCGCGGTCACGCGCAACGCCCGCCCCTCGACGCCACCGGCGACCCCTGCGGCGCCCGCTCCCGTCAAAATGCTCACTGCCGCGCCTCTTCCAGCGCCACCGCGCTCGGAGGTGCGGGTACACGATGCCGGGGTCATCATCGTCGCCCCACCTGGCCATCACACCGTGACCTCGCACACGTCGCCGAAAGTTCCACAGAACCGGCCGCCGTGTGATCATGTGGGACCACACACCGCGTCGTGTGCACCGATCGAAACCACGCCGTGATCAAGCAGCTCGCACTCCTCCTCTTGCTCTCCGCGACCGCGACCGCACAAGACGCGCCGCTCGCGCAGCTCCAAGACGATCAACAGCTGACCGAAACGATCTCCGCGATCACGCAAGACCCGGCGATCAAGGTCGACGACGAGAAGGCGGTCGCGACCGCACGCGCATTGATGACCGAAGGCGTGCACCGGCTGTCGATGCAGGCGTACGACCAGGCGCTCGCAAACTTTCTCGAGGCGTACAACCGGTTCCCGAGTCCGAAGATCCTGTTGAACATCGCGTCGACGCTGCACGATATGGGTCGCAAGGCGGACTCCGCCAACACCTACCAGCGCTACCTCGCGGATCCAGCGACGGGACCCGAGCGCCTCGGAGAGGTCAAAGAGCTCCTGATCAAGCTCGATAGCGAGCTCACGATCCTCACCGTTCACGTCACGCCGCACGGCTCCGACGTCTCGATCGATGCCGGCCCATTCGTGCCTGTCGGCAGCTCGCTGCAGTTGCGGGTTCGCCCGGGCACCCACACGGTGCGGCTGCGCCACGGCACGGCGATCGCCGAGAGCGATCTGAACAGCTTCGAAGGCGAGGCCCGCGACATCCAGCTCGCCGTCGCCGAACCCGTCGCGGCGCCACCGCCCGCCGTGCGGCCGCCGGATCAAGTGCAGGGCTGGCTCGTCGCGGGCCGGACCTACGGTACGAGTGACGGCAACAGCCGCCAGCGCCGCGTCCACGACGTCGCGACAAACCAGGACGTCAAACCGTACGTCTCGAATGGCGAGCTCGATTATGCGCCGCCCCCCGATTTCTCCGACCCACCCGAGCAACTCACCTCAGGCGTGCTCGCGATCGCTCGGATCGATGGCAACCACGGCAAGGGCTTCGCGGGTGGGCTCGGCATCGAGTACGCACCGTCCGACACGTTCGAGATCGAGGTTGCAGGTTTGAAGTCGGAGGTCTACGGCCTCTACATCGGTGGGCGTTACATCTTCTCGACGAGCCTCTTGCGTCCGTACCTCGGCGCCGGCATTCCGCTGTTCTTCTTCACCGACGACGACAACAGGAATCAGATCAGCATCGGCGGCCGGCTCGCCGCCGGGCTCGAACTCCGGATCAACGGCCACCTCAGCGTCAATGCCGACCTCGGCGTCGAGCACTTCTTCAACGTCAACGGCATCATCTATAACTCGCAGACGTTCGAGGCGACCACGTTCGCGCCTACGATCGGCGTCATCGGTCGGCTGTAGTGCGAGCGCTCGTGGTGGTGGTGGTGCTGACCGCGGGCACAGCGCACGCCGGCAACGTCGTCGCGAATCCGCCGGTCACGTTCATCAGCTCGGCGAGCGGCACGGCGAGCGCGAATGCCTCGCTGCAGAACACGAGTGCGGGCGGCTTCAATGTCCAGCTCGTGCGCGATGCCTCGTGCGATCCAAAGGTCGATTTTTCGGTCGCTGGAGGCAACCCGTTCTCGCTGCCTGCGAGCTCGTCGAAGACGATCACGCTGAGCTGCACCGCCACGAAGATCGGCATCGAGCGCTGCCTCGTCCACGCCATCGATCCGAACACGCTCGCGCCGCTCGCGGATCTCCAAGCGGTGTGCGAGCGCACGAGCTCGACGACGCTGACGCCCGCGATGACCACGCTCGATTTCGGCACCGTCGTCATCGGCGAGAGCTCGTCGCTACCGCTCGCGACCACCAACAACGGTGCCACGCCGATCACGAAGTTGTTCTTCCAGACCGATTCGCTCGACGACAACTTCGAGATCGCTTTGCCGTGCAATCCCGATGCGCCGGCGTGTGACGGCACGATAGCGGCGCTCGCGGGCGGCGTCGCCAAGCAAGCGATCATCAAGTGCGCACCGCACTCGGCAGGCATCCACACCGCCCATCTCGAGATCGCGAGCGATCAGGGCCAACACACGGCGACAAAGATCACGCTGACCTGTTCGGGAGCGGCCTCCGCGATTCCCGTGCTGGGGGTCGAGCCGCCTGTCGTCGTGATCGCGATGCCAGCCGAGGTGCTGGGCGGCGCCGTTCATACGAAGGCATACATCTCGAACCTCGGCACCGGCACGTTGAGCATCACCGACCTTCGTCCGGTCGATGGCGATCCA
>Ga0209724_1000384_pt1 | contig 43548 bp, 38 predicted proteins | sample grotaG_FD_184143 | JGI IMG/M metagenome (GOLD analysis project Ga0209724, IMG submission 184143) | Glacier valley bacterial and archeal communities from Borup Fiord, Nunavut, Canada, to study Microbial Dark Matter (Phase II) -... | ecosystem: Environmental > Aquatic > Freshwater > Ice > Glacier ... | reverse complement strand
CGCAACGGTAACCCGCTGTGCAAAAGGAGGAAATAAATCCCAATTTCCCAATCTCCTGAATAACATCATCAAGGTCGCGTGGATCACCAATTGTGAACTGCTTTTTATCGAGGTCGCTTTCTGTTTTCTGGTCGCTGTATGCCCCAATCCCAATCCGGGTTGATGCATCTGTTTGTGTGCATCCAACCTGAATAACTTCTTTTTTTATTTCAGCTTTTTCGCGGGCAGTTATGATCATACCAGCAGTCGGAACTGAGAGTCGCAATACTGCAACCAATTTTTTGAAATTTTCGTCTGAAACATGATAAGGGGAGTCTGCACTTAATGCAGAACCTGATGCAGGTGTCATACGTGGAAATGAAAGAGTATGAGGTCCAATGCCAAATTGCCTTTCCAGGTCAAGTGTATGATATAACATTCCCATCACTTCGAACCGCCAGTCATACAATCCGAAAAGTGCACCAATTGCCACATCGTCAAGCCCAGCATCAATGGCGCGGTGAAGTGCGTAAAGCCGCCACTGATAATCACCTTTCAGGGTATTGGCAGGATGTACCTTCCTGTAAGTCTCGTGATGATAGGTTTCCTGGAAAACCTGGTAGGTGCCAATCCCTGCCTCTTTGAGAAGTTTTAGTTTGGCCATCTCCATTGGAGCTGCGTTTATATTCACGCGACGGATGGATGAAGGGCGACCAGAGATTGGAGCAGGTTCTTCAACGCTGTAAACAGCTTTAACCGCTGCTGCCATATAATCGGCATCCGAACGCTCATGTTCACCAAAGACCAGAATCAATCGTTTGTGACCTTCATTCAAAACCGAACTTGTTTCACGTTTGATCTCATCAAGTGTGAGGATGCGTCGAACTTCGCGGTTGTTAGCTTCCCGGAAGCCGCAATAGGCACAATTATTCACACAGAAATTTGAGCAATAAAGTGGTGCGAAAAATACGATCCGGTTGTCGTAAACTTTTTTCTTCACTTCGAGTGCAGTCTGAAAGATCTCTTCCCATATTTCGGGCGAGGTAACATTCAATAGCGCTGCAGTTTCATCAGGGGCAAGGGTTTTAATTGAAAGTGATTTTTGAAGAATATCACGAATCCGTTTCGGATCGGGATTTATATTCTTTCCAAGACGGTCAAAAATATCCTCTTCGTTTATAAAGTCTTTACCATCAATCAGATATTTGTCAATCTCCTTTCGGACGATGACTCCTTGTGCCCATTTGCTGGTGAGTTCTTTTTCCATCATTATAAATTCTTTCAGCTACAAATATAGCCAAATCGTAACCCTTTAGTCCACTTTGAATCTTAAAAATACGTAAGATAATTACTTATATTCTATCATATAGCGTTCTTTTTATACCTTCATCGAAGTTTTTTTGTTGATCGTTTCAAAATGCCGGCAGTTGGTTATGTGCTGCATTTAATGATTAACTCAATTGATAATAAACACTAAATCTGGTATTTGTGGAAAACGAACATTTATTGAAAGCGACTGAAAATTTTGTGAAATCGGTTCTTGAAGGCGATTCATCCGGGCACGATTGGTGGCACATCCATCGCGTTAGGAACCTGGCGTTGATGATTGCTAAATCTGAGGGAGCTGACCTCTTCGTTGTCGAACTGGCTGCATTGCTTCACGATATTGATGACTGGAAGCTTATTGAAGCCGGTATTGAGGAACAAAAAACCAAGACCTGGCTTCGAATCTGCAATGTTGAGGAAGATGTAACAGAGCGGATTTGCAAAATTATTGAAGGGGTGAGTTTTAAAGGTGCAGGTGTAAATACCTCAACCAACGATATTGAGTGTAAAGTATTACAGGATGCTGACAGATTGGATGCAATCGGTGCTATTGGAATCGCCCGGACGTTTGCCTATGGTGGGAGTCGTGGACGAGGAATCTATGATCCTGAAATTCAGCCTGAGATGCATGTCGATTTTGAGAATTACAAGAAGAGCAATGCACCCACTATCAATCATTTTTACGAAAAACTATTGTTGTTGAAAGATCAGATGCAAACAAAAATGGGGCGAACTTTGGCAGAACAGCGCCACGATTTTATGATACTTTTTCTTGATCAGTTTTATGAAGAGTGGAATGGTAAACTTTTATGAAAAAAATATTGCCTAATCGATCCATTTAGTAGAATTCTTCTGTAACTTTGGCTATAAACTAAACATTAAAAGTCAAACAAATCTCCCTTTGCTTTCAGCTGTTATTGCATAAATAATTGATTTTGATTTATTTCCAGTAATAATCCATAAAATCAAATTTCAAATGAAAACAACTATCTTTTCATTTTTACTGCTGGCAGGGTTAATCTTTGCCGGTTGTAGTAACAAGCACCCTAAAATTGGGTTCCTTGTTCACAGTTTTGAATCTCCACGTTGGCAAAATGACCAGAAGTATTTTGTCGATGCAGTGAAACAAATGGGCGGTGTTCCACTGGTGAAAGTTGCTGATAATAATGCAGAGATGCAATTGGAACAAGCCAAGGGGCTGATTAACCAGGGTGTAAAGGTGCTTGTGGTAATCCCTGTTAACCAGGCGACTGCCGCCAAAATTGTAAACGCCGCTCATGAAAAAGGTATTCAGGTTATTGCCTACGACAGGTTGATCAATAATTGCAGATTGGATTACTATGTATCTACGGATAATGTGCGGGTGGGTGAAATTCAGGCTGCATACCTTTCGAAAGTTAAACCGAAAGGGAATTATGCACTAATAGGTGGTCCTCCAAACGATAATAACAGTCGAATGCTCTACATCGGTCAGCTTAATATTTTACAGCCTTTGGTTGAGCGAAAAGAGATCAAAATAGCATTTCGGCAATTTGCTAACCATTGGACAACAGATGAAGGCTATCGTTTAGCAAAAGATGGTCTGGATAGCGTGGCCAACAAACTTGATGCGATCATTTGTGCAAATGATGCAATGGCAATAGGAGCTATTAAAGCGTTGAAAGAACGTGGTCTGGAAGGAAAAGTTGCAGTTGCTGGTCAGGATGCTGATGCGCCAAATATTCAGCAAATAATGAAAGGAAACCAATCAGTGACGGTATTTAAAAGGATTAAAACAATGGCATCCACAGCTGCTGAGCTGGCTGTTCATCTGGCAAAAAAAGAACCAGCAGAACCTTATTTGTCTACAATCAGTAACGGCGAACGTCTTGTTCCTTCCTACCTTGTCGATGCTGTAGCTGTTAATGAAGGTAATATCGAAATGACCTTTGTTGCAGAAGGAAACTAAAGTTCTTCATCAAAGAAAACAGCCGAAAATAATGAGCGGCTGGTTAATTGTAACTGGCTGTAAGCTAAAATAACCGTAGCTATTTTAGCTTACAGCCAGTGTTTTAGTGTTTTGATTATAGTTGAATCGATGAAATAGATTAAGGGAAAATAATTCTCCCCGAAAAAGTAATAGAGGATATCCGCAAGAAATATCAACTATCTTTGAAAAAAATGGAATATGAAAAATATTGAAATGACGGCTGTTTTCGAACCAAGTGATGAAGGGGGATTCATTGCATATGTGCAAGAGATTCCGGGCATTAACACCCAGGGGGAAACCATTGACGAAGCAAAGGAGAACCTTGCTGATGCAGTTAATCTGGTATTTGAAAAAGAGAACGAAAAATAGGGAGGATAAATAAATGATGAACTCATAATCTTTTTTCAAAGGTAATTGGTTTTTGTAAATTTGTTAAAAATTGATTTGATATGAATGCTTACGCTGAAAAAATTGAAATAATTCAATGGATTGCTGGATTAGATGATAAAGCAACATTGCGCCAATTAAGAAAAATTAAGGAACAATCTGATATCAAATTGCATGATGTGAATGACTTGATTTCTGAAAAGGAATTTGAATCTATTCAAAGAGGAATTGATGATTCCGCTAATGGCAGAGTTACTCCTCATTCAGAAGTTCGAAAAAAATATGAAAAGTGGTTATAGCATTGATTGGTCTGATGAGGCATCAGATAATCTTGATTCAATAATCGATTATCTCCAGAATAAATGGACTGATAGGGAGATTCGTAAGTTTTTTAAAAAGCTTGATAAGCGTATAGATTTAATATCTAAAAATCCCCTTTTATTTCCTGAAGTAGATTTAACAACAAATATAAGGCGAAGTGTTTTAACCGAACAAACTACAATATATTACGAGATTAAGATTGATATTGTAGTTATTCTTTCCCTTTTCGATAATCGGAAAGACCCGAAATCGATAAGGATATGAGATTGACCTTTATCCGTTTTTCTGACGCATGCCATACGTCTCTACAAACATCTATTTTTCATTTTTTTATTACCGCCTCGTACATCACCTCAATCGGATGAATTGCAGTTTTGCCGGTTCCATCTTTGATGTGGTGCCGGCAACTTGTACCGGGCGCAGCAATGGTAACTGATTCTGCACTTTTACGGACTTCGGGGAAGAGAATCATTTCGCCAATCTGCATCGAAAGATCGTAATGCTCTTTCTCATACCCAAATGATCCGGCCATACCGCAACAACCTGTTTTCATTTCCTGCACTGAATAGTTTTCAGGCAAACCAAGCATTTGTCGTGTCGGCAGGGAAGAGGCGACCGCTTTTTGCTGACAGTGGGCATGGAGCTTAATCTCCCGTTTCTCTTGGGTGAATTGGTCAGAAGTAATGTTTCCTTTCTCCATTTCACGGACAAAAAATTCATCAAATAAGAGCGCATTTTTACCCAACTCAACGGCTGTTTCCTGCAATTGCTGATCCACCAAATCCGGATATTCATCGCGGAAAGAAAGAATCGTTGAAGGCTCAATTCCGATTAGCGGCGTCTCCGATGTGATGATATCTTTCAATAACAGTACATTATCTGTTGCAATTCTCTTTGCTTCACGAACCAGTCCTTTCGACAGGAAGGTTCTGCTGCTTTCGCGATGTTTTGGAATCACCACTTCATACCCAAGCCGGTTTAAAAGCAGAATTGCTTTGATCCCGATGTCCGATTCCTGGTAATTGGTGAATTCATCGGCAAACAGGTAGACTTTCCCCTTCACGCCAGGCAGATGGGGTTGTTTCCCAGCCCAGCTTCGCAAGCTTTGTTTGGAATATCCAGGGATTTTCCGTTTGGGATGAAAACCGATCAGGCTGTTTATCCATGATTGACTTAGAAAGAAATTCGTGAGCGGGTTCATTGTCATTGCGAGTTTTCCCATTCGGGGCAAATAAGCGATCAGTTTTGCTCTGAAAGGTATGCGGTTCACGTCGTAATATTGCTGCAGGAATTCGGCCTTTATTTTGGCCATATCGACATTCGACGGACATTCCCCCTTGCAACCTTTACACGAAATACAAAGATCGAGTACCTGATAAATCTCTTTTTGAATCAGCGGATTCGCCTTGTCGGAATAGTGCATAAACTCCCGCAGGATATTGGCGCGGGCGCGTGTCGTTTTATCCTCGTCGCGTGTTGCCATATAGGTTGGGCACATCGTCCCGCCAATGATTTCCGATTTGCGGCAGTCGCCGGAACCGTTGCATTGTTCAACCGCCCGCAGATAACCATGCGAAGAGGAGAAATTGGTTGATGTCGGAATTTCAGGATATCGGTTTGTTAAATCGAACCGCAGGTTCTGCGTAATTGGCGGAACATCGGTAATCTTCCCGGGATTCAATACGTTCCACGGATCCCAGGTATGTTTAATCTCTTTGAAAAGATTATAGATTTCATCGCCATACATAAATGGGATAAAGGAACCACGTAGCCTTCCGTCGCCATGTTCACCCGACAGCGATCCCCTGAATTTCTTAACAAGTGCTGCAACATCCTGTGCAAGCGAGGCATATACTTTTTGATCTTCCGGATCTTTTAGATTTAATAACGGCCGCAAATGCAATTCACCTGTGGCTATATGTGCATAAAAGACACAATTCAGACCATACTTAGAAATAACAGTTTTAAATTCTGCAACATAGGCAGGTAGTTTTTCGGGCGCAATTGCCGCATCTTCAATAACGGTTGTACTTCTTTTATCACCGGGAATATTTGACAAAAGTCCCAATCCTGCAGTCCGGAGTTCCCACACTTTCTTCACCTTGTCGTCGCCAAAAATGAGCGGAAAGTGATAGCCGTATCCCGCTTCTGTGAGTTCTTTTACCATCGCAGCGTGAGCCGTTTCAATTTCTTCGCGTGTATCAGCGGTAAACTCAATCATCAGAATTGCTTTGGGATCACCTTCAATAAAGAAGCGGTTTTCGCGCTGCGAAAGGCTCTCTTTTGTGCAGTTCATGATGATGTCATCCATCAGTTCGATTGTCGAAGGATGGTGTTTTAAAACAATTAAATTGGCATATAGTGCCTCTTCGAGCGACGAAAAATGGGCAGGAACCACACATTTGATTTTCGGTGGCAATGGAATCAGGTTCAGTTTGATGGCAGTTGTGAAAGCAAGTGTCCCTTCGGAACCGGCAAGCAATTTCGAAAAATTGAAAGTCTTACCATTGCCCGTGAACGGATCTGTATCCATCAGGAAATCGACAGCATACCCCATATTCCGGCGTGTAACGGCCGCTTCGGGATAAACTTCCGTGATAGTATTCCGGGTCGTTTCGTTTGATAACACTTCCCTGATCTGACGGTAAATTTTCGTTTCAAGTTTATCGGGATCTGAATCACATTTAGCTTCGAATTCTGTTTTAGTCAGCGGACCAAATACCGCTTCTGAACCGTCGGCGAGTATGGTGTCCACTTCAAGAACATGTTCACGAACGCTTCCGTAGATGAGTGAACGGAGGCCGCAGGAATTATTTCCCAGCATTCCGCCCAAACGGCACCTGTTTGTTGTTGAGGTTTCCGGACCGAATTGTAACCCGTATGGTTTGAGGTAGATATTTAATTCCGAAAGATTTACACCTGGTTCAACAATAATCCAACGTTCTTCTTTGTTGAATTCCAGGATGCGATCCATGTATTTCGAGATGTCGATCACAATTCCGCCACCCACAACCTGTCCGGCAAGAGATGTTCCCGCACCACGTGGAATTATAGAGGTATGATGTTCACGCGCAAAGGCAAGCACTTTGCGGACATCCTCTTTGTGTCGCGGAAGAACCACCGCCTGTGGTAATTCGCGGTAGGAGGAGGCATCGGTAGAATAGACAATACGGTGGATATTGTCAGTATAGAATTCGCCGTCAATAGACTGTGATAATTCCTTAAACGGAAGATCGTTTTTCATAAACGTTTTCAAATAGCTGGCTAAAATACAAAAGAATGAGCAAATTCGACAATTCAACGATTCGACAATGCAGAAAGCTTCAACCTGAAAATTTGCAGAAAGGGCAAAAAAATTCCTCATTATATTTTTAATGAGGAATTTATATTTAAATTGTTGAAAAAATGAAAACTACATCTGCGGAACAAGTTTCCCGTTTTCAATAATAACTTCGTAAAAATAACCGGCTCCGAAATCTTTTTTCAGCGTAACAGAACCTTCAACAGTTACTACATCGCCAACTTTTGCAACATCACTTGTTGTAACGGTGATATCAAAAGACCCATTACTGTTGGATCCATCCTGAAGATGTATCCAGTTCTTTCCCATAATTTCAGCGTTAAATTTTACGACTTCGCCCCTGATTTTTACAGTTTTTCCGGCATAAGCATCTTTTTTCGCATAAAGTTCAGCAATTGAAATGCCACCTTCAGCTGGCTCAACCTTAATTCCTTCTTTAGCAACTGCAGGTTGATTTCCTTTTGATGCATTATTTGCGGTAGCTTTCACATTCGTAATAGGCTGGTCGCTAAATTTATCAACAAAAACGATCGACTTAAATGTCCTTTTTAATTCTTTACTTACGAAGTCGTTCATTTCGACGCTTGGCTCGTAGTAATATAATTTTCCTTTTTCAACTTCCTGTCTTGAAATGGCAATCCAGGTTTCCTTACTGTCCTCCGTAACACGGACATAGGTATAACTGGTGGCTTGTATTACCTCTTCGGCGGTAACTTCATGGACATTCGGCGCCAGATTCTTGTTGGCTTTATTTTTTTGGTTACATGATATTGACAGCATGATTGTTGCCGCAAGCAGAATCAAGAGATTTAATTTCATTTTCATAAACGTGTTTTATTATGATTTTCTATTTACGGGACAAATATATTCATATTTCTGTATATATAGGTACAAATTCAAGAACGCAATAAGATTACAATGAAATTGGTATTTTACAATGATATTTTATATTTTAGTCGGATATTAAATCATTACCAAACATTCAAATTTACCATGGAACGACGAAATTTTATCAAAGCATCGGCTATAGTGGCTGCTGCTTCGGCAACAGTGACTGCAATGGCTTCGGAAGCAACTCCTTCTGCATCAAAAGAAATCTATGAATGGAAAGTTTATCATTTTAAAAATGGTGGCGCAAAATCCAAAATTGATGGTTTTTACAAAGATGCGCTTATCCCGTTTCTGAAAACGAAAGGGGTGAAAGTAGGCGCTTTTGGTGAATATGGTCAGACAGAACCTCCTGTGATTTATTATTTGGTTGTCTATCCTTCAATGGCTGATTACCAGGCGATCAAAAAGGAACTTTGGAAAGACAGCGGGTTTCTGAATGCTGCGAAGGGCTATTTTGAAACGACGGCCGAATTAGGCACTTTCACGCGGTTTGAAACTTATCTGCTCGAAGCGTTCGATGCATTTCCTCAGTTACACATGCCATCAAAAGATCGTGCTTTGATAGAATTACGCACTTACGAAAGCAACAACGAAGAAGCCGGGCAACGAAAAATCAAGATGTTCAACAGTGAGGAGATTGCGCTTTTTGATAGTGTAGGACTTCGCTGTGTATTTTTCGGAGAAATCCTTGCTGGTCCTCAGATGCCTGCACTCATGTATATGGTAGAACACAAGGACATGGAAGAGCGTAAAGCAAACTGGAAGAAATTCGGCGAAAGTGACGGATGGAATGTATTGAAAAACAAAACCGAATATGCCAATACCGTTAGTGTGGTCAATAAGGTATTTCTTGTGCCGCTCGACTATTCGCAGATTTAAATATAGCAACTGGCTTTTGGCTTCTGGCGGTTTTCAAAAATTGCTACCTGCCAAGAGCCAGTTACTTATTCCTTGTTTCTTAATTGGTTGACCTGACCTGATAATTTCTCGATCTCTCTCTTTCTCCCCTTCTCCAAGTCATTCTTCATCGAATCGCTTCCTTAACTTCTCCATAAAACCGTGTCACTTTCACCGTTGGATCGCCGGCACCAAGGGTTTCGATGGGTATATAACCCCGATATCCTGAGTTTTTCAGTATATCTGCGATTTTTTTCAGATCGGTCTTCGTCTCCACATTATTTATGAAAACCGTCTCTTTAATTTGCCAGTTGATCGCATAGGGAACGACTTGTTCGATCTCTTTATATGGATTGTCGGTGGTTCTGAAACTGCCAATGTCGAGAATTAATCCAAACCAATCAGATTTCACCTGTTCCATGATCTCTTCCACATCAACTGCTGTTTTCAGAAAATCGTTGTGGTTTTGAATACCCACCATCACGCCGTGTTGCGCACCGAAATCGGCACATTCCTGCAAGTCTTTTCCCATCCATTCGACCACTTGTTTCCTTGTAAATCCTACCGGAACATCTTTTCCGGCAAAAACACGAATCACCGGTGCACCCAATTTTGAAGCCACTATAATCCAGTCTTTTACCAGTTGAACCTCCAGTTTTCGCTTTTCAGGATCAGCCAGCGTAAAGTCATTGCGAACCCCGGTTCCGCTGATATCAAGTCCGAGCAGAAAGGCACATTTTTTATACCGGTAGATCTCTTCATCAGTGGGAACTATCGGATAGGTGGAGAAGTAGTAACCAGTTAGATCAGCAGCTTCAAAACCCACAGACGCACTGATCCGGAACATCTCTTCGACGGTCATCGTTTTGGCCATTAATGGTTGGTTGAACGAGTAGCAATTGAGCCCAATTTTCACTTTCGAAGGTTCTGTCCGTTTGATCTTTTCGATTGAAAAAACGCCGCCGGTCGGAATAACAACCAGTGCTATTGCCAATGCTATTGAAATCAAAAAACTTTTATAATCCACATTGTTCATAAGGGTGATCTTTAATTGTTTACTGGTTTTACAAACTTCTGTCATTCTTCCAACTTCCGACTTATTTAATAGCTCCACTCATCTTTCCATTCCAGAATTGGATTTCCGTTTTCATTAAACTTGATTGGAAGCCAGATATAGCGGCTGTCGATCAGATTTTTTTCTGCCCAACGGTCTCCAATAAATATAAAAGTGTCTTTCTTCCCCTGAACCGGCAACACGAAAGTGCTTTGAGATTTAAATGTCAGGTTGGAACCTTCGCCAATGCATGGGTTTCCAAGTTCAGTCCAATTGCCAAAAATCTGATCGGCCACAGCTGATCGCGCGGCATTCGGTGCCCAACCAGTGCAGTCAGAGGCAATAATGTAGTATTTGTTTTTTCGTTTAAACAAAACCGCCCCTTCCATGTACCTTTCGGTAAAGACCCGGAAATACTGTCCGGAATAATTCAGGTAATCATCCGTAAGTTTTGAAATATGAAGTGTGCTGTTTTCTTCCGAAGAATAAATGTGATACGCGGAACCATCGTCATCGACAAACAGGTTCATATCACGAGCCATTTGTCCACCTTTGAAATCACGACCCAGAATATTTAACGAATCAGGAGGTGCTGGCAGACAACCTTTACCGCCACAATACTTTTCCTTAACGGTCGATGCAACCGGTTTTTTGTGGAATGGCTGAACATTTACCGGCCAGTAACCGGCATTAGGGCGGAAACTATTCACAAAGGTAAATGGTCCCGTGGGATTGTCGCTAATCGCCACTCCACTTCGGGCAGCATCGTAACCTTTGCCTTTCAGTTCGAGGTGGAACCACATCACGAACTTTTTAGTTTTGGCGTTGTAAATCACCTTTGGGCGTTCGAGGATACAACCTTTGGCAATGTCATTGAGCGAGTCGGTTTCATTTACCTTCAGTGCAATTCCTTCATCTTTCCAGTTATAGAGGTCTTGCGACGAATAACAGCTAACACCAACTTTTGCCAATCCGCCGCTTTTACCCGCGATTTTGTGTTCGCCATACCAGTAGTATATGCCATTGTGAAACAATATTCCTCCGCCATGGGCATTGATGTGTATACCGCTATTGTCTGGCCAGATTGCTCCGGGTTTAAATGATTTCTGCTGCGAAAATAAGGTGCAAACCGAAAAAGCAAATAGTAAAGTGAGGATCGTCTTCATTTGAGAAAAAATGTCAGTGTAAGTTTTGAATGGATAAAAGTAATTAATACGATTGGTTTTTCTTTGTGAATGTTGCTTTATAGTACTTTCATTTTCGAAAAAACATATTCTTTCCCGATTATTTATGGCAGTGATCTGTTTTGTAACATATCGTTTTATAATTAAAAAATACCTTTCTTGCAAGCAATAATAACTTAACTCCTGAAAATTAAAATGACACCTAAACTGTTGGAAAAGTTGCATGGTTCCTGGCTTTCTTTTATTGTATTTTTTAAATGCATCAGTGCGCAATCATTATTATTATTTATCCTGATTGTTCCCCTCAAAATATTTGGTCAGAATGATTATTATGCGACAGATACATTGAAAAGGGTTGGTATTAATCTTCAAAATGGCGGAGATTTAGTCAATGCACAGTTCTGCAGGGTTGATAGTTCAGGAACAATAATACAATTTACAGCCTATGAAGTTAGTGAGTATGGATTTCGCGATGGAGTTGTATATATATCAAAAGAGATTCAAATTAATGGCACTTCAAAAAGAGTTTTTTTAGAGCGCCTGGTTGAAGGCAAAAACACATTGTATTATTATAAAGGGAAACATACCAGAACTTTTTATATTGAAAGAGATCATTCGTCGTTAATCGAAATATTAAAGCAAGATAAGAACGGCATTGATTTTCATCGTAATTTACTAAATATTACCTCTGACTGCCCGAAGATTATGGATGCTGCACAACTTACAACTTATTCGAAAAATCCAATGGCAAAATTTATAGAAATGTATAACGGTTGTACATACGAGTCGTATCCATTCTTTAAATACGGGATTATTTTAGGCTATGGATTTTCAAAATTGGCGAATTCTTCAAGCCAAACAGACAATAGTTTACCATCGTTTAATTTTAAATATTCAGGAGGATTCACGCTGGGTGCTTTTTTTGATTCTCCGATTTACCTTAGTTATTTTTCTTTGCACGTTGAAGCTTACTATTTAAAAAATGGATATTCAATTAATCAAATAATTGGAAACAAAGAATTTGATTTTGTGGCAAATACGGTTTCGATTACCCTGCCTGTTTTGATCAGATATACTTATCCGTCTAAGAGAACCAAGCCATATTTTAATGCTGGCGGACTTTTTAATTATCTTTTGAGAAATGACAATGCTTTATATGAGTCAACAATTAATTCGGGCATAATCGAGTTTAACGGTTTAAACGAATCGTCTTATATTTCGACAAAGCAGATTGGATTTGCTTTAGGCAGTGGAGTTGAATATAAATTGGATTTTAAGCATTCTATTTTTTTTGAATTACGAATGAGCAAGCTTTATGGAATATCAGATTCAAAATCATTCAATAAATCAGAGATTAATTTTTTTACTGGCATAAACTTTTAATTAATGAGAAAATATAGTATTGGTTTTTTTGCAATCGTCTGTTTGATTGGTGGCTGTGTAAAGGATGCAGAAATAAAACCTAAGCAGTATCCTCTTGTAACAACAAATAGTGTTGAAGATATTAATTCGAAGGGAGCTACCTTTTCAGCAGTAATACTTGATTTTGGTCAGGAAGAAATTATTGATTATGGTTTTACCTGGAGTGGCACAGAAGCCATTTATAAAAATAGTCTTTATAAAAAAGATAGCATCGTTGATTTTTCAGTACGGATTTCAGCCGACTTGGCAATTGGCAAAAGCTATGTTTGCAAGGCGTATGTCAAAACTGCCCGAAATCTGGTTGTTGGAAACCCTGTAACTTTTATAAGTCAAGGCTCTGCTGTTCCGAAAATTCATAACTTTTATCCAAAGGAGGGATACGATGGTACATTAATTAAGCTGACGGGCGATAATTTCAGTCAAATATTAACTAATAATAAGGTACTTGTAGATAATATCGCTGCGGTGTTAATCTCATTAAATGGCGATACGATTACATTTAAAACACCCCTGATGGGATTTATTGGTGATGCGACAATTTCCGTTGAAGTTGGTTCTCAAAAAACTACTTCAGACTATAAATTTAAAGTTTTGGGTCCCGAAATTAATGCTGTCTCTTCACTATCCGGATATTCGGGGGCAAATATTATTATTGATGGTAAGAGTTTTACGCAAAATGGCCTAAATACTGAAGTTTATTTTGGTCGTTACAAGGCTGAAATCTTAAGCCTTTTTGAAAATAAACTTGATATCATTGTTCCAACCCCTATTTTCGATTTATTAAATGATCAACCATATGTTCTGAAAATTGTAAATGGGCTAAAATCAATTGTATATAAAGAACTGTTTGTGATTAAACATTCATGGGAAAGCAAACAGCCGACTCCTTTTGATAGCTGGTCATGGAAACATCAGGCATTTACTTATGGCGATAAAGGTTATATTTTCGAGATCGATCAGAAGATGCTTTTCGTGTATAATCCGATCTATAATCAATGGAATTCTATTCCTGCATCGTTATTTTCACGTGACCGGAATGAGGGGAGTTTGTATCTTGTTTCATCAGATCAACTATTTAAGGCAGGAGGATACAATTATATGAATGAGCTTTTGGATGAGTTGTGGGCCTATAGCTTTGTTAATAGTACATGGGTCAGGAAAGATAAAATTCCATTTAAATTTTTGGAAGCAATTCATTTTACTTTAAATAGTCAGATCTATGTGATAACAAATGAGGGTCAGTTATGGAAGTGCAATTTTGAGAATGGACAATATATAAAATTAAAGAATTGTCCTGTCGATTTTACACGATCATTTGCTTCAACATTTATGTGTAATGGAAAAGCATTTGTGGTTACCTACGGAAAAACTTTGCAGTACAATGACGAAAATGATAGTTGGATCGAAAAATCAAGCAACCAAATTGTGCATATCAATTATTCAATCAATGCAAAAGGATTTTCTTACAACAATACAGGATATGTCCTGCAGGCAGGAAGGGATTTATATAAATATGATGCAATGAATGATAAATGGATATTGACTTCAATATATCCTGGCTGCGGAGGCGAAAATGCGTATAAAGCAGTTTTTACCCTCGGAAATAAAGCCTATTTTGCTGCAATCTCATCCAATAGTTGGGGCTGTGCTCCGCTTATGTATTCCTATCAAGGTTATTAATAACGATATTGTCAAAATTGATCATTTGCGGGTTTTAGTTTAACTCAATTGCAAATATTCGGGATTTTTTGGATCGGTTATTATTTAAGTACGTATATTTGTACTTAGTAATTATTTAATCGCATTGCTATGATCGCTACAAATTATTCTGAATTTAGAATCAACCTTAAGAAATTCCTTGATGAAGTTGAAGATAGCAACGAAACGTTAGTAATAAAGCGTTGTACTGGTAAAGGTTCTGTTTTGATTTCATTAACCGAGTACAATTCGTTAATGGAAACAGTTCATTTATTGAGTTCTAAGAAAAATGCTGATAGGTTGTATGAGTCAATTCAACAAATGAGAGAAGGCATAACTGTCGAAAAGAACTTAATTGAAGATTGATGAGAATCATATTTTCGAAAAATGCATGGGAGGATTATACATCCTGGCTGACAGATGATAAAAACATGCTTAAGAAAATTAATGAGTTAATCCATGATATCCAAAGGACACCTTTTGAGGGTAAAGGAAAGCCCGAACCACTAAAATATGATTTAGCCGGATTCTGGTCGCGACGAATTGACAGGGAACATCGATTGGTTTATCGGGTTGATGAAAAAGATATTTTAATATATAGTTGCAGGTACCATTACGACAAATAAAACACCATATATAAACTACTATGAAACAGATTTTCTTTATCGTGGCAATCCTTTTTTTAGCGGTATTTTTGGGATTCTCACAACAGAAACCAGCAAATAATATGAAAAAAGCTTTAGTTCTTATTGATATCCAGAACGATTATTTTGAACATGGAACGATGACACTTTTTGGCGCTGAAGAGGCCAGTTTAAATGCCCGGAAAATTCTTGATAAGTTCAGATCTGAAGGATTACCGGTTATTTACATTCAGCATCTTGCGTCAAGTCCGAAGGCAACCTTTTTTCTGCCCCAGACAAAAGGTGCGGAGATTCATGAAAATGTAAAACCGAAATCGAATGAGAAAGTAATTGTCAAACACTTTCCCAATAGTTTCAGAGAAACAGAACTATTGGAATATCTGAAAAGCAATAATATAACCGACCTGGTTATCTGTGGAATGATGACCCATATGTGTGTTGATGCTACTGTCCGGGCTGCAAAAGATTTCGGGTTTAACGGTTTTGTGATCAGTGATGCATGTGCAACAAGGGACCTCGATATCAATGGAGAAAAAGTAAAAGCAGCGGAAGTTCAAAAAAGCTTTTTAGCCGCCTTCAATGGTTTTTACGCTTCAGTTAAAACGACAAAAGAGTATTTGGAAGAAAATTAATTGCTTGTTATTCGCTTTTTTGGTTGTAATGATAAACTATGTCGCTATACAAATAGGTACCTGCATCGATTCAGGTGCTTGAGAATTTTTAATTTTACTTACTGAAAATAAAAACTCAAATTATGGAATCACACGAAATTGATTACAAAATTATTGGGCATGATGTCCAGCTGGTTGAAATTGAACTTGATCCGAAGGAGACCGTTATAGCAGAAGCAGGTGCGATGTTGTACATGGAGGACGGCATTGCTTTCGAATCGAAAATGGGCGATGGAACCAATCCTGGAGCCAGTTTTTTTGACAAACTATTATCCGCAGGTTCAAGGGTAATCACCGGTGAATCACTGTTTATTACCCATTTTACCAATCAGGGTTATGGCAAGAAACATGTTGCCTTTTCAGCTCCCTATCCCGGGACCATTATCCCTGTTGATCTGCGACAGATGGGTGGTACGATCATCGTCCAGAAAGATGCCTTCCTGTGTGCTGCTTTGGGAACCAAAATAACAATGCGGTTTAACAAGAAATTAGGCTCAGGATTTTTTGGCGGTGAAGGTTTTATTCTTCAGCAGCTTACCGGTGATGGCAAAGCTTTTATTCATGCAGGCGGAACGGTTATCGAGCGCCGGTTGAACAACGAAACTTTGAGGGTTGATACGGGTTGCGTGGTGGCTTTCGAACAGCAGATTGATTTCGATATCCAGCAGGCAGGTAATTTGCGTTCGATGGTATTTGGCGGTGAAGGATTGTTCCTGGCAACCTTACGCGGAACCGGAAGGGTTTGGTTACAATCGATGCCAATACGTAAACTGATTGCACAACTGAGTTCTTTCGGCCCCAACAGCCGTAAAGAAGGGAGTGGCGGATTACTCAATACTTTATTTGAACGATCGTGATTTAGATAATTAACTTTACTCAAAAAAAATGAACACGGGCGAGAGCACATTTCCCTTAAATATTTCCCTGATTATTGGTATCATAGTTGGAGCGATTTCGCTCGTTGTTTATTTGATTGTCCGGCTCAACCGATCGGAAAGGAAGAAACGAGTGATTGAAAACAAGGTGAAAGAACTTGAAAACAAACTGGATAATATTCAGCTTGAAACAATAGAATCAAAACTCAATCCGCACCTGTTCAAGAATATCTTAAATTCGATCCAGGCACACGCCTACCAGACCTATTTCGCAATCGATAAGCTGGCGAACGTACTCGATTACATCCTGTATGACAGTCATAAGAAGTATGTTGCGCCAAAGGAGGAAATCGATTTCGCGATGAGCCTTGTTGAGATCAACAAGATAAAGATAAGTCCGCTGTTTGATCTTAAAATCAAATTAAAGATTCACGAAAATGAGCCGTTGTATACACAACCCGTATTGGCGCCGCTTGTATCGATTGAGTTGATCGAAAACGCGTTTAAACATGCCGACCTTCAAAGTCCGGACGCATTTATCTCGGTTACTTTTAGCTTTGTTGACAGTATTTTTTCGTTGACCGTGGCCAATAAGATTTCAGCCAAAGAACCGATGAAGAAAGATCACAGCGGAATCGGTGAGAAATCGATGGAGCAAAGGCTTAAAATAATTTACGGCGAGAATTACAAGCTCGATAAGTTTATCGAAGACAATTGTTACATTGCTCATTTAAAAATCAACTTACTTGAACACAAAGCTAAAATGCTTGCTATTAGATGATGAGCTGCCAGGTTTGACATATCTGAAAATGCTCTGCGAACAAATCCCTGAACTCGAAATTATCCGGGTATTTAATAACCCGAATCTCATGTTAAAGGAGATCCCTGTGTTGGAGTTTGACCTGTGTATCATGGATATCGAAATGCCAGGGAAAAACGGATTACAGGTAGCCAATCTATTGAAAGGGAAGCCTGTAATTTTCACAACCGGTTACAGCCAATATGCTGCTGAAGCCTTTGATCTTGACGCGATCGACTACGTACGAAAACCGTTTAAATTAGAACGGTTACAGCTTGCTGTTCAAAAGGCAGTTTTAAGAACAGACAAAGGGTCGGCACCTAAAAACTATATTCAGTTGAATACCGATAAAGGAAAGGCATTAATCATCACCGACCAAATCGGTTATATCGCTACATCCGAAACCGATAGCCGCGACAAAGTCGCTTATCTTCTGGATGGTACATCTACTGTTTTGAAGAATATTTCGATCGCACGACTGCTTGAAATCGTACCTGCCGGGAACTTTTGCCAGGTAAACAAGAAAGAATTAATCGCCCTCAGGTCGGTACACTTTTTTTCGCATGATAGAATTACCATGAATATTGTTCAATCAGATGGAAAACCAATCGTTTTATATCTGACCGATACCTACCGGAAAGAATTCATCCAACTTGTAAGGGTGTGATTTGATTACAGATTTTTACCGGCTTATTCCATTTCTCCCCCATTTCACCAGGCATCAATTACTTTATTCCGGAAAAACAGCCATTTTTGCGGAATAACGAATTTGATAATTAAGTTATGAAGAAACTCAAACATATATTTCTCATCTATTTTCTGATCATTGGTTTTTTCTCGGTAACGATTTACTGGATTGTTAAAGCGGGTAAGATATTGGAAACCGGAAGAGATATTCACATTGTTTCGACTGGAACAAGTCACTGGACAGAGTTTATAAATACCTTATCTCAGAATTTCTCCCATCCGTTGGCGCTTTTACTTGCCCAGATCATCACCATTATTATAGCAGCCCGGATTTTAGGCTGGCTCTGTAAAAAAATAGGACAACCAACCGTTATCGGTGAGATTGTGGCGGGTATTATTTTAGGACCTTCGTTTGTAGGGATGTATTTCCCTGAGTTTTCGGGTGCGATATTCCCTGTTCAGTCATTAGGCAATCTTCAGTTTTTGAGCCAGATCGGCTTGATCCTGTTTATGTTTATGGTCGGCATGGAGCTGGATATGAAAACATTGAAGAGTAAGGCGCAGGATGCCGTTGTAATTAGTCACGCAAGTATTATTATCCCGTTTGCATTGGGAATGGGGCTGGCCTATTTTATTTACTCCTACTTTGCTCCTCAGGGGATACAATTTCTGTCGTTTGCACTTTTTCTTGGGATTGCGATGAGTATAACCGCGTTTCCGGTACTTGCACGAATTGTGCAGGAACGCGGAATTCATAAAACAAGGCTCGGCGCGATTGTGATCACCTGTGCCGCCGTTGACGATATTACAGCATGGTGCATACTGGCAGCAGTGATCGCGATTGTAAAAGCGGGCTCTTTTGGCAGTTCTATATATGTGATATTAATGGCAGTTGGCTACGTTTTATTCATGTTCTACGGTGTGAAACCGTTCCTTAAACGCGTTGGCGATTTGTACCCTTCGCGCGAAAACATGAGCAAACCCATTGTCGCTATTTTCTTTTTAACCTTGATCATGTCATCGTATGCAACTGAAATGATTGGTATCCATGCTTTATTCGGCGCCTTTATGGCAGGTACCATCATGCCCGACAACATGAAATTCAGAAATATTTTAATCGAAAAGATTGAAGACGTGGCGCTCGTTTTATTGCTCCCCTTGTTCTTTGTATATACAGGACTCAGAACCGAGATCGGGCTTTTAAATGACCCTTTTCTGTGGAAGATTACAGGCCTGATCATCCTTGTTGCGGTGACCGGAAAATTTGTCGGCAGCGCATTGGCAGCAAAGTTTGTTGGACAAAACTGGCGCGACAGTTTGTCAATTGGCGCTTTGATGAATACGAGGGGTTTGATGGAACTGGTTGTGCTGAATATCGGCTACGATTTGGGTGTATTGAATCCGCAGATTTTTACAATGATGGTCATTATGGCGCTCGTAACCACCTTCATGACCGGCCCTGCGTTGGACCTGATCAACCGGTTTTTCCGGAAGGAACCCAATCCGGCTTTTGAAGAAATCAGCCAGATCAGCAAATACAAGGTTTTGATTTCGTTCGCGAACCCCGAAAAGGGGAAAGTATTGCTGCGGTTGGCCAATAATATGGTAAAGAAAATGAACAGTAACGCGGCTGTAACCGTGATGCACCTTTCGCCCAACAACGAATTAAACCAGGTGAATATTGATGAATACGAACACGATAGTTTTGCCCCTGTGATCGAAGAGTCAAAAATACTGAACCAAAAAATTACGACGCTGTTCAAGGTCACCAACGATATCATGGCCGAAATTCCCGATGTGGCAAACAAAGGAGAATACGATTTATTGCTCGTGGGTCTCGGACAATCCATCTTTGAAGGAAGTCTTTTAGGACGAATTTTAGGGTTTACAACCAGGTTTATTGACCCCGACAGGCTGATCAATACAGTTACCGGAAAAGAGAAATTGTTTGAACGGTCGCATTTTGAAGAGAGTACCCGAATGATCCTGGCCAAGAGTGAAGTTCCTGTTGGAATTTTACTCGACAAAAACCTGTCGAAAACAGACAAGATCCTTATCCCGATATTTGATCGCAAAGATGCATACCTGATTAAATACGCACAAAAGCTGATCTCCAATTCGGGTGCACAAGTCACCATTTTGGATGCAAATGGGCAGGTGAAGGATTCGGAGATGAAGGAACTGATAAGGGAGATTGAGCAAAATGCGCCTAATCACATATATCTTGTGAACCAGAATGCAGTTGTGAAAGAACTGCTTCAACAGCAGGATCTGATGATCATTGGTCTCGAAAGCTGGAAGAACCTCGTCGAAAAGCAAACAGCCTGGTTAGCGAATACTCCTTCTGTTTTAATCATCTCCGAAAATCATAATTTAGTACATTCAAATCGGGTAAATTGATGACTGTTTTTGTAAGTGTTTGATTTTGCATACAAAAGAGTTATACCTTAAAAGCTTTGAATTCCACCAATCCCCATCTTTATAAAATCTTTATACCCCGAAGGATCATCCTTACAAAACCCATATAGAATCCGTTGCAATTTTGTATCGTTCTAAAATGATACAATTATGAATGCAATAATTTTAGTAATCACTTCCAAACCCGTGGCGTTGGATAATACGACAGGATATGAAATCGGAGCTGTAATTGCTTTGATGGTCCTCGGTTACCTGCTTTATTCACTAATTAAACCTGAAAAATTCTAAACGATGACAACTCAAGATATTATTCAGATTCTATTCTTTTTTGCCTTGTTAATCGGGCTTACACCAGTTTTAGGTAACTACATGAGCAAGGTATTTATGGGGCAAAAACATTTTATGCTTCCTGTCTTTGGTTGGCTCGAAAAACTGACGTATAAATTCATTGGAATAAATTCTGATGAAGAAACGAATTGGAAGTCATTCACTTTTAATTTGCTTCAATTTAATCTGGTCGGATTTGCTTTTGTGTTTCTGATTCAACTCTTTCAGGGGTATTTGCCTTTGAATCCAGCAAACCTTCCGAATGTATCGTGGCATTCTGCATTTAATACCGCAGTCAGTTTTGTGACAAATACCAACTGGCAGGGATACGCCGGCGAGACAACACTCAGTTATTTCGTACAGATGATCGGGCTTACTGTTCAGAACTTTGTAAGTGCAGCAACCGGAATCGCAGTTTTGCTGGCACTTATCAGGGGCATCTCCCGCAAGACTACCGATCAGCTTGGTAATTTCTGGACGGATATCACCCGCTCAATTCTTTATGTACTTCTACCGCTTTCAATTCTCTTTGCAGTTGTATTGGTAGGACAGGGGGTGGTACAGAACTTTAAATCGTATGAGACAGTTCAGACTTTACAGGGTGCAGCACAGGTTATCCCGATGGGTCCGGCTGCTTCACAGATTGCGATAAAACAACTTGGAACAAATGGTGGTGGTTTTTTTAACGCAAACAGCGCGCATCCTTTCGAGAACCCTACACCGTTTAGTAACTTCCTCGAAATGTTGTTCATATTGCTGATTCCTGCTGCTTTGACTTATACCTATGGCAAAATGGTCGGTTCAACGCGACAAGGATGGACCATTTTTATAGCCATGTTGATATTACTGGTTGTAGGTTTAAGTATTTCATTATATGCAGAGTATTCAGCGAATCCGATTTTTGGAAATTTACCTTTGATGGAAGGGAAGGAAACGCGTTTCGGAATCACAAATAGTGTTCTTTGGTCAACTGTTACATCCGCAGCATCAAATGGTTCCGTAAATGCAATGCACGATAGCTTGTCTCCTTTATCAGGTATGGTAGCGATGATCAATATAATGCTTGGCGAGATTATTTTCGGTGGGGTAGGTGCCGGTTTATATGGGATGGTAATTTTTATCATTCTTACCGTATTTATTGCCGGATTAATGGTAGGACGCTCACCCGAATACCTTGGTAAAAAGATAGAAGCCTTCGAAGTACAGATGGCAATTATTGCGATTCTCGCCCCCAGTTTCGTTATACTTCTTTTCACAGCATGGGCATCGGTAAGCAACAGCGGATTATCGGGTCTGAATAATGCCGGACCTCATGGATTTTCCGAAATATTATATGCTTTTAGTTCCGCAGCCGGAAATAACGGAAGTGCTTTTGCCGGGCTCAATGCCAATACAGTCTTCTACAATCTGACACTCGGTTTTGGAATGTTAATCGGTCGTTTTGGCATTATCATTCCGGTGTTGGCGATTGCCGGAAACATGGCAAAGAAAAAAATAACACCCGCGTCAGCAGGTACTTTCCATACAGACAACGGGTTGTTTATCGGGTTATTAATTGCAGTTATCCTGATTGTGGGTGGATTAACCTTTTTCCCGGCTTTATCGCTTGGACCGATCATCGAGCATTTGCTGTTGAATAATTAAACCACAGTACAAAAAAAGAAAAATGAAAAATCTAAATAAAACAAGTCTGTTTAATAAAAAACTTGCATTGCAGGCTGCAAAAGACAGTTTCATCAAATTGAATCCTGCATTATTGATTAAAAATCCGGTCATTTTTATTGTGGGTTTAGGGTCCGTACTAACTACAATAATTGTTGTCGCTGGTATTTTCCAGGGAATTTTTTCTGCATTTAACCTTCAGATCGCTATATGGCTTTGGTTTACTGTGTTGTTTGCTAATTTTTCAGAAGCCATTGCCGAAGGAAGGGGAAAAGCACAGGCTGAAAGTTTGCGCAAAAACCGCACCCAAACAATTGCCCGTAAGATGGATGGCAAACAAGAAATAGCGGTGAATGCCCCTGAACTCAAAAAAGGTGATGTTGTAATCTGCGAAGCCGGGGATATTATTCCTTCGGATGGTGAAGTTATTGAAGGGATTGCGAGTGTTGATGAATCGGCCATTACAGGCGAATCGGCACCGGTTATCCGCGAAAGCGGTGGTGATCGCTCAGCAGTTACAGGTGGAACGAAAGTCATCAGCGACAAGATACTGATCCGGATTACTTCGGAACCTGGGAACACGTTTATAGACCGGATGATTGCTTTGGTAGAAGGAGCAAAACGTCAAAAAACACCCAACGAAATCGCTTTGTCTATCCTGCTTTCTGGTCTGTCAATTATTTTTCTTTTGGCAGTTGCAACACTTCCTGCATTCTTTGGATACAGCCTTTCTGCTTCAGGTTTGCCCATGTCGTTAAACCTGACAATTCCGGTTTTGATTGCTTTATTGGTTTGCTTAATCCCAACTACGATTGGTGGTTTGTTAAGCGCTATCGGAATAAGCGGAATGGACAGGCTTTTGCAACGCAATGTGATCGCTACCAGTGGTCGTGCCATCGAAGCTGCCGGTGATGTGGATGTGCTTTTACTCGATAAAACCGGAACAATCACCCTTGGTAATCGTATGGCTACTAATTTTATCCCAGCGGAAGGTGTAACGGTTGAAGAACTCGCCGATGCTGCACAACTTTCATCCTTATCGGATGAAACACCTGAAGGACGTTCAATTGTTGTTCTTGCAAAGGAACAATTCAATATTCGAGGCCGGGAAGTTCACCAACTCAATGCAACGTTTATCCCGTTTACGGCACAATCACGAATGAGCGGTGTTGATTTTAAATCCGACGACGGTAAAATTCACAGGATACGCAAGGGATCATCCGAAGCCATACGCACGTTTGTACAAAACAACAATGGTTTCTACACTCAGAAAATTCAGGATATCGTTTCAGAATGTGCGCGTCAAGGCGCTACTCCATTGGTTGTTGCCGAAGATAACAGGGTTCTTGGCATTATCCACCTTAAAGATATCGTGAAGGGCGGTATTAAACAGCGGTTTGCAGAACTTCGCAAGATGGGAATTCGTACGGTGATGATTACGGGTGATAATTCCCTGACTGCCGCTGCCATTGCTGCCGAAGCTGGTGTTGACGATTTTATGGCAGAAGCAACCCCTGAAGATAAATTACGTCGTATCCGGGAAGAACAGGCGAACGGACATTTGGTTGGTATGATTGGTGACGGAACGAACGATGCACCCGCGCTTGCCCAGGCTGATATTGGCATTGCTATGAATACGGGCACACAGGCAGCACGCGAAGCTGGTAACATGGTCGATCTCGACAGTAATCCGACCAAATTAATTGAAGTCGTTGAAGTTGGCAAGCAATTATTGATGACGCGTGGCGCTCTTACCACTTTTAGCATTGCCAACGATGTGGCAAAGTACTTTGCAATTATTCCGGCCATTGCTATTTCACTTTATTCGGGTAAAAGCGGTATTGGCCCCCTTTCTGCATTGAATGTAATGAACCTTGGATCGCCACAAAGTGCGATTCTGAGTGCTGTGATTTTCAATGCAATTATCATTGTGTTATTGATTCCGTTGGCTTTGAAAGGCGTTCGTTACCGACCTGTTTCTGCAAATACTGCTTTAACCCGTAACCTGCTGATCTTTGGTTTAGGGGGAATAATTGCACCATTTATAGGAATTAAACTGATCGACTTGATCATTAATTTTTAACAACATAGAAAAAAATGAAAACACTCTTTATATCTTTAAAAATCTTCCTGTTTTTTACCGTTTTAACCGGGGTTGTATATCCGCTTCTGGTTACAGAAATTGCACAGCTTACGTTCCCTGCAAAAGCAAACGGTAGTTTAATTGTAAAGGACAATAAAACGATTGGCAGTGAATTGATCGGTCAGCAATTCGACAGCGCAATTTATTTTAGTTCGCGGCCATCGGCTGTTGCGTACAATCCTTTACCTTCAGGAGGTTCAAATTACGGATTAACCAACGTAAAGCTGAAGAACCAGGTTACCGAGCGCAGACATCAGTTTATTGCATTTAATCAGTTGGATAGTCTTACTGTAATTCCATCCGAAATGCTTTTTGCATCTGCCAGCGGTCTCGATCCTCATATTTCACCTCAGGCAGCTTTATTGCAGGTAGAACGTATTGCCAAGGTCCGGAATTTCGACAATGGTCAAAAGCAACGAATTTTACAGCTCATCAATGAAATGTCGGAGAAGCCTACGTTTATGGTTTTGGGCGAAGAACGTATCAACGTATTGAATTTAAACCTGGAACTTGATCAACTCAAAGGGAATAATTTAAATAACCAATAAAAAATTCATGCCATGAAATTATCAATCCGTTCAAAATTCTTCGTGGGAATGGTTTTCTTATTAATCATTCTGGCGCTATCTATCTTCTCGGCTTATTACATGAATAAACTGTCGAAGGAAACGGGTACGATCCTCAAAGAAAACTACTTGTCGCTTGTTTATGCACGTGATATGTCAGGGGGATTAACGAACATCAACCAGGAGATCACCAATTGTTTTTTGACAAACAAGAATATTGATAGCATATTGGTTAAAAAAGAACTTATTATTATTGACAAATCACTGCAATTAGAAAAGAATAATTTTACCGAACCTGGCGAGGATAAATTGGTAGCTGGCTTTGAGACAGGTTTAAAAGAATACAGTGGTTCTGTTGTGAAATTTTTTAAATCGCTGCAACCTGCTTCCAATATCATTGATTTACAAAAACGATATGGTGCGCTTTACCAACAGTTGGTGCTTTTGTCCGATATGAACGGAAAAGCCATTGAAGTAAAAACAGATGAAAACAAAATTTCATCACAAGATGCGCTGACACAGATGACAATTCTTGCAACGTTATGTTTCGTAATTGCGCTGTTTTATTCATATAGCTTCTCCTCCTATTCCAATGAGCGATTTTCTCAGTTGTATAATGGGGTCAAGGATATCGTTTCAAGTAATTATGGAAAGAGACTTTATATCGATGGTACAGATGAAATTTATGAAATATCATTGGTCTTTAACAAAATGGCGGAGCAATTAAATGAAAACGAGAAAAAACTGTCTGTACCTTTGCTGGCAGATTCTGAAAGAGAAAATGATGTTAAGGATGTTGAGGAGTTGAAAAGTATGTTGATCCGAATAAAAAATATTGAACAACAAGCTGAGGTGTTAATTTCGAAACTTGAAAACAATAAAACCACATAGGTGCATAGTAAACATAGATGGAACCACATAGGCACATAGGGAACATAAGTAATAAGAGCATTTTGATGTTGTATCCTAATTCTGACAATTCAATAAAAAGGAGACTTTGGTAAGTCTCCTTTTTATTGATCTTATTGTTTTGTCTTTAATGGATTTGCAGCACCTTCGAAGAATTGATTTTGCAACTCTTCAATCTTGTCCGATTTCTTTACTTTTTTAATCAGTTCAACCAGCTGATCTGCCTCTGAATCAACAAGCAGTTTTCCAAGCTCAACACTGCTTTTCGTCGCATCACCTGCATAATGATTGGGATACTGTGCATACCACCATATTCCGGTATACTGGCCTGGGAGTTCTGCTAATCTGGCCTGGTTCTTTCCTGATTGACTTCCGGCTTGTTCCGCTTTCACAAGGTCGGGACGAATATAACGCATCATTGAAGTCTCCTCTTCGTCAGCGTGCCCACCAGTGGTGGTTTGGCGCAGTGCTTTCACCTTTTTAGCTACATCCTCGTTCTCACCGGGTTGAAAAAAGATTAAAACATAGTCTTTTTGAGCATGCAGTTGCGACATGCAGAAATACCGAAGAAAGTCGTTGTTTCCTCCGTGGCCATTCACAATAATAATCTTTTTCAAACCATTTCGTGAAAGCTCGTCACATGTCTCCTGCAGCATTTTCCACAAAAGGTCGGGGCTGTATGCGATTGTTCCTGGCTGATGCCTTGCTTCGTTGATCTGACTTGTATAATAAGTTGGGAAAACGACACAATACTCCTGACTGGCAGCTGTTGTTGCAACTTTCCTGCATTCGAAGATATCGGTTCCAAGGGGGAGATGCGGACCGTGCTTTTCAAGAACGCCCATCGGGAGCAAACAAACACCTTCGGATAATTCAACTGCTTTTACAAAATCCGGTGCCGTCAATTCGTCATACCCATATGGAAGTTTAGGCGCAGAATTGGTTTGTGCAAATAGTTGGACTGTGCAGATTAATAATAAAATGGTGAATAAATTTTTCATAGCTATTGATTTAATTATTGATTCATAACCGGTGTAAATCTTTTTCTTCCTACAGTTTTTGGCTGATAGGCAAGTGTATATTCCGAATTATATTCGGGATGTCCTTCCACTTCAAGGAGAATTCTGAACCGGTCGGTTTTCCATGCCGGAAGTTTATATCGGACGGTTGGACCTGCCTGGTTAATATTGGCATTCATCGAAGCGTAATCCCAATCAAGTATTGTAATTGTCGTATCTTCCGCCACAATTTTTATGAGCACCTTTCCTGCCGGCAGATCTTTGTAATAATCGTTTAGCATCCATAGATCAGCAGAAAAAGTTTCTCCTTCCGTCCATTTAAACTTTGGTAATTTAGCACTCGCCAACACTGGCCGACATGCATTTTTAACGGCGTAAAAACCCGGTTTAGGAATGTTCGGATAACTTACAATGCTGTTATTGGCAGCGGTTGGCCAGGGTTCGCTGTAGCACCAGTTAATAGCCATCGAGCAATAGGGCTTTTGCCGGCGGGCTTCTTCAAAAATGCACTTATAACCTTCACCTTGCAGAAGCTGTCCATTGGCAACAAGTTGTTCAAGCGAATCAGATTTGCCGAAATAATCTTCGATGATATCTTCACACAACCAGGTGTTGCCAACCCATGCATTATAAGCATGGTGACTTTCCCAGGAAGTTCCCGGTTTTGGTGGCCAAAGTTCTTCTTTTGGAATGATGGTTTTTAATATTTCTACTGAAGAGGGCGCTGGCATTCCGAATTCGGTGTAAGCTGTGAATTTCGACCGGGCCATCTCCTGAAAGACTTCTTCTTTTGTCGACCATTCACGGAAAACATAATGGCCATGCGCCATTCCCATTAATGGCGAGGTTGGTATAAATGGAGTGGATGGATCAAGTTCAAGGCATTGACTGTTCAGCATTCGAAGTGCAATCGACTGGTCGGTCATGCCGCTCCAATTGTTAAAAAGCTCGTTGCCACCACACCAGAAAGCAAGCGAAGGGTGTTTTTTTACTCTGTTAATAATTGACTTTGCTTCCTGTTTTAGAATTTGAAGATAATGAGCATCATCGGGGTAGTTATTACAAGCCAGTGGAAACTCCTGCCAGACTAATATTCCCATTTCGTCGCACAATTCAAAAAACGATTCTTTATTGACAATTCCGCCACCCCAAACTCTTAAGATATTGAAATTTGCCTCTTTGGCAAGGGTCAGCAATTGATTGTGTCGGTCGCGCGTCATGATTCCGGGGAAAATCTCAGGATTCACCCAGTTACTTCCTTTGCAAAAAATTTTCCGGCCATTAATTTCAAGCTGAATAGGCGGAACACTGCGAGTTTTTGGAAATCCTTCGGGTTCGCTCCATGCCCCGCTGTTCATCACCAATTTCACACGGCGGAAACCTATTTTTGAAGTCGTAGCTTGAAGAATTTTGCCTGAATTATCAATTAGTTGAAATTCAGAATTGTATAAATAGGGCTCGCCATTATCATGAGGCCACCATAAGATAGGATTATCAAGTGATGTGGTTGATTTGAAATCATTGTTTTCGATATTTCCTTCCGCTTTCGAAACAACTACTCCGGTTTTATCTTTCAAACTCCACAGATAACGATTTCCTTTTAAATCACGACCATTCACTTCCAGCGAGATATCTGCTTTTGACAAGTCGTTGTTTAGCTGATAATTTACATGAATATCATTGACATACGAGGCAGGTTGAATTTCAAGATAAGTATCATCCCAGATTCCTAAAGGTAAAAGTCGCGGATGCCAGTCCCAGCCATAACTCACTGCAGGTTTTACACTATGCGATGCCTGAGTCCTGTCTGCCGGTTTGGCATGTAGCTTTGGTGCCGGAAATACTTTAACTATAAGTGTGTTACTCTCTTTCAGCTTTTCGGTCAGATCAAGATTGACAGCTGTAAACATCCCTTCCTGTTCGAATATTTTCTCACCATTGATAGATATTTCAAATTGATAATCAATTCCTTTTGATATAAAATAGAGCTTTTCGTTTGGTAAGAGTTCCGGCTTTTTAAAGTTAGAACGATAGGTGTAATAATTATCCTCCATCCACAGGTAGTCTTTCCAATGTTCAGCGTAGTAGTAGGGTGCGTATTTCTCTGCTTTCGCAATATCAAGTTGAACAGCACCTGGCACTGTTGCTGGAATCCATTTTTCAGGCTTTGCCTCTTTTGTGGCGGCATATCCAAGTTCCCATTTCATTACTATGTGCTCGTTTGATTCTTTGGCTTCTAAAGTGTTGTTGGTCATTAAAAATGCCATGCAAATAATTAAGTTTCTCATTGTTAATGTAATCTTCGGTTTTCAATTTTCCTGTGCTTTCATTTTTTTTCTCTAAGTCGCTTTTTCTCAATCTTCCCATCGCCCATTCGCCCATTCGCCCTTTCCTTCCTTATCAACCTGCTGAATTACAAAAATATCAGTATTGATTGGTGTTCAGTCATATCTTTATATGTTGTAAAACATATCCCGTCTGTTCATGTTTTTGTTTATCTTCGTGGCGTTACCGCACACGGAAAAATTCATTCAAATTTAAGAATATAAACTTTTAAGTTTCAAACTATGTCGAACAGAAGAGCATTTATACAGAAATCAGCTGTAGGTGCAGTAGGATTAACACTTGGCGGAATGTCGTTTAGCGCTAAAAGCTATGGCAGAATTATTGGCTCGAACGACCGGATCAATGTCGCCTTAATGGGTTGCGGACGCCGCGTAAGTAGTTATTATACTGCCCTAAAAGATAAAAACAATAACGTGGACCTGGTTTACATTTGCGATGTGATGAAGCACCAGCGCGAAAAGGTTGGGAAAGATCTCCAGGGGAAAGTGGATGGGAAAGCGACTTTGATCAATGATATTCGCGATGTGTTTGCAGACAAGCAGGTTGATGCTGTTTTCAATGCAACTCCAGACCATTGGCATGCTCCTGGAACCTGGATGGCAATGGAAGCCGGCAAACATGTTTACATCGAGAAACCATGCAGTCACAATCCGCGCGAAGGCGAATTGCTCGTTGCATTCCAGAAGAAATACGGGAAGGTGGTTCAGATGGGCAATCAGCAACGTTCGGCTCCTGAATCTATTGATATAATAAGTCAAATTCATAAAGGGGTGATTGGTACTGCCTTTAAGGCGGTGGCTTTTTATTCCAATTCCAGGGGCGAGTGCCCGGTTCCAAAAAAGGCACCTGTTCCTGAAGGTCTCGACTGGGAACTTTTTCAGGGACCTGCACCACGTGTTGAATATATGGACGACATTTGGGATTATAACTGGCATTGGTATGGCTGGAATTGGGGAACTGCAGAAACGGGAAACAACGCTACACACGAGCTTGATGTAGCGCGTTGGGCGTTGCAGGTAGATTATCCTGAACATGTTGATGTTGAAGCTGCAAAACGACATTTCCTCAATGATGGTTGGGAGATGTACGATACAATGGATGCAACATTCCGCTTTCCGGGTAATAAGGTCATTAAATGGGACGGTAAAAGTCGCAATGCAATGCTGACTTACGGAGCCGACCGTGGAACAATCATTTATGGTTCAGAAGGTTCTGTATTTGTCGATCGTGGCGGTTATAAACTGTTCGACCGGAAAGGCAAACTGGTTAAAAGCAGTAAATCAGCCAGCACCGAAGCAGGAACAGCACTTGGTGGGGGCGGAGATATGACAGACACCCACATTCAGAACTTTTTTAATGTGATCAGAGGTAAAGAGACACAACTAAATTCCCCGATCGAGCAGGGTGCAATCAGTCAGATGATGTGTCACTACGCAAATATTGGATTCCGGATTGGAAAGTCGTTCGATGTGAACACGAAAGACGGCCACATTCTGGATAAAAATGGTATGAAATTATGGGGACGTGAATATGCGAAAGGTTGGGAACCTAAGCTGTAGGTAGCCTGTTAAAATTAAGATGGTAGATAGACTTTAGACTAATAGACTTCAGACTGTAGGAATATGCGGGATCACACTAAATTAATAGCGTTTGTACTTGCCGATGAAATGGCACTTTTAACCTATATGGTAACTAAATTTTTTCCTAAAGAAGAAATTTATGGATTAACATCTCAAATGAGAAGGGCGGCTGTTTCTGTTCCGTCAAATATTGTAGAGGGGTGTGCCCGTGAGAGCCAAATCGAATACGTTAGGTTTCTTGAAATTGCTTATGGATCACTGAAAGAATTGCATTATCAATTTTCGTTAGCTAGCAGATTGGGATATGTTGGAGAAATAGAAATTAGTAAATATGAATTGAAATCTATTGAAACAGAAAAAGTGCTTGGGGCGTTGATTCGGGCTATACGGAATTCCTAATAGTCTTTAGCCTTCAGTCTAAATAACTTGAAAATTATCAACTACTAAATATCAATTATCATGTCGAACAGAAGAGAATTTATTCAGAAATCGGCGATTGGCGCGGCTGGTTTGACCTTAGGTGGTATGGCAATGAGCGCTAAAAGTTATGGCCGGATCATTGGTGCGAACGACCGTGTACGGGTAGGAATCCTCGGCTTTTCAAACCGTTTTGAATCGGCTTTGGGGCCTGCGTTTCAGAAATATGCGAAAGAGATGAATTTCGAGTTTGCATCTGTTTGCGACCTTTGGAGCAAACGACGGAACGACGGACTCAACTGGATCAAAAAGAACAATGAAACTACACCGCTTGAAGCGCGCAATACGGATGAGTTTTACAATCAGAAAATGGATGCGGTGATCATTTCAACGGCTGACTTTCAACACGCTTTGCTATGTGGCGAATCGGTGAAAGCTGGAATGAATGTGTATTGTGAAAAACCTTTTGCCGAAACAATGGATGATGCCATTTTTGCGAAGAAAGCGGTCAAGGAATCGGGTAAAGTTGTCCAGATTGGTTCGCAGCGCCGTTCAGGCCCTAATTACCAGGCAGCTCACCAGTTTATTCAGGATGGGAAATTCGGTAAGATCTGTGCCGTCGAAATGACATGGAATGTAAATCAGCCGGGTCGCTGGCGTCGTCCGGGCGAAGTTGCCTCCATAAAAGAATCTGATACCGACTGGAAGCGATTCCTGATGAACCGCCCGTTTGAAAAGTGGGATCCACGTAAATATTTGGAATTTCGTCTTTTCTGGCCCTTCTCATCAGGTATTCCCGGTCAATGGATGGCGCACCAGATTGATACCGTACATTGGTTTACCAATTTGCCTCATCCACGTTCGGTTGCAGCAAATGGTGACGTATATGTATGGAAAGATGGCCGAAGTAATTTTGATACGATGACCGCTGTTTTCGATTACGGCCCGCTGGATAAGAAGGATGAAGGTTTCCAGGTGATTTATTCATCACGTCAGACCAACGAGTCGGGTGGAACCAAAGAGTGGTATTTCTCAAATGGCGGGAAACTGGATCTTGATACAAACAAAGTAACCTCCGAAGGTGGTTTGAAAGAAAAGTATGCGAAGGAGATGGGAATGAAAGCCAATTTGTTGGCTGATTTTGAACTTCCACAGTTAAAGGTGGAAACCGATTCAAATACAGGAGCCGATCCATTGACAAATGCGCATATGAAGAACTGGATGGATTGTGTTCGTGCCAACAATGTAAAGACCAATGCACCCGTTGAGGCCGGTTATAGCCATTCAATCGCTAATATCATGACGACTGCTGCACTTCGTACCGGACAAAAGGCAACGTTCGACGAGAAAACCCAGCAAGTGATGGCAGAAGGTAAGGTTTTTAAATATTGATGATTCACATAATTGATATATTTCTTATATCAATCGATTAAGGGTAGGAAGAGGCGTTGCGTGCAACGTCTCTTCCTTTTAAAATACGTAAAGTAGAAAATATATTTTTCCGCAGCCGCAGACCGGAGAAAAATTCTTCCGTCAGGTCTTGTAGCGCCGGACTTTATTCAATTCTTAAATTGATTCTAAAAAATCAGAATTTTTAAGAAGAGCCTTTTGCATCAACCGGAAAAATGAAACATTTGATCAATTTAACAAGAGAATAGGATAGTTTTCTTATTTTTGTGGCCGATATCCTTTAAAGGAATTCAGGAGAGATGCCAGAGTGGTCGAATGGGACGGTTTCGAAAACCGTTGTACTGGTAACGGTACCGGGGGTTCGAATCCCTCTCTCTCCGCAAATACGACTGATATTAAGCAAGATGTGAAATAAACACCCACTCTTACACCCAATTATGTAAGAGTGGGTGTTTTTTTTAGTTACCCTATTGACAGCCTATTTTGAACTGCAGGGCATTCCTCTGATTGGGTTGGGAAAAGCAAGGGTGGTGACTGAATGCAATGTAGCGAATAGGGTTGGGTGGAATGTAGCTTCCCGTTTTGGCTTTGAGTTCTGGATTGTGGGTTGGAAAGCCAAAGAGAAGCGGAATGAAACGGCGGGTAGGACTGAGCTTAATGGAATGAAAGACGCACTTTTGCGCGGGTAACCGAGGCTGGAGGCGGACAATGAGCGGAATGTGACGAAAGGTCGCGGAACGAAGTGCAGCCCTGGAGTGAAATGGAGAGAAGCGGAAGCCACCTGCCGCAAGCTTTGGCCGTAAAACAATTTATGGTCTGCACCTTAGACGGGTGGTGTGGCTTTTTGTGGTTTACACCGGCAACAATGTTGATTAGAAAGTTACTGATCGAATATCGGGAGTGTGGGCGTAGGTTCGGTGAACTTCTTTCCTAGTTATTGGTTTTCAAACTATAAGAATGATTTTTAAGCATGTATAGGGCTTGAATGAACTAATTTTGTTATTTTTGAAGCATGAAAACTTATTCCAGGAGCGATATTGAAAAAATTGGGAATGCAATTATTTATCTTGCTGAGAGAATTCCTGATTTATCTAAAACAAAGCTACTGAAGCTTTTATATCTTCTTGAAGAAACTTTTGCAAAAAAATACCAGTTGCCATTTCTTAATCTGGAATTTGAAGTATGGCAAGCCGGGCCAGTAGCAAGGGATATTTTTATTGATTTATCTGACGAACCTCTTCTATTAAAAGATTACATCACCATAGAAAAAAAGGATGATGCCACCTACATTAAGCCAGTTACTGCTTTTTCAGATGACGAATTCAGTGATAATGAGGTTGATATGCTTGATGTGATTGTTGTGCATTTCGGATCATTAACTGCAACTGATCTGGTCAAACGGACACATCAAAAAAATTCCAATTGGTACACTATCGCGAAAAGTAAGGGATTGCTCGATTTATTTGAGAACCGGTTGACCAACTCTTCTGATGAAAAGATTGATCTGACCTGGTATCTGGATGAAAAAGGCAAAGAAACCTTTGTGGAACAAAATCACTTCAATCAGTTACTCAGCTATATTAACGATTAAGGATGTACACGCCCGGAAATATTTTGTATTTCACTCCTTTTTATTTTCCCAATGGCGGAAAGGAAAAAAACAAATATTTTATTGTATTGGCTACAAATCAAGAAAACACCTTAATTGCAACACTTCCAACAAGTAAAGTTCATATTCCTTCCAACGTTGAGAAAATTCATGGATGCATTGATTTGCCCGTGATAAATTTTAATTGCTACTATTTTGAAGCCAATAAACCCATCGCCGAAAGCGGATGGGGTTTCCCTTTAGAAACTTACGTTTATGGTCCACAGGTTGCAGAATTTAACAAAACCAATTTTGAAAATATCTATTCGGTTGAAGAAATAGATTATGAAATTGTGGGCAACCTTAAGGCAACTGAATTAACTGCCATTAAAAATTGTGTAAGAAATTCAAAAACCGTTAAGCGGAAAATCAGAAGAGTTTTAGGCGCAAAAATCTAAGAACATTGAATTCGTGATTGTACAAAATCTCATAATCAGGGGGTCGCAGGATCATGCCCTGCTGGGCCCACCCACTGAATCAAACACTTACAGAGATCATCTGTAGGTGTTTTTTGTTTTTGCACCTTGGTTTAACTGCCAGTTTAACTCAATCTCAAACAATTATTCATATTCTTGCAAAGAACTTCAAGCTTTTGGATTGCATTCGTTCCCTGTAAAATTAAAACTTAATTCGTTTCAATCTGAATTATTCCGGGACATTTTTTCAATTTGTTTAACTTTCTCTATTTTTGTCTCAGGCTAAATCACTACAAGATTTCTCAGTATGATTCCTTTGTCTTTTAAAAGAAAAGGAGTACTAAGTTGACTACTCCATTAAAATGTATTACTCTTTTTTCCTTCTACAGTTTGTATTGCGTTATAATCTTATAAGCTTTTGTTTCGACTAACTCTCCAGCTTTGCTTAAATCTAAAAATGCGCTATCCTTTCGACCAAGATGGATTTTACATAAACCTCTATTGTAATAGGCATTTGCATACTTGGGATTAATCTCTGCGACCTTATCAAAGTCTTCAATAGCTCCCTTAAGGTCATATAGTCTACACTTTGCAAGACCTCTATTGTAGTAAGCATTAATGTTTTTGGGATTAATGTCTATGACTACTGTAAAGTCATTAATAGCACCAGCAAAGTCTTTTAAAATCCCTTTTACATTACCTCTATCCAAGTAGGCCAAATATGTTGCATTTAAATCTCCAATGTCAAGCTCTATGGATTTAGTAAAGTCTGTAATAGCTTCTGTGTAATTCTGAAGTTTGGAGTTTGCAATTCCTCTCTGCCAATATGCGAAAACATTTTTGGGTTCAATTTCTATTGATTTGTTAAAGCATGAAATTGCTCCTTTAAAATCTGCAAGAGCTAATTTACAATTACCTATTTCGTAATAATAATCTGAAGAATCATCGGGATCAAGCTCAAGGACCTTAAAATAATCAGAAATTGCACCGATATAGTCTTTCATATCTCGTCTTAATTCGCCTCGGTTTTGATAAGCGCTTATTTGAGTAGAATCAATTTCGATGGACTTAGAATAATCTGCAATTGCACCAAGATAATCTTTGATTTTTTGTTTCACTTTACCTCTGCCAAGATATGCCCAATATGCCCAAACTTTTTTTTCATCCAGTTCAATAGACTTAGTAAAGGCAACAATTGCACCATCGAAATCTTTAAGAGCAGCTTTTAAATCTCCATTGTTGTAATAAACCTCAGCCTCATTATTGTTATTCTTTATTTGCTTTGTAAAATCATCTTCCTTAAATATTAAATCAACTATACCGTCAAGAGTTACAAATAAATATTTCATTTGCATTGTAAAAATCAATGCGGCCTCAAGATCACAACTAACTCCGCCGTATTTAGTTAATGGTTGTTCATAAAAATTATAAACTATTTTAGAAGGGATAAAAGTTCCTTGCGGGTTATCAAAAATTGATTTTAGTTGTTGATCATATAATTGAAATCTATTATTTATAAATTCTGAAAAATCACATGGAAGGTGGCTTAAAATTCCTTCTTTTCTGGCAAAATTAAAAACCGCTTCAAAGTAATCTGTCTCAAACCGAGAATATAAATCAGGTTTTTTTTGCTTGAATTCCTTCAAAATATGAAGAGAACTAAAAAGTAAAACCTCAAATATCGCACCTTTTGATCTTTGGTTCTTATCGAGAATTATATCACCGACTTTTACACAAGAGAGCATTATTAATTCCGCCCGGGTTTTCTTGGCCTTCCCAAACATTTTGTCAAATATTCCCATAGTTGTATAAATTAACTCGATTTTGATTTATAAATTCATAAATAACAATCTGGATTGACGGAAGTCTGCCTGCCAATAGCTAAGACATTATTAGATAATGTGCTCATTTTGATTTTGTTGTAATTTTAGTAAGAAATGCTTTGTATTTAGCAATTGTCTCATACTCTTCTAAGTTATTAATTGTTAGATCAATGGTTGATTTACAAAAAGAATTACTAAACCCATTATATCCTATTTCTGATGAGAGTTTATCATCCAACTTTTTGCACCATCTTTTTATGTGGTCGACTCTTTTTAATAAGTCGTCTCTTGTTAGTCCACTAGCCGTAATCTGTCCGTGAAATATTTTGTCTCGGTCCTTGGCAAAACTAAGAATTTTAATAATGTCTTCATCATAATTGTCACCATAAATATCCTTAATTTGTTTTGATAGGATTAAGTTTATTCCCTTTATAAAATGCCTAAAATAAATATTTTTATTTTCTGCAAGTGTTCTTCGCAAGTCAAATAAGGAATCTTTATTATAGTTGGGATTTTGAAATATTAAAAAAGTAAAAACTCTTCTCATTTGCTTTTCTGCCTTTATCCAAGACAATGTAAATGCATCAACCCCTCTTGTTTCAGAATTTGATGCAAGAATTAAGTTAACTGTCTCAAAATCTTGGTTGTAATTCATATAATTTTCTTCATCATCTGTTTTCATTGCCTTGGATATAACTCGTCTATAATATAATAATTCAAAATTTACCTATCTGTATTCTATGGTAATGTAAAGTAAGCGTCATAAAATATTTAGTGGCAAAATTAATCCAATTTTATGTTTTTTATTATACAAGAGACTTTTTATTTATAACGCTTTAAAGACTTGTATAGTGAAACTCTGATTCCGGGACATTTTTTAAATTTGTATAACCAACTCATTTTTTGTCCCAGGCTAAATCACCGAAAGATTACTCCGATTGATTCCTTAATTGACTACTCCTTCTTTGTCTGAAATCTTTCTATTGACAGTATTTCTTTATCATCTCATATGCTTCTACCTTACCCTGTTCACCTGATTTACTCCAATCTTCGCAGGCTTTTGTTTTATCTCCCAGTTTAAAATAAGAAAGGCCTCTGAAATATAATGAATTAGGTATCTTCTCATTTAATGATAATGCTCGGATGCAATCGTCAACGCAGCCTTGAAAATCATTTAAGGCATATTTAGTTTCTTGTCTTGAATCGTATGCAACCCAGTTTGATGGGTCTAGTTCTATTGACTTATTTAAATCTAGTAGAGCTTCTGAATATTTTTTTAGTTTATATTTAGCCCAACCTCTATTATTGTAACCCATTGAAAAGTCAGGTTTTAGTTCAATGGATTTCGAATAATCATTGATTGCACTAGTTTCATCCCCAAGTCCAGATTTAGCGGTACCACGATTGTAATATGCATAAAAAGAGGTTGGATCTAATTCAATTAGTTTATTGAAATCAGCCAATGCACCTATATTGTCTTTTAAATAGTATTTTGTCCATCCACGTTGATTAAAAGCAAATTCATCATCAGTTGCTGATTTAACATATTTATTCAGATCGGATAATGCAAGCGAATATTTGCCTTGAGTTTGATATACCACACCTCGATTTCTGTATGCCATTAAAAAATCAGGTTTTAGTTCAATAGATTTCGAGTAATCTTTTATTGCACCATTGGCATCTCCGAGTTCTGATTTTACGACACCACGTCCGTAGTAAGGGTCTGTAGAGGTTGGATCTAATTCGATTTGTTTATTGAAATCAGCCAATGCGCCCATATTATCTTTTAAACAATATTTTGTCCAGCCGCGATAATATAAAGTAAAAGAGTCTACCCCTTTTAAATCGATAAATTTATTGAGGTCAGCTAAAGCTAATGAATAATCACCTCGATAATAATAAGACGCACCTCGATTTCTATATGAATATTCATAATCTGGTTGAAGTTGAATTACGTTTGTGTAATCAATAATTGCCTGTGAAAAGTTTTGAGTACCAAAGTTTATTGCTCCGCTATCCCATAATTTTTTAAGTTTTTCATCTGCAACAGAATTAGGATTCGCAGTTTCTTCTTTTACAATCGTCGTAGTCTTTTCCGGTTCTACTACTGTTGCCGTAATGTTTCTATCATTTTGATCTTTCACTCTTGTATTGTATTTATCAATTTCTTCCTTAATTGAAAATTCAACATTTCTTATCTCATTGTCATAGCGAGCAAGATCTTTCTCATAAAAGGTTTTTAAAAGTTTATAATGAACATCCATTGCACTTAAAAATTGACTATCAGACGTTTGCTTTTTTAACTCAAATATCCAGTTAATCAAATTATCAACCTTAGCAGCATTCTGATCATATCGTTGCTTCATTATTCTTGGAGCATACATGATTTCCTCAAAAGTCCTTGGAGTATAAGTTGCTTCTGGCAATGGGGTCGAAAACCGATTAATTTGACTGTGTCCCAGAAAAATAAGGGAAAGAAATATAAGTGACAGACTGATTTTTTTCATTCGATGTTTTTTATGTTGATATTTATATCATGAAATCTACCCTAATTAATGCATTTTAACTGATTGGAAAGTATGTTTGCATTCATTTTTATCTGATAACTTCTTCTTAATCCATCGGTCAATTTGATTGCAACTACTTTGATATTTGACGCTTTTAATTTTATTACCTGAACTGAATTAAGCGGAAAAATTCCTTGTGCCACCTGACTATTTCCCATTTGCGCCAAACCACCATTCAAATATTGGAGATCAACAACATTGCCATCCTCGAGCCATAGGTGAAGTTCAAAACTTTTATCAATCTCTATTGCTGTATCTTTAAATCTAACTGTGAGGCTGACATAAGGGCTTTTGTTGACACTCCCTCCGCTTAAAGCAATCTGTGTGGTATTGTCATTTGCAACTGGTAAAGTTTGACATTGTAGTACTACATTATCTTCTTTTATCATTTTATGGCAATTGCAATCATTTTGGCTGTTTACCACTGAAGCCAAAAGAAGAAGTGGGAAAAGCAAAATTAAAGATCGAATTTTCATTATTTTAAGATTAGCATTGATAGTAAATCAATTTAAGAGTTCAAAATTTCGTAAAAATTTACTTTGTTGGTTTATTGGCAGTATTGCTTAATTGCTTCGTCTGCTTTTTGATAGCCTAACTCTTCAGCTCTGCTTAAATCCAAGCACCCGCTTTCCTTTTGGGATAATAAAATTCTTAAAAGTCCTCTTCCGTAATAAGCTGGTGCAATCTTCGTTCCTATCTCTATAGTTTTTGTATAGTCAATAATTGCTCCTTCGTAGTCGCCTAAATTTCTCTTTGCATCACCTCTCAGTCCGTATGCAGATGCATTATTTGGGTTGATCTCTATTACTTGAGTATAATCTGAAATTGCGGCGCTGTAGTCCTCGAGAATAAATTTTAAAGTTCCCCTATCAAAATAGGCCACTGCATCTTTGGGGTTAATTTCAATTGCTATTGAATAGTCAGCAATTGCACCATTTGAGTCATCGAGATGTTTTCTTGCTTGTCCTCTATCGTAATAAACCACAGCATTCTTCGGGTCGATTTCAATAGACTTAGTATAGTCGGCAATTGCTCCCTTGTAATTTTGAAGATAATATTTTGCATGTCCTCTGTCAAAATAAGCCTCTGCATTCGTTGAGTCAATTTTAATTGAATTATTAAAATCGGAAATTGCACTATTGTAGTCTTTTAAGTTGTTCTTTGCAATTCCTCTAAAATAGTATGCGGCAACATCCATAGGATCAATCTCAATTGTCATTGTGAAATCAACAATTGATTCACTGTAGTCATTGAGAGTAAATTTAACAAGACCTCGCCAATAAAATGCGGCTGCATCCTTAGGGTTGATTTGTATGACATTTGTAAAATTGGCAATTGCTCCATTGAAATCCTGATTGTTAAAATTTGTAATTCCACGATCCAAATACTCTTTTGATGTTTGACTGTATCCCGTAACGGCAAATGAAAGAAGGAAAATAAACAAAACTAAGTGAAATGTTTTCATTGGCTCATATTTAGAATTAAGATCGTTCAAATTTAGTAAATTGTAATTATGATTGAACAATAAACATCATATATTTTAGTCCCAAGTAAAACACCAAAAGGTCACTCCTTTTGAATCCTTAGTTTATTATTAAAAGGAGAATCGGCTGACTGGCTCTATTAAAACGATTCAATCAACCCAAACGGTGCACCATTGTTGCCAAATTCTGTGTATTCTTGTTTACCGATTACATGTACGATAGGCAAATCAAAAAGTGATCATTAATCTAAAAAATAAAGAATGTTATTGTTGTCGTCAATCCTATAGCAAAAATAATCAACTGACAATAAAATAGACACCATGTTGCAATTCCTAGGAGGTTTGTTATTTTCTTTAACTTTTTCCTTATCAGAATATTTTTAGGCAAAGTAATTTGAGCTGTTAATCGGTAATCGGTTAACCTTGTCAAATTTATTAGTATTCCACAAATAAAACTCAGCGATAAAAGTCCAAGACCAAATTTAATTCCGCAGCTTAATAAACCAGGATTACTTATTTTTATATTTGCAAAAAAACCAATTACAGCAATATTAATAGTAAGGATTAAATTAGTCGTAAGACCCAACTGATTTATAGTCATACTTTGCCACCTAACAAATCTTTCATTTACGGACATATTCAATAATTATATAGTTCAATAAATTAATATGTATATCTTGTTAGTACTATGTGATGCAATCTCCCACCAAATTCAGCACCATTAATTACCAATTCATTGCCATTCATTTCATAAACTCCTTTAATTTGCCTGTTTTCAAATGTTTGTAATTTGACAATAGCACGTTTCTCAAATCTTATGAAACTGTTGAATTTCATATCCCATCCTTTTGAAGAAATCCATTTCTCTTCCGTATTGAAATATATATCCTCCTTGTATCTCCCATGTCCTTCATCCCAAAAACCAAAATTGGAATAGTTTGTCCATGTGTTAAGTATTTTGATTGTACCTGTTGCCCAATTTGAATCTTTAATCAGTTGTTCTCTGTCTATTGTATAACTTTCGACTTTCCAAGTGCCAACAAATTTCTCAGTATCTCCTTTGTCTTCACATGAACAAAAGAAAAGTATTCCAATAGTGAAAAAAAATAGTTTGTTCATTTCTGATAAATAATAAAATTAAGGACTAATAACTCTCAAAGATACCAAGCTGATTTACCATAACAAAATAATAACCAATATATTTTCATCCTATGCAAAAACACCACAAGTTCGTTAAACTCTAAGCAACTTCTTCAGAATGACGGCTAAGGATTGTCAAGGTTTGGAGCTCGCGACAACCCGAAGAGCTTGACCTTTACTATCATTCTTCTTGCCGTCATCTATCTTTGCTTATAGTTTTGCGATCTAGGTCCTGCGAAGCCGCAGCGAGTTAGGCAATGGTAGTCGGACTAAGAGTAATCGAAGCCAATAGCGGCTCTTTTCAGCCTATATTGGCAAGGTTGCAGTCCGACTTGAGCGAACTGTTGACGAAGTGCCGTTTTCAGGCACAAGGAGCTGTGAGCGGAGAATAGCCTCTAGCAGGCGAGCCAATCAAAAAAGCATTTAATAAATCCCTGTAAAAAATGAGCAACGCGAATTCCTTTGCAGGGTTTCAGGGATTGATGGGATGATTACGAGTTAAGGGTGGAGCAGTTTTTTGATTTGAGTACCGAATGAAGCGAACAGCGAGAATGAAGTAAGTTGGCTTTGCAAGTTTTACGACGTAGGAGTAAATCCGGAGGACTTGACATTGCTAAGCCACAATCAAAAAATGTGAGCACCTTAAGGAGCACCATTTTTCCGACAAACTTTTTGGTAGCGCTCAGGCTGGTGTCTCCATCTTTACTGAAAATGGTTCCGGTAAATATTTTACATTTGCTCCGGGGATTGGTTATAAGATTTCCGAAAAATTCGATCTTTTACTTAAATATCAATCAATAACCCCGTCAGGTGGCAGCATAAATTTTATGGGGGTTAGGGCTGGATTAAGTTTCTAGGCTGACAAAGGTTTTTCAAAATACTTGAAATTAATTACTAAAGAGAATTAAACCTGTCCCTGCCAACAAGAACGGGTTTTTTCTTCCCCTGCTACTTAGGATTTGCAACCTATTAGCCAATGATTTACAATCCTATTCTCTCCTAACCAAATATAAGGTATCATTTTGCAATAACCTACAATATTTTTAATGTTTTTGAGAGGCTCAGAATATCTACCTGCCTATTTCGCCTTTTCTTTGGTGTCCCTTATTTGTTCACTCACTATTTTCTCCGCCATTTCCCTTATTCTTCTTTCATATTCTTCTACATTTTGACGAATTCCCTTCATCAATTTTTTGTCACGGTCATAGTGAAATATATTTTCAAGTTTATACAAGTTCTCCGAATTAATTCCATTTAACGATTTGATATATCGATATTTCAGGTCATTATCCTTTAACTGGCTATTCCCATCGAATTGCCAAATATTTCCGCCTAATAAAACTAAAATGAGTAATGCCATAGCGATTATAGTAATAGCCGCCTTACTGTTTCGAAAATCCACGCTAAAAATGTGTTCTTTGCGGATAACCATATTTTGTGGAGACTTCAGCAGGTTGATCTTTTCATCGATTGGGGTAATTAAGGCTTTTAACTCAGTTATTACTTTTCTGAGACTGTCGTTAACCTTACCCAATGAATAGGCAGAATACTGAGCCAGGTTTGTTTGCA
>Ga0209724_1000382_pt1 | contig 43568 bp, 39 predicted proteins | sample grotaG_FD_184143 | JGI IMG/M metagenome (GOLD analysis project Ga0209724, IMG submission 184143) | Glacier valley bacterial and archeal communities from Borup Fiord, Nunavut, Canada, to study Microbial Dark Matter (Phase II) -... | ecosystem: Environmental > Aquatic > Freshwater > Ice > Glacier ... | reverse complement strand
GCTCACCACACCTGCCTTGCTCTTGCTCACCTTGTAGAGCTGGCCGCCATCGCACACCACCTGGCTCTTGCCTTCGCGCAGGTTGGCAATGACAGCCTCCATCGCGCCCTGGGTGTAGTAGACCGAGAAGTCGGTCAGTTCGATCTGCAGGCTGTGTTTGTCTTGTCTGTCGTAGCGCGGCGTGGCCTCGATGAAGGCCATGTCGTGGAACACCGCCTGCCCGCGCTCGACCGCACGCTTGTCGAATACCTCGGGCGGGATCTGCTTCGGCGCGAGTTCGATGCCCTTGCCGCGCGCTTCGTCCAGCACCGCCGGGAACAGGCCCATCTCGAACTCGAAGGCCAGCAGGTCGACGCGCGAGGCAGAACGTTTGTGGCATTCGACGATCACTTCTTCGACGAACAGCCGGCCCACCGGCAGGTTGATCGGGCCGATCACGACCAGCCGCCCATTCGCCGCGCCGTGAAAAAGCTGCCCGCCGCATCAGCGAGCGGCTGGGCCTTGTAGGCGCGCAGGATCAGCTCGCGGAACGCACGTTCCTTTTGCGCCAGCGCGGCTTCCTTCTGCGTCGGGTTCAGCCGCCCGCCGATGTGCAGGTAGGCCTGGCGCTCGTAGCGGCCGAGGTTCAGCACCTCGAAGGCGCGGAAGCTCTTGCCCTCCTTTTGCAATTGCCTCTGCACGCCGATCAGGCGTTTGCGGGTGGTGTGGATGCCGAACTTGCCCAGGTCGGTCGCGATCCATTTGCGGCCGAGCTTTTCGGCGACCGCAGCGGTGGTGCCGCTGCTGACGAAGAAGTCGGCGACTAGGTCGCCTTCGTTGCTGCTTGCTTGCAGGATGCGCTCTAGCATCGCCTCAGGCTTTTGCGTTGGGTAGGGGAGGCGTTCCTGCGAGGACGACGCTACTCCGAATCCAGGAATGTCGGTCCACATCGAGTCGAGTTGAATCGAGTATTCGTCCAGGTAGTACTTCTTGTATTTCAGGCCGGTCGATGAAACGTAAATGAAGCCTTCGGACTCCATTCGCGCAATTGAGATCTCGGAATAGTCGCCGAGTGTGGTTCGTTTGAACTTTCGTCCGTCAGGATCGCTGTAACGAAACTCCTTGAGTTGCTTATCGCCGAGTTCCGCAGGGACGAAGTTGAAGATGGGCCTGTCCGACTTCGAGAATGCGACGACGTTGTCAAACGTCTTCGGCCAATGTCTTGCCTTCTTCTTTGCACCTTTGCCAACGGCATCTCGCTTCCATACGATCTCACCTCGGTAGCAGTCTTGGCCGAAAACCTCGTCCATCACAGAGCGGATGAAGGATGTGACCCGCCAATCGCAATGCACGTAAATCGACCCATCCTCCGCCAGCAAATCCCGCATCAGGATTAGGCGCTCGTAGATCATCGCGATGAATGAATCCGCCCCGCGCCCCCAGGTGTCGCGGTAGGCGATCTGCTCCAGGATGTTGGGCTCCTTGTGGAAGGTCTCGCCACCGATCTCGATGTCCATCGAGAAGTCGGCCCCCACGTCGAATGGCGGGTCGATGTAGATCAGCTTCAGGCCACCGGCCGCCTCGATCTGCTCGCGCAGCGGGCCGCTTTTGAGCGAGCTCAGGATCAGCTTGTTGTCGCCCCAAATCAGCTTGTTGGTCCAGCCGCGCACCTGCCGGCCACGCGGGTCGAACAGCTCGGACTGCGGCGACGTTTTGGCCTCGGCACGCGGCTCGTCCACATGCTCCAGCGTTTGGAACGGCAAGACCGTGGTGCACACGTCGCGGGTCTTGCCGTTCCAAACCAATTCGACCTCGCGTTTGTCCTCGAACAGCGTGAAGCGGTACTTCTCGGGCAGCGCCTTGCCGGCCTGGATCAGGGCGATGAGGTCGCGCTTTTCGGCGTCGGTCAGGTCGATGGTGGGTTCGGGGCGGGGCATGGTGATGACTCAGAGGCTCGCGCCAGTCTCGGGCGGGAACCAGTTTTCGACCTGGGCGTTGGGCACGCGCTGGAAGTGGCGCACGTTGCGTGTGACCACCGTCAAGTCATGTGCGGTGGCGGTGGCGGCCAGCATCAGGTCCGACCACTCGATGGGTTGGCCGGTCCGCCGGAGCATTGTCCCCAGATCGGCCGCGGCCAGCACCACCGCGGCATTGACCGGCAGCCAACGCACCAGCGGCAGGATTCGCTGCTCGATGCGTGCCCACAGGGCCCCGCGATCGTCACGGAGCATCGCGCCGAAGCGCAACTCGTAGCGCGTGATTTCGGAGGCGAAGCGCAACGCGGGTCGGTGGTCAGCAGGGTGCGCACCACTGCCAGGTTGGGCCGTGGGCGAATGACCTCGCTGAGGACGTTGGTGTCGATCAGGTACAAGGCCGCGCTCGGTCAAGCGGGCTTGCGTTTGCGACGCGGCGGGGCCGGGGGGGCGGCCGGGGTGTCCTGCGCGAAGGGGTCGCGCGGCTGCCACGTCCGGCCCTCGGCGCGGATCATTTCCAAGGTCTCGAAAAAGCTCTCGTCTTCGATGCCTTCGGGGTTGAAGTACGTGCCATCCGGCAGCTTTTGCAGGCGCGAGCTAAACGCTTTCCAGGCGTTGTCGCGTTCGGCTTCGCTGCGCGCAGCAGATTCGTCGGTGGTCAGCTTGACTTCGATGGCCTCGGCAACCAGGTCGCGCAAGGGCCGGCCTTGATGGGCCGCGGCAGCCTTGGCCCGACGCAGCAGTGATTCCGGCAGATCGAAGGTGGTTTTCATGTTGGCAGTATTTACGGTTTCTGGTCGGCGGTCAAGGTTTGTGGTTGGTACTCGCGGAACATCGTCGCTAACTCGGCGAGGCCGCTCGGCGGGTGCCTGTCGAAGCCTTCCTGATCGACATAGGCAAACCGGTACACCGGCTCGCCATGGGCCTGGCTGGCGGCCGAGGCGTCTTCGCACCACTGCGCCAGGCGGGTCATCTTGCGCGGCAAATCGAGTTCTTCGCGGCCTTTGGTTTCGATGATGGTGACGCTGCTGTCGTCGGCCTTGACGATGAAGTCCGGCGTGTAGTTCGAGAGGTCGCCGTCGGCCTTCACGTAGTCGAGCTTGAAGCCGACGGCGAGGTAGTTCTTGGCGAACGCTTTCACGCCAGGCGCGTTGTCGAGGAAGGCCGCGAAGCGCAACTCGAAGCCGCCGGCATTCGGCTCGCCGACGATGCGGTTGAACACCGAGCGCTTCACCGGCAGCCACTCGCGGTGCTGGGTGCGGAAGGGCCGCACGCGCGAGGTGCCAGCGTCTTGCACGGTGAGGGCGTTGATGGCGGCCTTGAAGGTGTCGAACACACGTTTCGCGGCAGCGTTTTCGCTGAGGTTGCGCAGCACCACGGCGTCGTCGATATCGACCGGCTCGCCTTCGAAAAGACGCTCGCGAACGAAGGTCTTGACCTGGCCGTAGAGCATGTCGTAGCCGCCGACGAGACGCAGCTCGTTCAGCAACTGGCGCGCGAAGAAGGCGATGACGCTGCGGCCGTTGCCGATGCCCGCGCCATCGAGCGCCATGGTGTGGTGGGCCTCGCCATCGAGCATGGTCTTGAAGACGATTTCGCGCGTCTGTTCGGGCGTGAAGGCTTTCAGCGGCAGGCGCTCGGAGGTGAGGCTCAAGGCATCGAGCGCGTCGAGGTTCTTGTACTCGCGCTGGAAGCGGCGCGCCGGGCGGGGCAGGGCGATGTCGAGTGCGTCGATGTTCTTGGCCGGGTTGCCGGTCTCGACTTCGACGACCAGTGAATCCTCGCGCCGCACGCCGCCACCCATCGGTACGTGTTCGAGTTCGACCCCTTCGCTGCGGATGGTCTCGACGAATTCCATGAAGGCGGGCGTGCCCATCACGGAGACGGTTTCAGGCGTGTCCGTACCGAAATACATGCTGCGCAGGCCGCGGCCCAGCGTCTGCTCGGGCAGGATGTTGCTTTTGGCTGCATACGCACGCAGGCCCACGATGGTGGTCACGTTGCGCACGTCCCAGCCCTCTTTCAGCATCAGCACCGAGACGATGGCTTTGAACTTGCTGTCCCAGTCGTCGATCTGGTTGGCCTGGCGCCGCAGCAGTTCAAGTTCCTGCTTGTCCTTGCCACTTGCGGCCTCAGCGATGTCGCCGTTCTTCTTGGTGTGGATCACCAGCACCGCGCCTTGCAGCTCGGGGCAGATTCGTTCCAGGTGCTCGCCCACGTCGTCGCAGTTGCGGGTGTCGTCCACCATCACGAAGAGCACGGCCTTCTTGCCCATGCGCTCGTGGTCGGCATAGCTCTTCTTCCACTCCTCGACGCCGAGGGCCAGGTAGTCGGCGAACTTCTCGTGGAAGAGGGCACTCGGCTGTTCGTGCAGGCGCTCGCGGCTGGCGGCATCGGGCAGCACCGGGTGCCTCACGACACCCTGGTGAATGGCTTCGACGAGCGGGTAGTCGCTGACCGTCTGCACGAAGATTGAGCCGTTGTCGTGACGCGGTGTGGCGGTCACGTCGATCTGCAAGGCCAGGCGCCGGTCCTTTTGCAGCATGCGGTGGTGGATGTCGCGGATGCTGCCGAACCAGGCCATGCGCTCGTCGTGGATGTGGTGCGCTTCGTCGTTGAAGACCGCGAGCTCGTCGATCTCGCGGATCAGCTCGCCGAGGTCGGTCTTGCTGTCGGTCGTCTTGCCGCTGGGCTTGTCGCCGAGGGGCTGCAAGAAGTAGTCGCGAAGGTCGTCGTCTTCGAGCGTGGGCTAGCGCACGTCGCCCAGGTAGACGCGGTGGATGTTGGTGAGGAACAGGTTGCCCACATCGCGGACGACGCGCACGTCGTCTTGCAGGTGCAGGGTGAGCTGGAAGTCTTCACGCCAGTTGCGGCCGGCGAAGCCGTTGTCGGGCAGCACCGGGTCTTTGAAGAAAATGCGCAGGCCGTCGAAGTCGGCACGCAGGCGGTCGAGCACGATGATGTTGGGAGCGATCAGCAGGAAGTTGCGCGCGAGCGCCGAGCCGGGCTCGTAAAGACGGTGGAAGAAGCTCCAGGCAATCAACAGTGACAACACCTTGGTCTTGCCGGCGCGAGTGGCCATCTTCACCACATAGCGCGGCCAGTCTTCGGGGAACATGCCAGCCGAGACTGCGCCCGAGGAGTCGAAGCGCATCAGGTCGAACTTGTCCCGCGCGTGCTTCACGTCATAGAGCCAGATCACCGACTCCACGGCTTCGCGTTGCGCTTAGTACCAGCGGAAGGGCTCCGTGCTGCCTTCGGCACGCTCGGTGATGTGGGGTCCGTGTCGAACCACCATCGAAGCAAGGTGCGCGAGGTTTCTGAGGCACCTGCGTATCGGCTGTCGTGCCACGCCTTCACTTCCGTGCGAATTCGGGCCACCAGTGGCGGCAGCAACTGTTCGTAGGCAGTTGCGCGCAAGGCCTCGTCGGCGGGAAACCAGCGGTGCGCCGGGTCGAGCTCGGCGTAGGGCGAGCGAGGGAGTCCGGGGTGCAGTGCCATGTGTTCAGAGCGCCAACGCTTCTTTGGGGGCACCGAGCGACCTCAGCACATCGCGGATCAGTTGCGCGCGGTCTTTCGCCTCGGGTGTGTCGCGCACAATGCGCAGCTTGTCGTTGCCGGCGAGCGTGATGTGGCGGTTCTTCTGCACCAGCTCGATGATCTTCATCGCGTCGACCGGCGGGTTCGGTTTGAAGCTGATGACCATGAGCTTCGGCGCGGCGTCGATCTTGGTCACGCCGAAGGGCTTGGCGAGCACGCGCAGGCGGTGCACGTCGAACAGCGTCTGGCCCTGCGGCGGCAGCTTGCCGAAGCGGTCGGTGATCTCTTCGAGCAGCACGTCGATCTGCTCCGATTTGCTGGCGGTGGCCAGGCGCTTGTACAGGCTCAGGCGGGTGTGCACGTCGCCGCAATACGAGTCGGGCAGCAGGGCCGGCGCGTGCAGGTTGATCTCGGTCGTGACGGACAGCGGGCTCAGCAGGTCGGGCTCGTGCCCGGCCTTCAGCGAGCGCACGGCCTCGGACAACATCTCGTTGTAGAGCTGGAAGCCGACCTCCATCATGTTGCCGCTCTGGTTGTCGCCCAGCACCTCGCCGGCACCGCGGATTTCGAGGTCGTGCATGGCGAGGTAGAAGCCCGAGCCGAGTTCTTCCATGTTCTGGATCGCTTCCAGCCGCATGGCCGCGGCCTTCGTCAAACCTTCCACGTCGGGCACCATCAGGTAGGCATAGGCCTGGTGATGGGAGCGGCCGACGCGCCCGCGCAACTGGTGCAGTTGGGCCAGGCCGAACTTGTCGGCGCGGCTCATCACGATCGTGTTGGCGCTGGGCACGTCGATGCCGGTCTCGATGATGGTGGAGCACAGCAGCAGGTTGTAGCGCTGGGCCACGAAGTCGCGCATCACGCGCTCGAGTTCGCGCTCGGGCATCTGGCCATGGGCGACGGCGATGCGGGCTTCGGGCAGCAAGGCTTCCAAGGTCTCGCGGCGGTGCTGGATGGTGGCCACGTCGTTGTGCAGGAAGTAGACCTGCCCGCCGCGCTTCAACTCGCGCAGCACGGCCTCGCGAATGGTGCCGCTGCTCTCGCTGCGCACGAAGGTCTTGATGGCCAGGCGGCGCTGCGGCGCGGTCGCGATGACGCTCAGGTCGCGCAGGCCTTCGAGCGCCATGCCCAGCGTGCGCGGTATCGGCGTGGCGGTGAGCGTGAGCACGTCGACCTCGGCGCGCATCGCCTTGATGGCCTCTTTGTGGCGCACGCCGAAGCGGTGCTCTTCGTCGATCACGAGCAGGCCCAGGCGCTTGAACTTGACCTTCTCGCTGATGAGCGCGTGCGTGCCGACGACGATGTCGACCGTGCCGTCGGCCAGGCCTTCGATGGCGGCCTTCACTTCCTTCGACGAGCGGAAGCGCGACAGCTCGGCCACCTTGACGGGCCACTTGCCGAAGCGGTCGGCGATGTTCTGGAAGTGCTGTTCGGCCAGCAATGTGGTCGGCGCCAGGATGGCAACTTGCTTGCCTCCGGTCACGGCCACGAACGCGGCGCGCAGCGCAACCTCGGTCTTGCCGAAGCCGACGTCGCCGCAGACCAGCCGGTCCATCGGCTGCGGCGAAACCATGTCCTGGATCACCGCATGGATCGCGGCCTGCTGGTCGGGTGTTTCTTCGAAGCCGAAGCTCGCGGCGAATGCCTCGTAGTCGTGCGGCGAGTAGCGGAACGCGAAGCCCTCGCGGGCGGCACGGCGCGCGTACAGGTTCAGCAGTTCCGCAGCGGTGTCGCGCACCTGCTCGGCGGCCTTGCGCTTGGCCTTGTCCCACTGGCCCGAGCCCAGGCGGTGCAGCGGCGCTTCATCGGCGCTCACACCGGTGTAGCGCGCGATCAGGTGCAACTGCGCCACCGGCACGTAGAGCGTGGCCTTGTCGGCGTATTCGAGGTGCAGGAATTCGCTCGGCCCGCCAGAGTCGGCGCCGAGGTCGATGGTGATGAGGCCGACATAACGCCCGATGCCGTGGTTCACGTGCACCACCGGGTCGCCGACCTTCAGCTCCGACAGGTCCTTGATGAGTGCGTTGACGTCGCTGACCTGCTCTTGCTTGCGGCGGCGCCGCGCGGTCGGGCTCGTCGCAAACAGCTCGGTCTCGGTGACGAACTGGATGGCCACGCCCGCGACGGCTTGGCCGTCGCTGCCGGTGCCTTCCGGCTCGAACCAGAAGAAGCCCTCGGCCATCGGTGCCACTGCGATGGCGAAGTGCGCGTCACCGGCCTGGAACGCGGCCAGCGAATCGACGCTCGGCGGCTCGATGCGGCTGTCGCGCAGCAACTCGAGAAGGCTCTCGCGCCGGCCCTCGGTCTCCGCGACGATGAGCACGCGGTCCTTCGTCGTGCCCACATGCAGTTGAAGCTTTTTCAGCGGCTCGGGCGCGCCGCGGTCCACGCTCAGGTCGGGCAGCGCGCGCGCCCATTCGCAGCCGGTGCCGCGCACCGCGAGTTGCGCATGCACGTTGCAGCGTGTGAAGAACTCGTCGGTGCTGAGGAACAGGTCTTCGGGCGGCAGGATCGGCCGCTCGCGGTCGTGCTGAAGAAAGCGGTGGCGTTCGCGCGTGTCGGTCCAGAACTTCTTCAGCGCCTCGTCGACTTCGCCGTGCAGCACCAGCGCAGCGCTCTCGCCCAGGTAGTCGAAGATCGTGGCGGTGGCGTCGAAGAACAGCGGCAGGTAGTACTCGATGCCGGCGGTGGCCAGGCCGGTGCCGATGTCCTTGTACAGCCGCACCTTGGTCGGGTCGCCCTCCATGCGCTCGCGCCAGCGCGAGCGGAAGGCGGTGCGCGCCGCCTCGTCCATCGGGAACTCGCGGCCCGGCAGCAGCCGCACCTCGGGCACGGGGTACAGGCTGCGCTGGCTGTCGGGGTCGAAGGTGCGGATCGAATCGACCTCGTCGCCGAACAGGTCCACGCGGTAAGGCACAAGCGAGCCCATCGGGAACAGGTCGATCAGGCCGCCCCGCACCGCGTACTCGCCGGGGCTGACCACCTGGCTCACGTGCGTGTAGCCGGCCAGCACGAGCTGCGCTTTCAATGCGGCTTCGTTCAGCTTCTCCTTCTGCTTGAAGTTGAACGTGTACGCGGCGAGAAAGCTCGGTGGTGCGAGCCGCACGAGCGAGGTGGACGCCGGCATCAGCACCACGTCGACCTCGCGTTGTTGAATGCGCCAAAGCGTGGCAAGGCGCTCGGAGATCAGGTCTTGATGCGGCGAGAAAGTGTCGTAAGGCAGCGTCTCCCAGTCGGGGAACACGGCGATGCGCAGGCCGGGTGCGAAGAAGGCCAGCTCGGCCTCCAGGCGTTGCGTGTCGGCCGGCTCGGCGGTGACGATGGCCGTGAGCACGCCGGCGGCGGTGCGCATCTGCACGAAGCGCGCGAGCAGCAACGCATCGCCCGAGCCGATGGGGCGGGGCAGGGTGAAGCGTTTTCCGGAGGCGATGGAGGGGAGTTGCATGCGGGGCCGGCACGCTGCGGCGTGCCAAAAACAAGTCGCCCCGTGAGGTGCCTCCAGTGCGGAGTTCATCGGGGCGACAGCTGATGTCGATTATAGAATTCGCGTCTCCATGCCGCTTGCTCCCGCCTCTATTTCCGTCCCGCTTGCTCCCCCTCGGTTGTTTGCACTCGTGCCGTGTGCCGGCATCGGCGAGCGTTCGGGGGCGCAGGGGCCGAAACAGTACGCGTCGCTCGCCGGACGCGCCCTCGTGGCGCACACGCTTGCCGCGTTGGCGGGCGTGCGCCGGCTCACGGTCACGCTGGTGGTGCTCAGCCCGTCGGACACGCAGTTCGAAGCGCAGGTGCCGGGCTTCGGCGGCTGGCTGTCACGCGACGGGGGTGCCACGCGAGCCGAGACGGTCGCAAGCGGCCTGTCCGCGCTGCGCGCGCGAGGCGCCCTCGACCACGACTGGGTGCTGGTGCACGACGCCGCGCGCTGCCTGTTGCGCGCGGCATGGGTCGATGCGCTGATCGACGCCTGCATCGACGACGCCGTGGGCGGCCTGCTCGCGCTGCCGGTGGCCGACACGCTGAAGGCAGAGCGCGGTGGCCGCGTTCACGCCACCGTCGACCGGCGTGGCTTGTGGCAGGCGCAGACGCCGCAGATGTTTCGCCTCGGCCTGCTGCGCGAGGCGCTCGCGCGCGGCACGGCCGGCGTCACCGACGAAGCCAGCGCGGTCGAGGCGCTGGGCCATGCACCGAAGGTCGTGGCCGCACCGCTCGAGAACTTCAAGGTCACCTACCCGGCCGACTTCGAACTCGCTGAACAACTGTTGAAAGCCAGGGCCTGATGAACACCCGGATCAAGCCGCCGGTCTGGCGCATCGGCGAAGGCTGGGACACGCACGCACTGGTTGTCGGCCGCAAGCTCGTGCTCGGGGGCGTGGAGATACCGCACACGCACGGCCTGCTGGGCCACTCCGACGCCGATGCGCTGTGCCATGCCATCACCGACGCGCTGTTTGGCGCCGCCGCGCTGGGCGACATCGGCTTTCACTTCCCCGACACCGATGCGCAGTACAAGGGCGCCGACTCCATCGCGCTGCTCGCCGAAGCGGCACGCCGGGTGCGCGCGGCCGGCTGGGTGATCGGCAACGTGGACAGCACCATCATCGCCCAGGCGCCGAAGATGGCGCCGCACATTCTGGCCATGCGCCAGCGCGTGGCGCAGGCCATGGGTGTGGTGGTCGATCAGGTCAGCGTGAAGGCGAAGACGGCCGAAGGCATGGGGCCGGTCGGGCGAGGCGAGTCCATCGAGACGCGGGCGATGTGCCTGTTGCAGAAGTAGCCGCAGCTACCGCAGCATCGAGACTGCCAAGCCGGCCAGCGCGCACGCACCGAGCAGCGGCATCACGCCCACCTTGAAGCGAAACAGTGCGATGCCGGCACTGAGCGCGATCACCGCGGAAACCGCATCGAAGCGCCCGCCGAACCCCTGCGGCCACAGCAGGTGGTAGGCGAAGAACAGCGCGAGGTTCAGGATCACGCCGACGACTGCCGCGGTGATGGCGGCCAGCGGCGCGGTGAACTTCAACTGCCCGTGCGTGGCCTCGACCACCGGCCCGCCGGCCAGGATGAACACGAACGACGGCAGGAAGGTGAAGAAGGTCACCACGCTGGCCGCCAGCGCCGCGCCGAGGAACAACGCGTCGGGCCCGAGCACCTGCCGCGTCCAGCCTGCGACGAAGCCGACGAAGGCCACCACCATGATGAGCGGGCCGGGCGTGGTTTCGCCGAGCGCCAGGCCGTCCATCATCTGCGCGGCGCTCAGCCACTGGTGCTGTTCGACCGCGCCCTGGAACACATACGGCAGCACGGCGTAAGCACCGCCGAAGGTCAGCAGCGCGGCCTTCGTGAAGAACCAGCCGAGCTGCGTGAGCGTGCCCTGCACACCGTTGATGGCGACCAGCGCGCCCATCGCTGCGACCCACAGCGCCAGGCCGACGAGCAGCACGCGCGCGAGCCGGCCGCGCGTGAAGCGCGCGTGCGCCGGGGTCGGTGTGGCGTCGTCGATCAGCGCAGCACCGTAGTGCTTGTTGGCCGCCCCGTGGCCACCGCCGGGCGCGAACACCGCCGGCGCGAAGCGGCTGCCCGCCATGCCGATCAACGCCGCTGCGATGACGATCAGCGGGAACGGCAGGTTCAACGCGAAGATGGCCACGAACGCCCCGGCCGCAATGGCCCACATCCAGCGGTTCTTCAGTGCCCGCCCGCCGATGCGGTGCGCGGCATGAAGCACGATGGCCGTAACCGCAGGTTTGAGCCCGTAGAACACCCCCGCCACCCAGGCCACATGGCCGAACGCGAGGTAAACCCAGGTGAGGCCGATGAGGATGAACATGGATGGCAGCACGAACAGCGCACCCGCCATCACGCCGCCCCATGTGCGGTGCATCAGCCAGCCGATGTAGGTGGCGAGTTGCTGGGCTTCGGGACCCGGCAGCACCATGCAGTAGTTCAGCGCATGCAGGAAGCGCCGCTCCGAGATCCAGCGCTTCTGCTCGACGAGTTCGGTGTGCAGAAGAGCGATCTGCCCGGCCGGGCCGCCGAAGCTGATGAAGCCCAGGCGCAGCCAGTACCAGAAGGCCTCGCGAAACGTGACCGGCGCGGGCGGTGCTTCCGCCGCGATCACTGGCGCCTTGCTCCCCGGGCCACTGCTCACCGTGCCCCCGCTCACCGCATCATCCCTCACGGTGCCTTCTTCAACCGGATGTGCGCGAGCAAGCCACCGTCCGCCGCGTTCGTCAGCTCGAAGGTGCCGCCCATGCGCTGCACTGCTTTCTCGACGATGGCCAGCCCCAGGCCGGCGCCGGTGGCTGCGGTGCGCGCCGCGTCGCCGCGAAAGAACGGCGTGGTCAGCTGCGCCAGCTTCTTTGGGTCGGCGCCGGGGCCGTGGTCGCGCACGCTCAGAATCACCCACGGCCCGGTGCGCGCGTAGGTCACCAGCACACGGGCGATGCCGGTGTCGTTGCTGCGGCCATAGCGGCGTGCGTTTTCGAACAGGTTCTGCAGCACGCGGCCGAGCTCGGTGTCGTCGGCCATGACCTTGGTGTCGATCGCCACGCGCGAAGTGATGCGGATCTGGCTGGTGTCGCGAAAGGCCGCCATTTCGCGGTCGACCACACTGCTCAGGTGCACCGGCGTCAGCTTGCTTTCGCCGGGGCGGGCGTAGTCCATGAACTTGTCGATGATGGCGTCGAGCTGCGTGATGTCGAGCGCCATGTTCTGCTTGGCCTCTTCGTCCTGCACGCTCATTTCCGCCTCCAGGCGAAGGCGCGCCAGTGGCGTGCGCAAGTCGTGCGAGATGCCGGCGAGCATCACCGCCCGGTCCTGCTCGACCTTCGCCAGCTCGCGCGCCATGCGGTTGAAGCCCATGTTGACCTGGCGGATCTCGTTCGTCAGCGTGTTCTCGTCGAGCACCGAATCGAACTCGCCTTCGCGGATGCGGCTGGCGGCGAAGCTCAGCTCTTTCAAGGGCTGGTTGATGAGCCGCGCAATGGCTGCCGAGCCCGCCATCGTGGCCAGCAGCGCGATGCTGACCCACAGCGTCAGCGTGCTCCACGCCATCGGCCCCGGGCTGGCCGCATCGGCCTGCAGCCAGTACGGGTCTTTCTCGATCGTGAAGCCGATCCACAGGCCGGGCGTGCCGTTCACGGTGCTGGCCACGATGGTGTCGGCACCGAGCCGCTGGCGCAGGTCGTTGCTGATGGCGCGCGAGCTTCGGTCGGCGTCGTAGGGCTCCCACTTGTCGGCGGGCTCGCGGGGTGCGAGCTTGAGCGACTCTTGCGCCGAGATGCCTTTGACGAGCGCGATGCGGTTGATGCCGTCACTGGCCAGCAACGCGGCCCGGGCGATCTTTACGAGGCTCGCGATCTGCTGCGCGGCCTGCGTGGCGCGCGGCTCGAACTCGAGCGCGCGGAAGGTTTGCGTCCAGGCGAACACGCCGCACGCAAGCAGCAGCGCGAGCAGGAAGAAGGTGCGCCAGAACAGGCTGAGCGCGACTTGTTTACGGGCCATCGGTGAGTGGCCGCCTGACATGGCGGGTCGGGAAATCTAGCAGACGGCCGAGGGCGCTCGCATGATCACGTCAGGTCAGGGCGCGCCGTCCGGAACGAACACATAGCCCACGCCCCACACCGTCTGGATGTAGCGCGGCTGGGCCGGGTCGGGCTCGATCATCTTGCGCAGGCGCGAGATCTGCACGTCCAGGCTGCGGTCGAAGGGCTCGAACTCGCGGCCGCGCGCGAGTTGGGCGAGCTTGTCGCGGCTGAGTGGCTGGCGCGGGTGGCGCACCAGTGCCTTGAGCATCGAGAACTCGCCGGTGGTCAGCGCGATCTGGTCGCCTTCCTTGCTCAGGCGGCGCAGCGCCAGGTCGAACTCGAACGGGCCGAAGGTCACGGTCTGCGCGTCGAGCGCGGGCGCGCCCGGGGCTTCGAGCGTAGGGCGGCGGCGCAGCACGGCGTGGATGCGCGCCAGCAGTTCGCGCGGGTTGAAGGGCTTGGGCAGGTAGTCGTCGGCGCCGACCTCCAGGCCGACGATGCGGTCCACGTCTTCCACCTTGGCGGTGAGCATGATGATGGGCGTCAGGTCGTTGGCGGCGCGCAGGCGCCGGCAGATCGACAGGCCGTCTTCGCCCGGCAGCATCAGGTCGAGCACGATGAGGTGAACCGTTTCGCGCGTCAGCAGGCGGTTCAGCGCCTTCGCATCCTCAGCCAGCAGCACCTCGAAGCCCTCTTGCGTGAGGTAGCGGCGCAGCAGGTCGCGGATGCGGGCATCATCATCGACAACGACGATGCGGTCGGGGCGCTGGTTGGCGGCTGTGGACATGCAGGGAACTCCAAATTTGTAACAGAGACGATTTTGCGCAGGTTATCGGTGCTGTTTCGGCGTGTCTGACCAATGGTTACAACTCGGCAGTAACCACTTTCCACTCTCGAAAGGACAAGACTCATGCTCGACCTAGCCACCCGATTGACCGCCGCGCTGTGCCTGGCCGCCGCCAACACGGGCGCCACCTGCGCCGACCTGGTCCCGCCGCAGGGCGTCGTCATGCTCGGTGCCAGCGCCACCACCGAAGTCACGAAAGACCTGCTCACCGTGACGCTTGGCACCACGCGTGAAGGGGCCGATGCGGCCGCGGTGCAGTCGCAGCTGAAGCAGGCGCTCGATGCCGCCCTGGTCGAGGCGAAGAAGGCCGCCCGGCCCGGCCAGCTGGACGTGCAGACCGGCAACTTCCAGGTCTCGCCGCGCTACACGAACAAGGGAGGCACCAACGGCTGGCAGGGCAGCGCCGAACTGGTGATCGAGGGCCGCGACATGCCCGCCATCGGCCAGCTCACCGGGCGCATCAACACCCTCACGATCAGCCGCGTGGCCTACAACCTGTCGCGCGAGTTGCGCGAGCGCGTCGAGGGCGAGGTGTCGGCTCAGGCCATCGCCCGCTTTCGCGCCAAGGCGGTCGAGGCGGCGAAGAACTTCGGCTACACCGGCTACGCGGTGCGCGAAGTCAGCGTAAACACGAATGAGTCGTCGCCGGTGCGGCCGATGGCGATGCAGGCGAAGTCGATGGCCGCATCAAGCGACGAAGCCTTGCCGGTCGAGCCGGGCAAAGGCATGGTCGTGGTGTCGGTGAGCGGCTCGGTGCAGATGACGCGCTGAAGCCGCCGGGCTGCCGCGCCGAGCGGGCACCCGGTCGGCCCATCCGGCCGAGTCGACCGAGTAGGTAAAGTGCGAGCGATGAGCACCACCGAACCCCGCCTGAATCACGTTCAATGCCTGAGCCCACGCGGCTTGCACCGCATGGCGTACTGGGAGTGGGGCGACGCTGCCAACCCACGCGTGCTGGTGTGCGTGCATGGCCTGTCGCGCCAGGGCCGCGACTTCGACACGCTGGCACGCAGCCTCAGCACCGAGTACCGCGTGGTCTGCCCCGATGTGGTCGGGCGCGGCCAGTCGGATGCCCTGGCCGACCCGATGGCTTACCAGGTGCCCACCTACGTGGCCGACATGGTCACGCTCATCGCGCGGCTCGATGCGGCCGCGCTGCATTGGGTCGGCACGTCGATGGGCGGGCTCATCGGCCTGGTGCTCGCAGGCTTGCCGAACTCGCCGATCCAGCGGCTCGTGCTCAACGAGATCGGGCCGACGATCCAGCCCGAAGCGGTGGCGCGCATCGGCACCTATCTAGGTGTGCCTCAGCACTGGGCCACGGTCGATGAAGCGGCCGATGCCTTGCTGGCCATCTCGCAAGGCTTCGGGCCGCACACACGGGAGCAGTGGTTGGCGCTGACCCGGCCGATGCTCAAAGCAGACGCCGGGCCCGACGGCGCAGCAGGCTTCAAGCTGCACTACGACATGAACATCGCCCAGCCCCTTCGCGCCATGACGGCGCAAGACGCGGCCACTGGCGAGGCCGTGCTGTGGCACAGCTACGACCAGATCGCCTGCCCAACGCTGCTGCTGCGCGGCGCCGATTCCGACCTGCTGACGGCCGCCACCGCGCAGGCCATGACGCTGCGCGGCCCGAAGGCGCGCGTGGTCGAGTTCGCCGGCGTCGGCCATGCGCCCACGCTCGTCGCCGCCGATCAGGTGAATGCGGTGCGGGAGTTCCTGCTGGTGCCATGAAGACCGGAACCCCGGCTGCGCCCATCGGTGCGGCGACGATCGTTCAACTGATCGAGGCCGACCCCGATGCGCGCGCTGACCCCGCTGCGCCCGACGAGTGGGCGCAGCTGGCGCGTGCCCGCGCGTTTTCCGAGCCGCTGCTGGCCGGCGAACTGCTCGACACCGGCGAAGAAGCGCTCGCGCATGCGGACGCCGTGGCGGCCATCCTGGAAGGCATCGGAGCCGCGCCGTCGATGCGCGCGGCGGCCTACCTTGTCTACGCCGGCGACTACCTGAACAAGCCCGAGGAGGTGGTCACCAAGGCCTTCGGCGCATCGCACGCCAGCCTGGTCGTGAACACCCGCAAGCTGGTGCAGTTGCAGCGCGCGGCGCGCGAAGCGCAGCTCGGCACCGAGCAGCGCGCGCAGCAGACCGAGCGGGTGCGCAAGATGCTGCTCGCGTTCTCGCGCGACCTGCGTGTGGTGCTGCTGCGCCTGGCCTCGCGGCTGCAGACGCTGCGCTTTTTCGCCGCGAGCAAGACGCCGTGCCCGCAGCCACTGGCGGCCGAGTCGCTGCAGGTGTTCGCGCCGCTCGCCAACCGGCTCGGCATCTGGCAGATCAAGTGGGAACTTGAAGACCTGTCATTCCGCTTCCTGGAGCCCGAGGCCTACAAGCGCGTTGCGAGCCTGCTCGACGAGCGCCGCGTCGAGCGCGAGCAGCGCGTCGAGGCGTTTCGCCAGCACCTGGCCGACGACCTGGCGCGCCACGGCCTGCGCTCCGAAGTGCAGGGCCGGCCGAAGCACCTGTACAGCATCTGGAAGAAGATGAACGGCAAGGCGCTGAGCTTCGAGCAGGTGCTCGATGTGCGCGCGGTGCGGCTCATCGTGAGCGACGTGGCCGCGTGTTACGCCGCGCTCGGCCGTGTGCACGAACGCTTTCGCGCGGTGGTGGGCGAATTCGACGACTACATCGAGCGGCCCAAGCCGAACGGCTACCAGTCGCTGCACACGGTGGTGCTCGACGAGTCGGGCCGGCCCGTTGAAGTGCAGATTCGAACCCAGGCCATGCACGAGCACGCCGAGCACGGCGTGGCCGCGCACTGGGCCTACAAGGACGCAGGCGCCAAGGGCTATGCCGGCGTGACCGCCGGGGCCGAGCAGAGCGCCCGCGTCGCCGAGGCCCGCAAGGCCGTGCTGCGCCAGTTGCTGGCCTGGGAGCGCGACTTCGCCGAGCAGGCCGGCCCGGCCGAGGCTGGCGCCGCACCGGTCGACGAGCGCATCTACGTCTTCACGCCCGCCGCCACGGTGGTCGAACTGGCGGCAGGCGCCACGCCCATCGACTTTGCCTATGCCGTGCACACCGACCTGGGTCACCGCTGCCGCGGTGCCAAAGTCGACGGCGCGATGGTGCCGCTGAACACGGCACTGCGCAGCGGGCAGACGGTCGAGATCACGGCGGCCAAGGAAGGCGGCCCGTCGCTCGACTGGCTGAACGCCGACCTCGGATACCTGAAGAGCCCGCGTTCCCGCACCAAGGTGCGGGCGTGGTTCAACGTGCTGGCCCAGAGTGCGACCATCGCGCGTGGCCGGGAAGCCGTCGAGAAGCTGTTGCAGCGCGAAGGCAAGACCGCGACCAAGCTCGACGACCTGGCGCAGCGGCTGGGCTTTCGCAACGCCGATGCACTGTTCGAAGTCGTCGGCAAGGACGAGTTCTCGCTGCGCACCATCGAGACGCTGCTGCGCCCGGCCGAGCCCATGCCGTCGGCCGACGAGGCCTTCGTCGCGCGGCGCAGCAACGTCGATGCGGCGGCGCCGAAGGGCGGGGTGCTGGTGGTGGGGGTCGAGTCGCTGATGACCAACCTGGCGCGCTGCTGCCGGCCGGCGCCGCCCGACGCCATCGGCGGCTACGTGACGCGGGGCAAGGGCGTGGCCGTGCACCGCGCGGCCTGCAGCAACTTCAAGGAAATGGGCGCGCGTGCGCCCGAGCGGCTGATCGCCGTGGCCTGGGGTGCTGCGCGCGCCGACCGTGCGGCGCTGTACCCGGTCGACGTGATGGTCGAAGCCGCCGACCGGCAAGGGCTGCTGCGCGACATCTCGGAGCTGTTCGCGAAGGAGAAGATGAACGTCACCGGGGTGAAGACCCAGTCGGTCCGTGACTCGGGCGGCGGCACCGCATGGATGACCTTCACGATCGAGGTTGCCGACGCTGCGCGCCTCGCGCACGTCCTCGGCCTGGCGGCGCGCATTGCCGGCGTGCGCGCCGTGCGCCGGAAGTGAGCGCCGTGCCCTGGGCTATAGTTCGGGGCTAAGCAGGCGCGTAGCTCAGCTGGTTAGAGCACCACCTTGACATGGTGGGGGTCGTTGGTTCGAGTCCAATCGCGCCTACCAAATTCGGTAGGGAAATCAGGCGGGAAAATAAAGCACCCAGCGGCAACGCTCGGTGCTTTTTTCTTGGCGGTACGGAAAGAGTACGGAAATGCTTGTTGTTATGGAAGGCCCAGAGGCGGACCCACGTGGCCACTTCGCGACAGCAAAAAGGTTGCAAGGCTGGGGAATGCAACGACCAGCGGGGCTGGCGGGAAACACTGGATTGCTGGGCTCGTCGGAACTGCTGAAGTGAGATCTGCGCCGCTCGGGGCTTCGACAGTGCCGCCAATCCTGAGTCGCTTCATCTTTGCCCCGAGCGTCTTGCGATTGATGCCGAACGGCTCAGCAGTCTTCGACAGGCTGCAGCTCGGACCTCTTCGCGGAGCATCACGGCCTGCTCAACTCAAGGCGCACCACGGGAACCCATCCCATGATGGCGGCATGAACGCACTTGCAGTCCCCCATCCATCGCAGACGTACGCTGGCGGCCGGGCGAATGCCGATGACGTTCGCGGTGTCGTCACCGGTGCTCCGAGCTTCGGCCTACCCGCAGCCGGCCGGAACGATCAGATCGCCGGCGCCTTCAGGTGAAAGCCGGTCATGGCCTGATAAGCGGCCCCGATTCTGAACAGCGTCGCCTCGTCGAACGGCTTGCCGATGAGCTGCATGCCGATCGGCAGGCCGTCGCCATCGAAGCCGCAGGGAACGGCCAGTGCCGGCAGGCCGGTCAGGCTGGGAACGCCGGTGTATTGCATGATGGCCGAGAGCATGTCTTCCTCGACACCGTTCTCGATCACCACCTTCGTTGCACCGACTGGCGTGGCCGTGAAGGGCAGCGTCGGGCAAAGAAAGACGTCGACCTTCTTGAATGCCTCGATGAATTCGTTGCGCAACAGGGCTCGGTAGCGCTGCGCCTGCAGGTAGTGAGTGGCGAGCAACATCTCGCCGACTTCCAGCAAGGTGCGCACATCGGCTCCGTAGTCCTGGGGCCGTTCGCGCAGCCAGCGCTGGTGGTAGGTGCTTGGCTCGGCCGACTCGATCGTCAACTGGGCCGAGATGTTGCCGTGGATGTTCCCGATCGGCACCTCGACCACCTGGGCACCGGCATCCTCGAGCGCCTTCAGCGCTGCCATCACGGCGGCGTGGACCGGCGGCTGCAAGTGATGAAAGAAGTAGCCGGGCACGATGCCGATGCGCAAGCCCGCGACGCCGTCGTCGAGCGGGGTCAGATAGTCGTGCGTGGCGACGTTCGCGCTCGCAGGGTCGGCCGGATCGTGGCCGGCCAGAACACCGAACATCAACGCGCAATCGGCGACGGTGCGCGCCATCGGACCGGCGGTGTCCATGCTCCATGCGAGCGGCACGATGCCGTGGTTGCTGACACGGCCGTAGGTCGGTCGAAGGCCGACGATGCCGTTGATCGCCGCGGGCAGGCGGATCGAGCCACCGGTGTCGGTGCCTATCGCGCCGTAACAGGCGCGCGCCGCGACGGCCGCCCCCGATCCACCGCTCGAGCCGGCCGGAAAGCGGTCGGTGTTCCACGGGTTGCGCACGGCGCCGTGGTGCGGGTTGTCCGAGGTCCCGCCCCAGGCGAATTCGTGCATGTTGAGCTTGCCGACGAACACCGCGCCGGCCCGCCTCAGCCGGCTGGTGATGGTCGCGTCATGTGCCGGCAGCCAGTCGGTAAGGATTTTGCTGCCGGCCGTCGTGCGCTGGCCCTGGGTCGCCACGTTGTCCTTCAAGGCGATGGGCACGCCGTGCAGCGGGCCCAGATCGTGGCCGGCCATCATGAGCATTTCGGCCGCGCGCGCGACCTGTCTTGCCTGTTCTTCGAAGACGCTGATGTAGGCCGAGAGCAGCGGATTCACCGAAGCGATGCGCGCGAGCGTCGCATCGACCACCTCGACGGGCGACACGTCACGGCGCTTGATGAGCCGGGCGACCTCGGTGAGGCTCCGGTCCAGCAGTTCGGGATAGCCGCGTCCCGCCACTTCAGATCCCAGCGTCGGGCGCTGCGTGGGTGAACACGGTGATCGGCAGCAAGGCGGCGTGTTCCGGCGCGCTCATCTTGCGTGACAACTCGTTCGCCGCCGGCAGCCAGGCCGCGAGCAGTGCGCCCGCGCTGGTGGCGCGCCCCGTGGCGAGCGGCAGGTCGGCGGTTTGCGCGAGCGTCTCGGCCAGTGCCTGCGCGGGCAGCCGCGCCTCGCTCAAAACTGCACCCCTCGGGTCAGTGCGCCGTCGACCACGAGGTTGGTGCCGGTGATGAAACTCGCCGCCGGGCTCGCGAGAAACACCGCAGCGTTGGCCATCTCCTGGGGCGTGCCCATGCGGCCCGTCGGGTTGAGTGCCAGGGCATCGGCGTAGAGCTTCGGGTTTCCGTGCTCGATCTGTTGCCAGACGCCACCTTCGAAATACGTGTTGCCCGGTGAAACGGAATTGGCACGGATGTGTTTGCCTGCGAGATGGAACGCGAGGCCTTGCGTGTAGTGAACGATCGCCGCCTTGAACGCGCCATACGGGCCGGCCGCGAAATCGATTTCGCGCCCCGAGACGCTCGCGATCGTGACGATGGCCGCATGCGGGCTTTTCTCGAGCCACGGCATCGCTGCATCGACCAGGCGGACCGTTCCCATCATGTCGATCTCGAAGCCGCGTTGCCACCCGGCTTCGTCGTTGGCGATCGCAAGCGCGCTCACGTTGGCGACGACGATGTCGATGCCGCCGAGCGCCGCGCCCGCCTCGGCCACCCACGCCTTCAGCGCCGGGCCGTCGCCGACGTCGACGGCACGACCGAAAACCTTGCCGCCCCGACTTGACATCGCGGCGACCGCTGAGTCGACGCCGTCCGCGTTGCGGGCGCACAGTGCAATGTTCGCGCCCTCCGCTGCGAGCGTTTCGGCGATCGCACGGCCGATGCCCTTGGTGCCGCCGGTGACCAGGGCATTGAGCCCCCTGAGTTGCAGATCCATGACGTCTCCTGTGGGGGTTCAGGTGAGATACTTTTTTTCGATGCCTGCGCCCACCGTGTATTTCGGGTCGACGAAGTTACCGAGCCGTACCTTGCCGCACTGGCTCAACATCATGTAGGCGTCCCAGCGGTCGTAGCCGAACTCGGCTTCCATCCACAACACCAGTTCCTTGTAGGCGATGCGGGCGGCATCTTCGAGCGGGCGTGCGCTGCCGATGGCCATCACGACCGTGTCGTTCTCGAGTCGGGGCCACTCGAGCGCCCAACCCTTGATCAGGTCGACGTGAATGGTCGTGGTGCTCGGGTATTCGACTGCCGTGCCGCAGACTTCGCCGTCGCCCTGGCACGCATGCGCGTCCCCGATGAAGAGCCGCCCACCGGTGCAGCGCACCGGGAGGTAGGTGATGCTGCCCGGGCCCATGTCGGGCAGGTCCATGTTGCCGCCATGCGAATCCGGTGTGAGCGTGTTGATCGAATCGATCTCGGGCGAGCAGCTGAGCGTGCCGATGTGCGGCCGGTACGGAAGCGTGACGCGCGGACTCCAGTAGACGCCGTCTTCGTCAACGTCGATCTTGCGAACGATCTCGGGCAGCGAATCGGACAGCAGCGCGGTGAGCGACGTGCCCGACAGCGCACCGAACTGGGGGATCATCGCGCAGGTACCGCGCGGGTTGTCTCCGCGCGGCGCCATGCTCTCGATGTAGACGGCGAGAACGTCGCCCTTTTGCGCACCCTCGACCATGATGGGCCCGTTCTGCGGGTTGACGAAGGGCATCGTCAGCACCTTCGACGGGAGATCCTGCGCGGTCTTCACGTGGCCGTCGAAGGCGTCGCGTGTCTGCACGACCACGCGGTCACCCGGCTTGATCGAAAGCACCGGGTCGGTGTAGGGGCCGATGGTGAAGTGGTACTTGCCCTGCTTCGCCTCGGTGAGCTCGTGCGTGCTGCCGACGCTGCCGCGGGCTTGGCCGCGCGTGTGCATGATCGATGTCTTCAGCCAGTCCATCTGCGGTTTCCTCAGGCGTGCACGCCGGTGTATTCGCTCATCACCGCCAGGTCGCTCAGGTGCTCGCGCGGGATCTCCTCGCCGAGCCGTCCGCGCTTGATCACCAGCACGCGCTGCGACACGGTCGCAATGAAATCCAGGTTCTGCTCGACAAGCACGATGGTCAAACCGAGGCGGTCGCGCAGCGAAGTGAGCGTCTCGGCGATCTCTTCGATGATCGACGGCTGGATGCCTTCGGTCGGCTCGTCCAGCAGCAGCACGCGCGGCTTGCCGGCCAATGCCCGCGCGAGCGCGAGCAACTGCTGCTCGCCGCCCGAGAGCGACCCGCCGGCGCGATCCAGCAGCGGCACGAGGCGCGGGAAATCGACCAGCAGCGCGTCGAGTTCAGGGGCTGCGGTTCGCCGCGTCTTGACCAGCCCCATGCGCAGGTTGTCGCGCACCGAGAGCGTCGCGAAGATTTCGCGGCCCTGCGGCACGTAGGCCATGCCGAGGCGCGCGCGGCCATGAGGCGCCATGCGCGTGATGTCGTGGCCTTCGAGCAGCACGCTGCCCGCGGTCGGCTTCAATGCGCCGACCAGGCAGCGCAGGAAGGTCGTCTTGCCCATGCCGTTGTGGCCGAGGATACCGAGCGATTCGCCCGACGCGATCGTCATCGAGATCTGATGCAGGACAGGAATGGCGCCATAGCCGGCGCTGAGGCCCGTGATGTTCAGCATGCCGGCCTCAATGGGGCTTCTTGCCGAGGTAGATCTGCTGCACCAGCGGGTCGGCCATGATCCGGTCGGGCGTGTCCTCGCGGATCACCTGGCCTTGGTGCAGCACCGTCACCTTCTTCGCGATCATGCGAATGAAGCTCATATCGTGCTCCACCACGACGAGCGCGTGCTGGCGGTTGATCTCGAGAATCAGTTCGGCCGTGCGCGCGACTTCGGCGTCGCTCATGCCGGCAGCCGGCTCGTCGAGCAGGATCAGTGGGGGGTCGGCCGCAAGCACCACCGCGAGCTCCACCCACTGCCGCTGGCCGTGCGCGAGCGTGCCGGTGATGGCCTCGGACTCGGCCAGCATGCCCACGCGCTCGAGCGTCGTGCGGGTCACGTCCTTGGCGCGCTGCGGCAGGTTCACACGCTGCGCCGAGAGCCACACGTTCTCCCAGACCGACAGGCCGTTGAACAGGCTCGGCACCTGCGTCTTGATGCCGATGCCCATGCGCCCCGGTTCGTGCGGCTGCATGCGCGAGATGTCCTTGCCGCGAAACAGGATCTGCCCCGAAGTCGGTTTCACCTGCCCGGTGAGCAGCTTGAAGAACGTGCTCTTGCCCGCACCGTTCGGGCCGATGACGCAGCGCAGTTCGGCTTCGGCCAGCGAGAAGTTCACGTCGCGGGTTGCGTGCACGCCGCCGAAGCGCACGTTCAGCGCGCGGGTTTCGATCAACGGTGTCACGCCGGTCACGCCCGCCGCCGTCATGCCTGCTGCTCCTTGGCGAGCGCCACCGGCTTGGCGTCGGAACTGCGCCCGGCCGGCGCGCTGCGCCGCCCCAGGCGCTCCAGCAGCATGCCGATGCTCGGCACCAGGCCCTTGGGCACCAGCAGCACGAACAGCACCAGGATCGCGCCCAGCACGAGGTTGGAGTTGAAGGTCTGCTGGGTACCGATCTGCGTCGTGAGCCACTGGATGAGCACGCAGCCGACCACCGGGCCCATCAGCGTGCCCAGGCCGCCGACGATGACCCAGATGATGATCTGCGCCGACTGCGCAAGGCCGAAGATGGTCGGGCTGGTGAACGAACCCCAGTTGGCGAAAAGGCAACCCGCCAGCCCGGCGATCGCGCCGCCGAGCGTGAACACGAACAGCTTGTAGGCGCGCGGGTCGTACCCGAGCAGTTGCGCGCGTTGTTCGTTCTCCTTGATGGCGACGATCACGTGCCCGATGCGCGACGAGATGAGCGCCCGCAACCCGGCGTACACGACGATCAACAGGCCCAGAGACAGGTTGAACATGCCGCGCGGCGTGATCGATTCGTCGGCGTTACCCGGCCAGTTGAGCGGCGGAATCGCGGGGATGCCGTTGAACCCGCCGAGCGGCGCATTGCCGATCTTCCACTCCGGCCCGGCCGTCGAGTTGATCAGGTTGAAGAGGATCAGCGTGACCGTGAGCGTGATGACCCCCATGTACACATCGGAGAGGCGGCCGTAGAAGATGACGTAGCCGAGGAGCGCCGCGAAGAGCGCCGGCACGACGATCGACAGCATGAACGGCACGGTGCTGTCGCCCATGTTCACGACCGAGATCGCGTAGGTGTAGGCGCCGAGTCCGAAGAACGCGGCCTGCCCGAAGCACAGGATGCCCCCGAAGCCCCAGATGAAGCCCAGACTCACCGCCAACACCGACATCACAAGATAGATCGTGACCTGAATCAGCGTGAAGTCGTCGATCACGTTCGGCAGGAAGATCAACAACAACACGCCGATCGCGATGCACAAGGCGGCACTTTTCCAGGAGGCTGCGAAACGCGCCATCGAACCGCTCACAGCGACCCCTTGAAAAACCTGCCGGTGATGCCCTGTGGCAGCAGCCGCAACATCACGATGGCCGCGAACAACAGCGCCACCTCACCGAAGACCGGTGTCGACAGGAAGGCCGCGATCTGGTTGATCGCACCGAAGAACGTCGACGCGCCGACCAACCCTGCAAGAATGGCCGGGCCGCCGCCGATCACCGTGATGAACGCCTTGGCGATGAACGCGCCACCCATGGTCGGCACCACGCCGGTGAGCGGCGCGAGAAGGCCGCCAGCGAGCCCCGAGAGCGCGGCGCCGACGCCGAACGTGACCATGTAGACGCGGCTCGGGCTGATGCCGAGCGCATCGGCCATGGCGGGGTTCTGCATCGTGCCGCGTGCGATCAGGCCGAGTTGCGTCTTGAGCAGAACGGCCCGCAGCGCGACACCGAGAACCACCGCGACACCGATGATCAACAGCGTGTAGACCGACACCGAGTACGCCCCCACCGTGAAGCTGCCGAGCGGCGTGGAAATGCCCGCGGTGGTGTTGCCGAAGGCCGAGGTCACGACGCCCACAAGAAGCAGCGACAGGCCCCAGGTCGCGAGCATCGTGTCGATCATGCGGCCGTAGAGCCGCCTGATCACCAACCGCTCGAGCAACACGCCGATCCCGCCCACCACCAGGGGCGCGGCGACAAAGATCGCCACCCACAGGTTGATGCCGATCTTCAGTGCGCCGAGCGTCGCGTACGCGCCCAGCATCATGAACTCGCCGTGGGCGAGATTGATGACCTTCATCATCCCGAAGATCACGGCCAGCCCCGCAGAGACGATCACGAGGCTGGCAATGCCGTACAGCACCTGGATGACGACGATGGCGGCGAGATCCATCAGACCTTGATCACGTACTGCTGGTTGTCCTTGGGATTCTTCTTGAGGTCGCACACGGCGCTGGTGTCCGAAGGCGGCGCCTGATCGAAGGTCTGGATGATCTTGAACTTCTTGTCCTGCACTTCGGCAACGCTGACATTGAGCACGCAGTGATGGGTGTTCGCGTCGATGGTGACCTTGCCGCTCGGCCCATCGATGCTGATGCCCGACTCGAGGGCTGTAGTGACCTTCATATGGTCGATCGAGCCGGCCTTCTTCACCCCTTCGGCCCACAGCTTGAAGCCCTGATAGGTGCCGCAGGCGAGTTCGGTGACGTTCGGATAGTCGGCGCCGAACCGCTTGTGGAACCGTTGCAGGAATGCGGTGTTGCCCGGCGTCGCGAGGCTCTGAAAATAGTTGTACGAAAGCAGGTAGCCATTCGCTTCTTCGGCCGATAACACGATCTGTTCGTTGCCCACGCCGAAGGTCGACGAGGCCAGCGGGATCTTCTTGTTCAGGCCCGCCGCAGCCCACTGGCGGTAAAACGAGATGTGAGCACCGCCGACGAGCGCCGAAAACAGCATGTCGGGCTTGGCTGCTTCAATCTTCGAGATGGTGGGGCCGAAGTTCGTGACGTCGAGCGGAAAGAACTCGATCGCGACCGTCGAACCGCCGTTTTCCTGGGCGAACTTCTTCACCCACTGCGACGTGATCTGGCCGTAGTTGTAGTCGGCCGCCACCACGTAGATCTTCTTGCCCCACTTCTTCATTGCATAGGGCACGAGCTTGCCGACCGTCTGCGCCGGTGTCACGCCGGTGCAGAAAATGCCGCGATCACAGACGCCGCCTTCGTACTGGGTGTTGTAGAAATAAAGTGTCTTCGCGCGGTCGAGCACCGGGCGAATCACCTCGCGCGAAGCCGAGGTGATGCCGCCCATCACGACCGCGACCTTGTCCTTCAGGGCGGCCTGCTGCGCGAACTGCGTGTAGAGCTGCATGTTCGATTGCGGGTCGTAGCTCACGAGCCGAACCTTCTTCCCGAGCAGCCCGCCGGCGGCGTTCTGCTCTTCGATGGCCAGCGTCAGCGCATCGAGCATCGGCTTGCCGTAGATGTCGAGGCCGCCGGACAGGTCATGGATGCTGCCCACGGCAATGTCGTCGGCGGCAAAGGCCGACGTCGGCAGCAACAGCCCGGAGCCGGTGGCAGCGGCGGCATAGCCGGAGGTCTTGATGAATTGGCGACGGTCCATGGGTCAGATTCCTGGTTTGTGAGGGGAGGTTGTGCTCTTTTCGCGGGCGATCAAAACGTCTTCCAGTCGCCCGACTGTTCGAACGCGAGGGCGGCGCGATAGACCGTGCCTTCATCGTAGTCCTTGCCGATCAGCATCAGGCCGACCGGGAGGCCGTCGACCAGCCCGCACGGAATGCTCATCGCCGGGTGCCCGGTGACGTCGGTCACGCAGGTGTTGGGCAACATCTCGAAGGCGCGCTGGATGACTTCCTCGAGGGGCGCACCGGGCTGCGGGATCGGCGTGGCAGTCAGCGGCAGCGTGGGCATCAGCAACAGGTCGAAATCGCTGAGCGCGGTGTCGTAGGCCTGCTTCAACTGGCGCGCCAGGTTCTGCGCCTTGCCATAGTAGTGTCCAGTGTGGTTCTGCAGGAAATACTCGCCCAGCACCATCGTGATCTTGAGTGTTTCGGACAGCTCGTCGGCGCGCTTCCTCCAGCCGTTGTGATAGTCGATCAGCGCGGTGTCGTACAGGCCCTTGTAGTTGAAGCCGTAGCCGTTGTCTTTCATCATCTGTTGGGTCGCGCCCTCTGCGGCGATGGGCAACCAGATCGCCGAGCCGATGGCGTGCATCGGCACGGAGACCTCCACGACGGTCGCGCCCAACTTGGCCAGGCGCTGTGCCGCCTCGCGCACCTTGGCATCGACCTCGGGCATTGACTGCGGCCAGCCGAAGCCTTCCTTGACGATGCCGATCTTCATGCCCTTGACGCCACCCTTCATCAACTCGGTGTAGGCCTTCGCGGTCTGCCCGGCATGCTGGCGTGGGTCGAGCCCGTCCGGGCCGGCGAGCACTTCGAGCATCAAGGCGTTGTCCGTGACGGTCGCGCTCATCGGGCCGGTGTGGTCGATGGTCACTTCGATCGGCATCACGCCGGTGTAGGGCACGAGGCCCCATGTCGGCTTCATGCCGTAGATGCCGCAATACGAGGCCGGCATGCGGATCGAGCCGCCCTGGTCGCCACCGATCGCCAGATCGACCTCACCGGCTGCGACGAGCGCCGCGCTGCCCGACGACGATCCGCCGGCCGAGTAACCCTGTCGCCACGGGTTGTGGACCGGCCCGCTCGCGCTGGTGTGCGAGCCGCCGGAGAAGCAGAACAATTCGCAGACCGCCTTGCCGGCGACCGTGGCGCCGGCGTCGAGCAATCGCGTGACGATCGTCGCGTCGATCGTTGGCAAGAAGCCCTCCATCGTCGGCGAGCCGTTCATCATCGGCACGCCGGCGACGCAGACGTTGTCCTTGATGGCCACCGTCTTGCCCGCGAGCTTGCCGCCCGAGGCGCCGGTGATCGTGGTCTTCACGTACCAGGCGGAATACCTGTTTTCTTCGCCCGCGGGCTTGTACGACTTGCCGCGCGGGTACTTCACGGCGGGGAGGTAGTCCGGCAGTTCATCGACGATGTCGTAGGCATCGAAGTTGGGTTGCAGCAACGCGCGGTAGGCCTCGGCCTTGGCGTCGTCGAGGTGAATGCCGAGGCTCAAGGCAACCGCCTTGAGCTGCTCTGAAGAGGGGCGGGTGACTGCCATGGGGTGACTCCGTCTGCGAGGAAGGGAACAGAAAACGGGCCATCACCAACGCGACCCGTGCGCTGCATTGTGTGAGGTGATATTTTCCAAGTCAAGCATTTAGTTGCCTTGGAAAATGATCGCGCACGGTCGCACTTAAAGGCGCGCGATCACTCTGAAGAAATGGCCCTCGGCGACGGCCATGTAGGTGGGCGCGAGGTTGGTACCGTCGCCGCCGTACACGGCTTCGCGTGCGCTGCGGTAGGCGATAGGCTCGCGATGCCCGTGCGCCCATCGCGACGGTTCGAACAGGCCGCGTTCGAACAGCGAGGCGAGAAAGTGCACACCTTCGTAGGTCGATTGACCGAGCGAATTGAGCGTCGGAGCACGGTCGCCGAAATGGTTGTGGTAGCGCTCCTTGAACGCGATATTGGCGTCGGTCGCGAGCGCCGCGAAGTAGCTCGACGCGACGTACAGGCGCTCGGTGTTCTGTGCGCCGATCGCGAGCAATTCGTTCTCTTCGATCGCGCACGAAAGGCGCAAGGCCGAACGCCCCAGCCCCTGTTCGCCGAAAGCCCGGTTGAATGCAACCGCGTTTTCGCCGACGAGGGACAGCAGCACAGCATCGGCGCCGGCGCGGCGGATCGCCGCCAGTTGCTCCGAATAGTCGGTGGTGTGAAGCGGCACGTACTCTTCCGATACCACCTCGGCCCCGCAACTGGCGACGTAGTCGCGCGCCAGACGGTTGGACACATGCGGCCACACGTAGTTGTTGCCGAGGAACGCCCAGCGCCGGGGTCGCTCGTGCCTGGCGACCCACGCGATGGCCGGCTGCAATTGCTTTGCCGGCGTATCGCCGATCGCAAAAACGCCGGGCGTGCATTCGCCACCTTCATAGAGCGGCGTGTAGACGAAAGGAATCTCGCCACCGATGGCCGAGAGGATTCGCTGCCGTACGCGACTGGTGTGCATGCCGACCAGCGCATCGACCTCGCCCGAATGAACCAGGTCGCTGAGCACCGATTCGAGCATCGGGGCGTCGTCGTCGGCATCCACCGAGAGCAGCCGGCAGGAGCGGCCGCCGATGCCCGACAAGCGGTTGAGTTCGGAGGCCGCGAGTTTCGCCGAGGCCAGTGCGGAAGGGCCCCAGATACCGGTGACGCCACCCAGAGGCACGCACAGCGCGATGTTGAGTTCCCGGCGCGAGGCGCGTTCACTGGCGGCGAAGTCGGGCGCAAACGACCGGCCGGCCACTTTGCGACGTCGCTTCTCGCCGTAGAACTTCAACCCGCTCGACGAACAGTTTCCAGCAGACACGGGCATGGCTTCTCCAGAAGACTGCACCAAATGGAGGCCGGGCACCGGCCGTGGGGCGGCTGGTCGGCTCCAACATGCGAAGCGGATGGTGTTTTGACGGGCCGGGAGTCGCCATCTGCATCTCCCGTGCCAGGGAGCGGCTCCTTTGCAGATGCTGTGCAGATACTTTCCTTGGAAAGGATTGAAGCATAGAATTCCGCTGCACAAAGCAGCATTCGATGGCCGAGCAAAACATCTCCCAGTATCTCGCCTTCCTTCTGGCCTCGGCTCACCGCCACATGCGCATCGGCCTGGGCCAATCCATCGGCGACGAAGAGTTCAACGAAGAACACTGGCGAATCCTGCAAGTGCTTTCCGATGAGCAGGGTCGCTCGATGGGCGAGCTCGCCGAGCGTGTGCTGCTGAATGGCCCGGCGCTCACCAAGAACATTGACAAGCTCGTGAGCCGCGGCGTCGTGCAGCGAGCCGCAGACCCCGGCGATAACCGGCGCGTCCTGGTCTATATCAGTGACCTGGGCCTGGAAACGGTCGCGCGCCTGAAGCGGCGGGTCGACGCTCACCACGAGACGATCGAAGAGGCGCTCGGCCTGCGCAAGACGAATCAGCTGAAGCGACTGCTGGAGAACTTCATCGCGGAGTCGAAGCCCAGTCAGGACTGATGCCCGATAGCGCTCGAGCGCATCGCCCCCGACATCGGGCAAGCGTACGGGATGGCCTTCTTTGTCTTGCGGCGCCGCCGCCTGACTGCCGGCGGTCGGCGCAAAGCCGCCGCGCCGCGCGTCGCCGGTCAATGTCAGCTCCACTGGTCGGGTTCGTTCGAGCCTGAGCACGGCTGCAGTCCGTTGCCGATGCGCCGATCCGGAACTCGTTAGAGATCGTCGAAAGCGGGGGCCTGAACCAGGTCCGCGTCGATGTTCATCAGGACGCTGGCCAGCGTCAGCGCCCGCCAAAGATGCGCAGGCATTCGCATGATGGCTTCGGGCGTTCTGACCTCGGCGACCCAGGCGCGTATCTCGGCATGTTGAGCATCGGTCAAGAGGCTGCGCTGGCGCATCTCGTCCAAGGTCTTCACGTCTTCTTGGGCGCTGGTTGCGGCGGTGCCGGTTTGTCCGCGGCCTCGCGCAACTCGTTCAGCCGGGCCGTGGCCGTCTTCTTGCCCAGTTCCTTGAGCGCAGCGATGGCGGCCAGGTGCACTGCCCGCGGCCGCGCTGTGCCGGCTTCCCAGTTGTAGATGGACTGCCCGGATGCGCCCACCAAGAGGCCGCATTCGTGAGCCGACAGAGCGAGGCGCTTGCGTTGCGACGCGAGACCATTCGCACTGAACCGAATCGGCTTCTGCGAGGCGTTGGCCGCGACCTGCGGCATGGCCTTGTGCTTTGACTTGAGCAGCCCTCGAATCTCTTTCTCGAGGTCCAGAGCCCGCCGCTTCAGCGCGGCGATTTCGCTGCGATGGGCAGTGACCGCCTTCTTGAGGTTTGCGACTTCGCTGCGTATCTCTTTGCGAGCCACGCGGGTGATTTCGTCTTTGAAGATGGATGCAATGTTTGGCATGGCGCGTTTCCAATAAAGAGACTGATTCTATTCACGACTCGACGCGGCCCAAACTTCCGGAGTTGGCGCGCGGCTATCATTCAGCGCGGCTGTCGGCCCCTCTCGCCGTTCCATTTTCCAGCGCCGTCCTGGCCACCTTTGCGGTCCCGCCTTCATGCCCACCGATGTTCTGAGAATCGTGTCGCTCGCGGCCTTGCCACCCGCCGGTGTCGCGGCACTCGAAACCTCGCCGTTCGGCCCGTTTCAATTCGAGGTCGTGCCCGACATGGCGGCTGTTCTGGCCTGGGTCGGCAGCGCGGCGTGCGACGCGTTGTTGCTCGACGTTTCTCCGGGCCTCACCGACTATCCCGCCACGAGACTGCGCGAGGTGGCGGTGCTGCTCCTTGTCACCGACCTGTCGGCACCGGCTGTGCTGGCTTGCCTGCAGGCCGGCGCTCACGACGTGCTTCGCCGCAGCGAACTGGCCGACGAGTCGCTCGCGCGGCGCATTCGCGTGGCCATCGAAATCAAGCGCCGCGAGCGCGCGGCTCGCACCGCCTACGCGACCGACCTGTCCACCGGCCTGCCGCACCAGCAGCAACTGATCGAGCATATGAGCCACCTGCTTGCGCTGCGCGAACGCGAGCCCTCGCCGATGGCGGTGCTCGCGCTGCGCATCGAAGGTTTGGCGACCACCGAAGCGCGGCTCGGGCGCGAAGCCGCGAACGTGCTGCGCCGGCGCCTGGCCGTGCGCCTGCGCGCCGGCGTGCGTGCCAGCGACGTGGTGGCGGCCATCGGCGCCGACACCTTCGCGGTGCTGCTGGGCTCACTCCTCAGCGCTGATGACGCCCACCGCGTCGGCGCCAAGTTGCTCGTTGCGCTGCTCAAACCGAGCCAGGTGATGGGTGAGCCGGCCGTGGTGGCCGCCGCACTGGGCATCGCCCAGTACCCGCAGGACGGCACCCAGCCCGAGCCGTTGTTGCAGCGTGCGGTCGGCTTGGCTGCGGCAGCGCAGGCGCAGGGCCGCGAGGGCATGGCCAACTTCGTCGAAGCGGGCGCCGCGCCGAGCGCGGCGAACGACGACGTCACTTCATGATGTCGCCCAGGCACAGGTACTTGATCTCGACGTAGTCGTCGATACCGTGGTGCGAGCCTTCGCGCCCCAGCCCCGATTGCTTGACGCCACCGAAGGGCACTTCTGCGGTCGAGATGATCCCGGTGTTCACGCCGACCATGCCCGATTCGATCGCTTCGCCGACACGGAAGATGCGCCCGATGTCGCGGCTGTAAAAGTAGGCGGCCAGGCCGAACTCGGTGTCGTTGGCCAGGGCAATGACCTCGGCTTCGGTCTTGAAGCGGAACACCGGCGCGACCGGCCCGAAAGTTTCTTCATGCGCGCACAGCATGTCGCTCGTGGCTTCGGTCAGCACCGTGGGCTCGAAGAAGCGGCCACCGAACTTCTTGCCACCGGCCACCAGCTTCGCGCCCTTGGCCAGCGCGTCGGCCACGTGGCTTTCGATCTTGGCGACGGCGTTGTCGTCGATCATCGGGCCCTGGTTGATGCCGGCCTCGAAACCGTTGCCGACCTTGATCGCCTTGACCCTGGCCGTGAGCTTGTCGACGAAGGCGTCGTAGACGCTGTCCTGCACGTACAGGCGGTTCGCGCACACGCAGGTCTGGCCGGCATTGCGGTACTTGCTGGCCAGTGCACCGTCGGCCGCGCTATCGAGGTCAGCGTCGTCGAACACGATGAAGGGCGCGTTGCCGCCGAGTTCGAGCGAGAGCTTCTTGATGGTCGGCGCGCATTGCTTCGCGAGGATCCGGCCGACCTCGGTGGAGCCGGTGAACGACAGGTGGCGCACCACGTTGCTCTCGCACAGCAACTGCCCGATCTCTGCCGACTTCTTGGCCGTGATGATGTTCAGCACGCCGGCCGGCAAGCCCGCGCGCTGCGCGAGTTCGGCAATGGCCAATGCCGACAGCGGTGTCTGTCCGGCCGGCTTGACAATGATCGTGCAGCCTGCGGCCAACGCGGGGCCGACCTTGCGCGTGATCATCGCGTTCGGGAAGTTCCACGGCGTGATGGCGGCGCACACGCCCATCGCCTGCTTGATGACGAGATAGCGTTTGTTGTTGTCGGTGGTGGGCACGGTCTCGCCGTAGACGCGCTTGCCTTCTTCGGCGAACCACTCGATGAAGCTTGCGCCATAGACGACCTCACCGCGCGCCTCCGCAAGCGGTTTGCCCTGCTCGGCGGTCATGATGCGCGCCAGGTCGTCGGCGTGATCGATCATCAGGTGGAACCACTTCATCAACACCGCGCTGCGTTCTTTCGCGGTCTTTCCGCGCCATGCGGGCAGGGCGCGGTTTGCGGCATCGATGGCGGCCTGCGTCTCGGCCACGCCGAGGTCGGCCACGTCGACGAGCTTCCTGCCGGTGGCCGGGTCGACCACGTCGAAGCGGGCGATGCCGGTGACCCACTCGCCGTTGATCAGTGCGTCGGTCCTGAGCAGCGTGGGGTCGTTCAGCGTGGCGAGCGGGGAGGTTTTCATGTCCATCGTGGTTCTCCTGGAAAGGGCGGGATACGTGTTCAGCGCACCGGCACGCCCGGCAGCACACACAGCATTTCGTACAGCAGGTTCGCGCCGAGCAAGGCGGTGTTGCCCGACGCATCGTAGGGCGGCGAGACCTCGACCAGGTCGGCGCCGACCACGTTCAGCCCGCGGCAGCCGCGGATGATCTCGAGCCCTTGCGGCACGGTCAGCCCGCCGATCTCGGGCGTGCCGGTGCCGCCGGCGAACGCCGGGTCGAGGCCGTCGATGTCGAAGCTGATGTAGACCGGCGTCGTCGGGCCGAGCGCCGCGCGCACCTGCGCCATCAGCGGGGCGAGCGACTGGAACCACACCTCGTGCGCCGGCACGATCGTGAAGCCCTGGCGCCGCGGCCAGTCGAAGTCGTCGGCCGCATAGCCGGTGCCGCGCAGGCCGATCTGCCACACTTTGTCGGCGATCAGCAAACCCTCTTCGACGGCGCGGCGAAACGGCGTGCCGTGGGCGATGGGCTCGCCGAACATGTCGTCGTTCACATCGGCATGGGCGTCCACGTGGACCAGCGCCACCGGGCCGTGGCGCCGCGCGAGCGCGCGCAGTATGGGCAGCGCGATCGTGTGGTCGCCGCCCATCGTGAGCGGCTTGCAGTTCGCGGCCAACACCTCGTCGTAGAACGCGCTGATGATGGCTACCGACTTGTCGATGTTGTATGTGTTGATGGGCACGTCGCCCAGGTCGGCCACCTGCAAGGCGTCGAACGGTGCGGCGCCGGTCGCCATGTTGTAGGGCCGCAGCAAAGCCGACTCGGCGCGGATCTGGCGCGGGCCGAAGCGGGCACCGGCGCGGTTCGAGGCGCCGGTGTCGAACGGCACGCCGATGAAGGCGGCGTCCAGGCCGACCGGTGACGTGGCGGCGGGCAGCCGCATCATCGTGGCAGGGCCGGCGAAGCGCGGCATGGCGTTGCCGCTGAGCGGCTGGTTCTTCGTCGGGTTCTTCGCAGGGTTCTCGTGGGTCATGGGCGGTTTCAGCGTTTGCGGCCACGCAGCCATTCGAGCGTCAGCAGCAGGCCGGTCGTGAACAGGATCAGCAGCGTGGCGACCGCTGCGATGGTGGGCGAGATGTTCTCGCGGATGCCGTTGAACATCTGGCGCGGCAGCGTCATCTGCTCGGGGCCGGCGAGGAACAGGGCGACGACCACTTCGTCGAACGAGGTCGCGAAGGCGAACAGCGCGCCCGAGATCACGCCCGGCGCGATCACCGGCAGCGTGATGCGGAAGAAGGTCTCGAGCGGGCTCGCGCCCAGGCTCAGGCTGGCGCGCACGAGGTTGTGGTCGAAGCCCTGCAGCGTGGCGAGCACGGTGGTCAGCACGAACGGCGCGCCGAGCGCAGCATGCACCAGGATCAGCGCGGTGTAGGTGTCGCCCAGGCCGATGTTGGCGAAGAACAGGTAGGTGCCCACGCCGACCACGACGATGGGCACCACCATCGGCGCGATCAGCACGCTCATCAGCAGGCCCTTGAAGCGGAAGTTCGTGCGCGCCAGGCCGACCGCGGCCATCGTGCCCAGCACGGTGGCGATGAGCGTGGCAAGCGGCGCGACGATGAAACTGTTCTTCGCGGCGCGGCCCCATTCCGCCGACGAGAACAGGTTGTGGTACCACTTGAGCGACCACGCCGGGATCGGGTACACGAGGAACGAGCTGTCGCTGAACGACAGCGGAATGATCACGAGGATGGGCAACAGCAGGAACCCGAGCACGCCGATGCACACGGCGCGCAAGGCGTACCAGCCGAGCTTGTCGAGTGGCGTGGCGTAAGCCGGAAACTGCGGCAGGAATCTGGTGAGGGTGGTCATGGTGTCGCCTTCAGCCCAGGCTCAATTCACTGTTCGTCACGCGCCGGTAGACCGCGTAGAGCACCAACGTGGCTGCGAGCAGCAACGCGCCGAGCGCGCAGGCCATGCCCCAGTTGACGGTCACGTTCGTGTACTGCGCGATGTAGTAGCTCAGCATCTGGTCGTCGGGGCCGCCGAGCAAGGCCGGCGTCACGTAGTACCCGATGCTCAGGATGAACACCAGCAGCGCCCCCGCGCCGATGCCGGCATAAGTTTGCGGCACGTACACGCGGAAGAAGGCCGCCAGCGGTGCGCTGCCCAGCGACACCGCGGCACGCAGGTAGGTCGGCGGCACGCTCTTCATCACGCTGTACAGCGGCAGGATCATGAACGGCAGCAGGATGTGCACCATCGCGATCACCACGCCGGTGCGGTTGAACAGCAGGGCGAGCGGCTGGTTGATGACGTGCAGGCCGATGAGGGCATGGTTCACCAGGCCTTCGGACTGCAGCAAGACGATCCACGCGGCCACGCGCACCAGGATCGACGTCCAGAACGGCACCAGCACCAGGATCATCAGCACGTTCGCCGTGCGCGCCGGCAGCGTGGTGAGCCAGTAGGCCAGCGGGTAGGCGAGCGCCAGGCACCACAGCGTCACCACGAGGCTGATCTCGAACGTGCGCACGAGGATGCGGCCGAACGCGCGCTGCTCGGGCTCGACGCGCTCGACGGCGCCCTTCGCATCGCGCCGCAGGTCGACCGAGGTGAGCAGGTAGTCGGGCGTCCAGCGCGAGCCGTTTTTGGCGATGGCCTGCCAGTAGGTCGGCTCGCCCCATCGCTCGTCGAGCGCCAGCACCGCGGCCTTCAGGTCGGTGGCGCTGGTGGCGGCCGTGGTCTGCGGCAGCGGCAAGGCCTTGTAGGTGGCCATCACGAGCGAGCGCGCGCCGGGAACTTCGCTGTTCAGGCGGCGCGCCAGGGCGCCGGCATCGGCGCTGTCGGGCAGGCTCGCGAGGTCGCGTGTCAACGCGGCATAGGCCTCGGCGGGCGGCGTGCCTTCACGGTTCCAGCCGTCGAGCGCGGCGGCGGTTCGCGGCAGCGCATTCGCAACCTCGGGGTTCTCGACCGCGCGCTTGAGCAGGACGGCGATCGGCACCAGAAACGTGAGCGCCAGGAACAGCAGCAGCGGCAAGGTGAGCGAAAACGCGCGCAGCTTGCGTTGCTTGTCGGCGCGCGCGAGCGCGTGCTGCAAGGCGCGCGGGTCCGGCGGCGGCGCGGCGAGGGTGGCACTCATCGGGAGCGGTTGAACGGGGAGATCGATTGAAGCGGCGTGCGCCCTCTGCCGAAAGGGAGAGGGCGCATCGCTTTACTGTGCAGCCCAGGCGGCGAAGCGCTTTTCCAGCTGCTCGCCCTGATCGGCCCAGAACTTCAGGTCGAACTGCAGCGCGTCGGCTGAATTGGCGGGCGAGGTGGGCAGGTTGCCCAGCACCTTGGCGTCGAGCTTGGCGAGCGCCTTGGTGTTGGTCGGGCCGTAGGCGATGTTCTTCGCGTACTCGGCCTGCGCATCCGGGGTGCTGGCGAAGGCGATGAACTTGAGCGCCGCGTCCTTGTTCGGCGAGCCCTTCGGAATGACCCAGTAGTCGAGGTCGTAGATGCCGCCGGTCCAGGTGATCTTCAGGTTCTTGCCTTCCCGGTTGGCGGCGTCGATGCGGCCGTTGTAGACGGTCGTCATCGCCACGTCGCCAGCCACCAGGAACTGCGGCGGCTGCGCGCCGGCTTCCCACCACTGGATGCTGGGCTTGAGCTCGGTCAGCTTCTTGAATGCGCGGTCGGCGCCTTCCTTGGTGGCGAGCACCTTGTACACATCGCCCACTTTCACGCCGTCGGCCATCAGCGCGAATTCGACGTTGTAGCGCGCGCCCTTGCGCATGCCGCGCTTGCCGGCGAACTTCTTGGTGTCGAAGAAGTCGGCCCAGGTCTTGGGGCCGGCGGCGAGCTTGTCGCCGTTGTAGGCCATGACGGTGGACCACACGAACACGCCCACGCCGCACTCGGTCACGGCAGCGGGCAGGAAGTCGGCCTTGTTGCCGATCTTCGCGTAGTCGAGCTTTTCGAACAGGCCTTCGTCGCAGCCGCGTGCCACATCGGGCGACTCGACCTCGACCACGTCCCAGGTCACTTTCTTGGTCTCGACCATGGCCTTGATCTTGGCCTGCTCGCCGTTGTATTCCACGGCCACGACCTTGGTGCCCGTCTTCTCGAAGGGCTCGTAGTACGCCTTCTTCTGGGCATTGGCGTTGGCGCCGCCGAAGTTGATGACGGTGATCTGCTGGGCCAGCGCCGGCAGCGAGAACCCGGCGACGAGGGCGGCTGTCAAGAGAGTCTTTTTCATGGTGTGACGTGCTCCAGTGGAGTGGTGAGGGAAGTGTTGATCTGTCGTTGCCGGGTTCACGCGTAGACGCGCGTGAGATCGGGCGGGAATTCGAGCCAGACGGTGTCGCCCGGCGCGGGCACGCTGGGGGCAGAGAGTGGCAGCTTCACGGTGCAGTCACCCTGGCCCGCTCCTGGGTCGTTGCCGACCCGGCACAGCAGGCGCAGGTGATCGCCGAAGTAGAGCGCGCTGCTCACGCGGGCCTGCAGCAGGTTGCCGCGCTCGCCGGGCGGGTGCGCATGCAGCACGATGCGCTCCGGGCGAATGCCGGCCTGCACCGCAGCACCCATGGCCGCGTGGTTCACGTTGATGCCGGTGAGCACGCGGCCGTCGGCGAGCACCACGCCGCAGCGTTCACCGTCGGTGGCCCGCACCGTGCCGTGCAGCATGGTGCTGTCGCCGATGAAGCCTGCGACGAAGCGGTTCGACGGTGTCTCGTACATGCGGTCGACCACGTCGAGCTGCTGCACCACGCCGTCGTTGAACACCGCCACGCGGTCGGACATGGTCAGTGCTTCGCTCTGGTCGTGCGTGACGTACACGAAGGTCACGCCGAGCTGGCGGTGCAGCTCCTTCAGCTCGATCTGCATGTGCTCGCGCAACTGCTTGTCGAGCGCGCCGAGCGGCTCGTCCATCAGCACCAGCTGCGGCTCGAACACGAGGGCGCGTGCCAGCGCCACGCGCTGCTGTTGGCCGCCCGACAACTGCGCCGGGTAGCGCTCGGCCATGCCTTTGAGTTGCACCATGTCGAGCGCGCGGGCCATGCGTTTGGCCTGCTCGTCCTTCGGGGCCTTGCGCACGGTGAGCGGGTAGGCCACGTTCTGCCCGACCGTGAGGTGCGGGAACAGCGCGTAGTTCTGGAACACCATGCCGAAGTTGCGCTTGTGCGGCGGCGTGCGGGTGATGGGCTTGCCGTCGAGCACGATCTCGCCCGCCGTCGGCGACTCGAACCCCGCCAGCATCATCAACGTGGTCGTCTTGCCCGAACCCGACGGGCCGAGCAGCGTGAGGAACTCGCCGCGCCGGATGTCGAGGTCGAGTTGGCGCACGACGAGCTGCACGCCGTCGTAGGTTTTCTGCACGCCGACGAAGCGCACCAGCGGCTCGGCGCCGTCCGGCACACGGCGGACGCGGGCGCCGGGAGCGGCCGCGGCCGCGGCAATGGCCTGGGCTGCGGCCGGCAGGGTGCTTGCCGCGAGGTCGGTGGAGGGCATGGCGGCTGGAGTTCGGAGGGTCGATCAGGCCTTGCCGGCAGTGCAGGCCGCGAGGCTCTCGGCCAGCACGGCCATGCCTTCGTCGAGCAGCGCATCGGCGGCCGTCAGCGGCACGAGGATCCGGATCACGTTGGCCGATGTGCCGCACGACAGCAGGATCAACCCGCGCTTCGCGGCTTCGGTGACGATGCGCTTGGTCAGGTCGGCATCGGGCTGTTCCACGTCGCCGTTCTTGCACAACTCGAACGCCACCATCGCGCCGAACGCCCGCACGTCGCAGATCGCGGGCGTGCCGACGGCGAGTTGGCGCAGGCCGTTGGCCAGGCGCGCGCCCAGCGTTTTCGCACGCTCGAGCAGCTTGTCGCTCTCGAACACGCGCAGCACGGCCAGCGCGGCTGCGCAGCCGATGGGGCTGCCGGCATAGGTGCCGCCCAGGCCGCCGGGGCCGGGAGCGTCCATCACATCGGCCCGGCCCACTACGCCCGAGATCGGGAAGCCGCCCGCCATCGACTTGGCCGTGGTGATGAGGTCGGGCGCCACCGGCCACTGCTCGCTCGCGAACCACGTGCCGGTGCGGCCGGCACCGGTTTGCACTTCATCGGCGATGAGCAGGATGCCGTGCTTGTCGGCCAACGCCTTCAGGCCGCTGATGAACTCGGGCGGCGCGATGTAGAAGCCGCCTTCGCCCTGGACCGGCTCGACGATGAAAGCGGCCACGCGCGCGGGCTCGATGTCGTTCTTGAAGACCAAGTCGACCGAGTGCAGTGCGTCTTCCACGCTGATGCCGTGCAGCGCGTTCGGGTAGAGCGCGTGGAACACCTCGCCGGGGAACGGGCCGAAGCCGGTCTTGTAGGGCGCGACCTTGCCTGTGAGGCCGAGCGTCATCAGCGTGCGGCCGTGGTAGCCGCCGGTGAAGGCGATCACGCCGCCGCGCCCGGTGAACGAGCGTGCGATCTTGATCGCGTTCTCCACCGCCTCGGCGCCGGTGCTCAGGAACAGGCTTTTCTTCGCGAATGCGCCGGGTGCCAGTGCGTTCAGGCGCTCGGCCAGCTCCACATAGCTCTCGTAGGCCAGCACCTGGAAGCAGGTGTGGCTGAAGTGGTCGAGCTGGGTCTTGACGGCGTCGACGATCTCGGGCCGGGTGTGGCCGGTGTTCATCACCGCAATGCCACCGGCGAAGTCGATGTAGCGGCGGCCCTCCACGTCCCACACCTCGGCGTTGCTGGCGCGGGCGACGAAGATCTCGTGCGCCTGGCCCACGCCGCGTGCCACGGCGGCGTGGCGGCGGCTCATCAGGGCGGCGTTGTTCAGGTTCGGTTCGCGTTGCATGGCGGAGCCTCGGTTGATTCGAAGTGGCGCGACTGTAGGCAGCGAGCCGCAGGCGCGCCATGTACAAAATGCCGCGCCGGCCGGTGTACTGTAATGGTCTGCACCCCCGTACATGAAAGCACTGATAAGGTGCAACAACCTTGAGCCTCCTCAACCTTCACCCTGAAGCCTCGGTCCCGCTCGTCAGCCAGATCGTCGACGGCCTGCGCCGCCTGATTGCCGATCAAACGCTGCGCGCGGGCGCCAAGCTGCCGTCGATCCGCGCCTTCGCCGCCACGCATGCGGTGAGCGTGTTCACCGTGGTCGAGGCCTATGACCGGCTGGTTGCGCAGGGCTGGCTGGTGTCGCGCGCCAATGCCGGCTTCTTCGTGAAGCGGCGTGCCGACGAGCCCGCGCCGGCCGGCGAGCCCGCGCACGCCGACCTGAGCTTCGACGCGCGCTGGTACTTGCAGCACATCTTCGAGACACGCCAGCTGGCGCTCAAACCCGGCTGCGGCTGGTTGCCTAACGACTGGCTATTCGAAGACGGGGTGCGCCGGAGCCTGCGCCACCTGGCCAGCGACGGCGCCGAACTCGGCGGCTACGGCCTGCCGCATGGCCATATGGCGCTGCGGCTGCTGATCGCCGAGTCGCTGGCCGAGCAGCAGATCAGCGCCGGGCCCGAGCAGGTGCTGCTGACGCAGGGCTCCAGCCAGGCGCTCGACCTGGTCGCGCGGCGCTTGCTGAAGCCCGGCGATGCCGTGCTGGTGGACGACCCCGGCTACCCGAACCTGATGTTCATGCTGCGCTTCCTGGGCGCACGCGTCATCGGCGTGCCGCGCACGCCCGGTGGCTACGACCTGGCTGCGCTCGAAGCCTTGCTCATCGAACACCGGCCGAAGGCGTTCTTCACGCAGCCCCGGCTGCAAAGCCCGACCAACTCGGTCACGCCCGTGGCGCAACTGTTCCGCGTGCTGCAACTGGCCGGCCAGCACGACATGACCCTGGTCGAGAACGACCTGTACCTGGACCTCGACACCGAGCGCCGCCCGTCGCTCGCCAGCCTCGACCAGTTGCAGCGTGTCATCTACATCGGCAGCTACTCGAAGACGATCTCGCCGAACATCCGCGTCGGCTACCTCGTGGCGCGCCGCGACCTGCTGGACGACCTGGCGCAGCTGAAGATGCTGTCGGGGCTCACGTCGTCCGACCTGACCGAGCGGCTTGCGTTCGGCGCGCTCTCGGAAGGGCGCTGGCGCAAGCACCTGAAGGCGCTGCGGGAACGGCTGGGGCAGGCGCACCAGCAGGTCGCGCACGGTCTCGCGCAGCTCGGCTTCGAGCTCTTCAACGAGCCCAAGGCGGGCCTGTATCTGTGGGCGCGCCACCCCGACCTGACCGACAGCGCGGTGCTCAGCCAGCACGCCGCCGCCGAGGGGCTGATGCTCGGCCCCGGGCACCTGTTTCTGGTCGAGCCGCGGCCCACCGGCTGGCTGCGTTTCAACGTGGCCTTCAGCACCGACGAGCGGGTGATGAGCTACCTGGCGCGCCAGATCGACGCGCACGCGCCAGCCGGTGGCGTCGCTTAGAATCAGACCAGTTAAACCAGAATTTGCGAGCCACCCCATGACCACCGCCACCATCGGCCTGTTCGAGGCCAAGACGCACCTGTCGGAACTGGTTGCGCGTGCCGAGCAGGGTGAAGAAGTCATCATCACGCGCCACAACAAGCCGGTCGCGAAGATCGTGCCGATCGCAGATGGCGCAACGTTCGACGCCGAGCGCCGCCGCAAGGCGGTGGCCTCGCTGCACAAGCTAGGCCGCGAGATCGCGCGCAAGCACGGCCCGTGGACCAGCGAAGAGATCGTTCAATGGGTGCACGAGGGCCGCGACGAGCGCGACGCGCAGATCTGGCAGGCCGCGAGCCGCAAGCCGTGATCGTGATCGACAGCTCGTACGCGCTCGCCTGCGTCATGCCCGACGAGGTTCGCCCAGCGGGCATGGGTGCCGTGCTCTCCGAGACCTTGCTGGCGCCGTTCCTGTGGCCGCTTGAACTCGCCAGCGCGGCCCGCAGCGCAGTGCGCCGCAAGCGCCTGGATGCGGTACAGGCACGTTCGCTGTGCGTGAAACTGCGCGACCTCGACGTGGAAATAGTGCGGCCGTGGCACGACGAGCCCTTGCGCTACTTCGATCTCGCCATCTCACATGAACTCACGCCGTACGACGGCGTCTACCTCGACCTCGCGCTGGCCCGCCGCTGCCCCATCGCCACGCGCGACGTGGCGCTCATTGCCGCTGCCGAGCGGCTGGGCTTGCAGGTTCACCATTGACTCGCACCTTCTTGTTCGTGCCCCGATTTACCCTCGCCAAGACCACGCCATGAAAGCTTCCGAAATCCGCTCCACCTTCCTCCTGTTCTTTGAATCGAAGGGCCACACCATCGTGGCCAGCAGCCCGGTCGTGCCCGGCGACGACCCGACGCTGCTGTTCACGAACGCCGGCATGAACCAGTTCAAGGACGTCTTCCTCGGCAACGACCGCCGGCCGTACAGCCGAGCCACCACGTCGCAGAAGTGCATTCGCGCCGGCGGCAAGCACAACGACCTGGAGAACGTCGGCTACACGGCCCGCCACCACACCTTCTTCGAGATGCTGGGCAACTTCAGCTTCGGCGACTACTTCAAGAAGGAAGCCATTGCCTTCGCGTGGGAGCTGCTGACCGAGGTCTACAAGCTGCCGAAGGACAAGCTCTACGTCACCGTCTATGCCGAAGACGACGAGGCTTACGACATCTGGACCCAGGGCATCGGCCTGGCCACCGAGCGCGTGATCCGCATCGGTGACAACAAGGGCGCGCGCTATGCGTCCGACAACTTTTGGATGATGGGCGACACCGGCCCATGCGGCCCGTGCACCGAGATCTTCTACGACCACGGGCCCGAGATCCCGGGCGGCCTGCCGGGAACGCCCGAGGAAGACGGCGACCGCTACATCGAGATCTGGAACAACGTGTTCATGCAGTTCAACCGCGACGAGGCGGGCGTGATGCACAAGCTGCCCAAGCCGAGCGTGGACACCGGCATGGGGCTGGAGCGGCTGACGGCCGTGCTGCAGCACGTGCACAGCAACTACGAGATCGACACCTTCGTGAACCTGCTCGCGGCGGCGAAGCGGGAGGTCGACGCCGCCGGCGGCATCGACTGCGACCAGGACTCCCCTTCGCTCAAGGTCATCGCCGACCACATCCGTGCCTGCGCCTTCACGGTGGTCGACGGCGTGATCCCGGGCAACGCCGGGCGCGGCTAC
>Ga0209724_1000381_pt1 | contig 43591 bp, 38 predicted proteins | sample grotaG_FD_184143 | JGI IMG/M metagenome (GOLD analysis project Ga0209724, IMG submission 184143) | Glacier valley bacterial and archeal communities from Borup Fiord, Nunavut, Canada, to study Microbial Dark Matter (Phase II) -... | ecosystem: Environmental > Aquatic > Freshwater > Ice > Glacier ... | reverse complement strand
TTTGTCATTACGAAAAACATCTACCGTTTCTCCACATTCCTGTTCAACGTAATGAACCAGGTTATAGGTAAATGAATCGTAGTTATCGAGAATTAAAATTTTCATATTAAATTTTTTCAGCAAATTCAATAGCCTTTTTCAATGCCATTAGTTTATTGTGAACTTCGTTCAATTCATTTTCATCAATAGAATCTGCAACTATACCGCCAGCAGCCTGATAATGCAATAAATTGTTCTTGCTAAGAAATGATCTGATAAGAATAGCATGATTGAAATCTCCATTGAAGCCCATATGACCGATCGCACCCCCATAAATACCTCTTGCACCTCGTTCATACTGATCGATTAGTTCAAGCGTTCGGTATTTTGGGGCCCCGCTAAGTGTTCCTGCAGGAAATGTATCTGCTACAATTTCCATCGGAGTACTTTTTTTCTTTAACCGCCCACTTACGCGTGAAACAAGATGTATGACATGTGAGTAAAATTGTACGTCTTTATATTTTTCGACCTGCACATGGTCACAATGGCGGCTGAGGTCATTTCGCGCCAGATCAACCAGCATGACATGCTCAGCATTTTCTTTTGGGTCAGCTATGAGCTTTTCAGCCAGTAGCTGGTCCTGTTTGTCATCTCCACTTCGTTTGAATGTACCAGCAATGGGGTTGATATGGGCAACACCATTTTTGATACTTATTTGAGTTTCCGGAGAAGAGCCAATGATGCGGTAACTGCCATAGTCAAAATAAAAGAGATAAGGAGATGGATTGATCGATCTCAAAGCTCTGTAAAGATTAAAATCATCACCCTTAAAATGCTGAGAAAACCTTCTTGATAACTGCATCTGAAAGATATCTCCCCGTTGAATATGTTCTTTAACATGGGCAATTCCATTCAGGAAGTCTGCATCATTAAAATTACTTTCTTCAGGCCCTGTTTTTTGAAAGTGAAAGCTGCCAAAGTCTTTAATCTGTATCAGGTTGCACAGCTTTTCAAGATCAACCATTTCATCATTTATTTCGCTGAACTGATGACCAAAAACATGTAACTCATTTTTAAAATGATTGATTGCAATGACATATCTATAAACATGATAAACCAGTTCTGGTATCTTCCTGTCAGCATCGAGTACATTTTTTAACTGTATGTCTTCAAAATACTGTACACAGTCATAGTTCATATAGCCGAATAACCCTCCGCTGATATACGGGAAAGTGATATCAGGATCATCCTGAAAACGACTGCAGAATTTGCTGATCAAATGCTGCAACTCAAGACCTGTAAGTCTTGCCGTATTACGCTCACCACCAGGGAAATGCTCTGAGTAAATCCCGTCTTCAACCCTTAAACCAGCAACAGGCTCAAGACAGATATACGACATACTGTTTTCCCGACTGTGGTAATCAGCACTCTCTAATAATAGCGCATTTGGAAATACATCACGAAGTCTGAGATAGATAGCCACAGGAGTTGTCGTATCGGCAAGTATTGACCGGCGTCTGGTAGTAATTTTAAACTGACTGCTCATAGATTAGAATTGAAACTAGATACTGTGTTCTTAATGTATAAGATTAAAACCAATATAAATAGCCTTATGTTAGGAATTGGTTATAAATCAGATAATCTGGTTAGAACTTTTACTGACATATATGAAATCAATGGGCGAAATCAGGGTGAGTAAAATTAGAAGAAACCGAATAAAAAATGCCTTCCTGCACCAACTGCAGTATGGGGCCATGGAATTGCGGCAAGTATAAAAATCAGCGCGACAATATTCAGAAAAAACAGCCTTTTATGTTTTGCAGTATCAGTTTTAAGCTTTTTCATACTAATGCGTGCTATGGTAATTAAAATAACAGCAATAATCATCAGTGAGATATGTTCAACTGTCCAATATCTGATAATCGGGTCTTTCATGGCTGAGGCCATATGGGTCAATTGCACATTTGGACTGATAGAATATAAAATCAGGCCTAGAATAAGTTGCAAATGGGTTACTATGAGCAGGTAAAGGCTCAGTTTATTTGTCTGATTATTGAAAATCAACTTTTTTTGCCAAAAGTAAAATGAGCGGATGACCACTAAGACAAGAAAAAATAATACAAAGTACCGGAGGTAAGAATGTAGCTGAACAAGTAATGGATACATTATATGTGTTTTCGTGTCTTACAAATGTAAATAATAATCCCTATTATAGATTTTTAGAGAGTTATTTGTTAAAAATTGGCTGTCTGGCTGAAGATTTTTTAATTAGTGAATTTCAGGTAAAGCCATTGGTTTGTTTCCATCTTTATAAATTATCAAAATGATTACGACTCAAAGACTACTTCTCATACCACTTGATTATACGCAGGAACTAAATTATTTAAGTGATAATGGTGAATTAGAAAGTAAACTAGGGCTCGTATTTATACCAGGAAAGCTACCCCTTGAATTGAAAAAAGTGATTAAAGGCTATATTCTGCCACTATTTATTCAAGAACCCGCAAATTATTTGTTCTTTACAAACTGGATCGTAATTCAGAAATCTTCTCAATTCATTGTGGCAGATCTTGCTTTTAAAGGGAAACCAGATTGTAGGGGCGTTTCCGAGATAGGATATGGTACCTATGAGCATTATAGAAACATGGGTTTTATGACAGAGGCTATTCAAGGTCTGATTAATTGGGCATTTGCACAGGGTAAATTGAAAGTGGTTACAGCAGAAACAGACAAAAACAATCTGGCTTCGAGAAGGGTACTTGAAAAAAACGGATTTGAAATTACTGAAAGGGTTGACGATCAAATCTATTGGGAAAAAATAGAAAGGTTATAAAAATAAAGAGCCCTTCCGCGTTTCGGAAGGGCAACCTTATTACCAATCAATAAACCTGTATGAAGTTCGCTGTAGGGGAAGGGGTCGAACCTTCACGGAGCAGTTAGTGGAATAATCCCTTTATCCCGTTCTCTCCGCCACCGAGACAAGGAGGTGTGTCTGCCAATTTCACCACCCTACATTGTAGCAACTGTTGCTGTTTTAATAACAACAATTCAAATATACAGCATCAAATAATTTATTACAAATTAAGCAATGAATTATTTTAATTATTATAGGAATTATAATTTATTTGTATATTTAGTATAGTTAAGAAAAATTATGCACGAAAAAACGACTTCGAATTTAGAAATTGATAAGCTTGATAAGCAGATTCTTTCTATTTTAATGAATAATGCCATGATTCCATTCACTGAAATTGCCAAAGAATTGGTAGTATCTGGCGGTACAATTCATGTTCGTATGAAAAGACTCGAAGAAATGGGTATTATAAAAGGGTCTAATTTACTCATCGACCCTCAACGTATAGGCTATGATGTCTGTGCTTTTCTCGGTATTTTTCTTGAGAAAGGCTCACATTACAATCACGCAGTCAATTCGATAAACGAGATCAAAGAGGTAGTTGAGCTTCATTACACAACAGGAGCTTACAGTATGTTTGCGAAAATAATTTGCCGGGATACCGCGCATCTGCGTGAAATTCTAAATGAAAAAATTCAGGCCATAGAGGGAATACAACGGACTGAAACATTTATTTCATTAGAAGAAAGTATTAAAAGGCAGATCACCTTGGTTTGATTCAGGTGGTCGCTTATATTTGTACAAATCTGAATGTTAATAGAAAAGTGAAAATTCTATAAACGTGAATCTATTTACTTGAAAAAAAATTCCCGGAACAATTTATAAACATGAGAGAAATTCAATTTCGTGAGGCCTTAAGAGAGGCAATGAATGAAGAAATGCGGAAAGATCAGGATATTTTTCTGATGGGTGAAGAGGTAGCAGTATACAATGGTGCATATAAAGTAAGTCAAGGTATGCTAGATGAGTTTGGTGAAAGGCGTGTCATTGACACACCTATCTCTGAACTGGGCTTTACTGGTATTGGTATTGGTGCAGCAATGAATGGCCTGAAACCAATCATTGAGTTTATGACTTTCAACTTTTCACTAGTTGCCATAGATCAGATCATCAATGCAGCTGCAAAAATGATGTCCATGTCAGGTGGTCAGTTTTCAGTTCCAATTGTATTCAGAGGTCCAACGGGTAGTGCTGGTATGCTAAGTTCACAACACTCACAGTGTTTTGAAAGCTGGTATGCAAACTGTCCGGGGCTAAAAGTTGTCGTTCCTTCAAACCCGTATGATGCAAAAGGTCTATTACAATCAGCAATCTTAGATCCTGATCCTGTAATTTTTATGGAATCAGAAAGTATGTATGGTGACAAGGGTGATGTTCCTGAGGGCTCTTATTATATTCCAATTGGAAAGGCAGAAGTTAAACGTCAGGGAACTGATGTAACTATCGTCTCTTTTGGAAAAATTTTAAAGGTGGTATTTGCTGCAGCTCTTGAGCTTGAAAAAGAAGGAATTTCATGTGAAATAATTGACTTACGTACTGTTAGACCTATCGATTATCCCTGCATTATAGCGTCTGTTAAAAAGACAAATCGCCTGGTTATTGTCGAAGAATCATGGCCACTTGGCTCAATTGCCACTGAGGTTGCCTTCAAAGTTCAGAAAGATGCATTCGATTATCTAGATGCACCGATATTAAGAATTATGGGAGCAGATGTACCACTACCCTATGCACCTACACTTATCGAAGCTTACCTGCCAAATCCAGCAAGAGTTATTGCCGCAGTGAGAGAAGTGATGTATGTAAAGAAATAACATCTGTGTTTATAATAAGGGAAATTGGTTTTTGCCAGTTTCCCTTATTGATTGTCATGCCCGAAAGAGTACAACTGGCTTATAGCCCCTGACCGGCATGAAAAAGAGTACCTATACTGACAGGTAATTTTCCACAGCCTTTTTGTCGCCCCATTATATAATTGAATGCACTCAGTTCGGCCGGCTTACTATCCTGATAAGTAAGTACCAGATTCTGTGCTTCCCCCAAATTATTAATCTGACCAAGTACATAGGCATTTGTGAAAAATACAAGCATGTTGTGGGCATGCCCGGCAAGTTCAGTAGTGAGATCAAGTAAGGGTTTACTGAAATTCAAACGGGCTCCAGGCCTGAGTCTCTGATCATGGATAGCAATAATGGCATAATCAAATTTACTCAACGATACTTTTATTGAATCAATGGCCTTTTGATCAGCAGATTTTGTCAAACGAAAGACGGGAATTTTCAATGCTTGCCCTAAACTGTCAGCAAATAACGTATTCCCGTTTACCCCAAGTTCTAGTAGTACTGTCTTTTTCAACGTCACAATCGAATTCATAATTGCCCTGCTTTGCTTTAAAACAGTTAAAGACGAATCAGATAGTTTCTGCAAAAGCTCAACCGCTGCATTACTATTAAGGTCCTGAAGTAATTTTGTTGTATCTCCGGGTACGTAATTGTTAAGGCCTGCCCATTCTTTATAGGCAAGTACCTTTCGGCATTTATATTCAATATCTGATTTCAGGATTTCTTTTCTTCGAACGGCTTTACGAACTGCTTTTAGAGCAGCTGGCAGATCAGGGCTCATTTCTACCATATCATTGCCAGCTTGAAGCGCAAGAACTGCTGCCTGGGCAGGGGTATAATATTTTGCCAGTCCCAGCATGTTCATAGCATCAGTAATTATAAGGCCCTTAAAATGCATTTCAGATCTTAATAAACCGTTTACGGCAATTTTTGAAAGGGTTGTTGGTACCCCTCGTGCAGAATCAATTGAATTGACATGCATATGAGCAATCATTACTGCTCCTGCTCCGCTGTTGATTAGTTTCCTGAAAGGATAAAGTTCAAGACTGTCTAACCGCATTCTTGAGAACGGCAGAACTGGCAGATCAAGATGCGAATCAACATTTGTATCGCCATGGCCGGGAAAGTGTTTGATCGTTGCCAGAATACCATTTCCCTGCAGCCCTTGAATATAAGCTAGTCCTTTTGCTGCCACATTATCTCTTATCTCACCAAAAGAGCGGAAGTTGATGACAGAATTATCAGGGTTATTATTGATATCAATATCAGGGGCAAAATTGATCTGCATGCCCATTCGCTTGAAATCAAGGGCAATTTGAGAGCTCATTTTACTGATCAGCATATTATCTTGGATTGCTCCCAGACTCATCTGATATGGAAATGAAATTGTGCTGTCAAGTCTCATACCCAGACCCCACTCCCCATCCATAGCAATTAATGATTTCGTTTTTAGCAATTCCTGATAACAATTTTCAAGCATTAGCTGCTTTTTTGGCGACCCTTGAAAAAATATGATTCCTCCCGGCTGATATTTTTTAATCAGCTTGCCGATAGAATCCTGAAATCGAGGGCTCTTATTAGAATAGGCGGGAACGATGAAGAGCTGGGCAATTCGCTTTTTACGGCTAAGGCGATGAAAAACCGAGTCAACATAGGGAGAATGCATCGCCTTTTCATTCAGCGGAAGAATTTGCTGAGCAAAAAGATTTAAGGGAATAAACAAGAATGCAAGAAAAAGTTGCCAGTATTTCATACCTGCAAATATGCATAAAATCAGATTTCTGAATACCATAACTTTAGTGTGGAAGCCGAAATCAATAAACCATTATTTCAGCAACACCTAAAAAGAAATGTTAAAGATTGGATAAAAAAATATCTAATTTTTCAATAAAAAAGGCATCTGACAATTTTAAAATGAAATAGGACTAATCAGCAGCAAAAAAATATTCTTATTAATGCAGTTAGTACATTACACTGTTAAACAAGATCTTGTCCTGTGTTTGATATAAGTATTTTACATTTATGTATTTCTATAAATGAAAATTATGACTGGTTGGTATTCTTTTTGTAAACAAGCAGGAAAACAATTTAATCATGAAAAAACTATTTTTCGCCGCAGGCATACTTTTCATTTCAACTGGAGCATTTGCTCAATCTTATCACCATGCCACTACAGAAGACCCAATTGTATTCGGTATACGTGGAGCATTTAACCTTTCAAATGAAATTATTAGCTCTTCAAACTATAATTCTTCATCCTCATCTTCAACTACCAGAACTTCAGGTTCACTTCCTGGATTTGCAGTAGGATTCTTTATCGAAGCCCCTCTGAGCAGAGAATTTGCCATTCAGCCCGAAATAGATTATTCTTTAAAGGGTAGTAAGGCAGTCAACAATTTTAATGGTGGTAACTATACGTTCAAAGAAAACCTGGGTTATATTTCTGTCCCTGTTTTATTCAAATATAAACCAGCTGCTGTTAGAGGGCTGAATGTTTTTGCTGGTCCTGAATTTTCTTTTTTGACTTCAGCAAAGGATAATGGTACAACTACAACTGGAAACGTAACGATGGATACCAAAAATGACGTATTAAACAACTTTAAGAAATTTGACTTTGGAATCGACATTGGAGCTGGTTATGATTTTGTTAAGAATATCGGCATAGATGTACGTTATGGTTTTGGTCTTCTTAATATTTCAAAAAATGCTGGTACCAGCACAAATAACGGAAATACCTATGCAAGCAGTGTAAAAAATGGTACATTCCAAATTGGGCTCCGTGTTCTTTTTCAATAATCCTATTTTGTAATTCAGACTAACCTGATGATACTCATCAGCCAGGCTCATAGTATGAAAATTTAGAGCCTGGCTTTTTTACAGGCAGAAAACCCTGGGTATTTTACAGGCATAATACCCTGGCTTTTTTACAGGCATAAAACAGGGACCCTGATTTTAGCAGGTTGTAAATTAACAATGGTCAGTTTTTCTGACATTATTTCTATTAAATTCCATCTACAAGACTATAAACTCAGATCAGGTTGGTATTTTATGTTAGAGGGATGTAATTAAAAAAGCTGTTTTTAAGCTCTTTAAATACAAAATTTAAAATAGTAAGCCATTAACCTTTTTATAATAGTTAATTGTATGGTTTTTATCAATTAATAAATTGTGTCTGTTTGTAAAAGAAAATTTACTAATTATGTTCTTTCTTGTTGGCGCAGCACCTTTAAAGATTTAAATTCAATAATCATACTAAAATGAAAAAACACGTTTACTTTTTTGCGATTGGCATTTTACTTTTCAGCCTGCAGGTTGAAGCGCAGCAGACTAAATCTGCCAGAAAGAAGAAAATGGCTAAATCTGCCATCTCATTTGGTATTCAGGGTGGGCTGAATGTAAGCAGCGTTACAAATGCTAAACCCAATAGCTATGGAGATAATAACTTTTCACAGAATTCAAAGCCAGGCTTCAATCTGGGTGTTTTTGCAGAAATTCCAATTATAGCAATGATTCATTTTCAACCTGAAATTAATTATTCAATGAAGGGCTTCAGGGCCAATACCGATCAGGGTATGCTTACAAGAAGTTATAATTTCATAGATGTACCTCTGCTGGTCAAGTTTTATCCCATACCTCATTTCTATGTTTTTCTAGGACCTCAATTATCAGTAAAGCTTTCTACGACTGATAGCTGGACGATCAATACACCTGATTTTACAAAATACGAACGCCGTAACAATGATATAAATCAGCTTTATGCTGGTCTTGCACTGGGTATAGGAGTTGATGTAACCAGTCATTTAATTTTTAATGCCGGCTATTCAGCTGATTTCACCAATACGTACAAATATTCAGGTGATGATACCCCTCCATTCAGAAATCAGGTAATAAACATTCGTGCTGGTTACCGGTTCTAATACTTACAATACGTATTTATGTCAACAATAAATTTTGAACTTGCAACATTTGGCGAAGGTTGCTTCTGGTGTTATGAAGCTATTTTTCAAGAACTAAAAGGTGTTGAAAAAGTGACTTCAGGCTATGCAGGTGGTCAAATTGTTAACCCTACTTATGAGCAGGTTTGTACAGGTAATACTGGTCATGCTGAAGTCATTCAAATCAGATTCGACCCTTCGATAATTTCATATAATAGCTTGCTGGAGGTTTTCTGGGGTAGTCACGATCCTACAACGTTAAACCGTCAGGGCAATGATATAGGAACTCAATATAGATCTGAAATCTTTTATCATTCTGAAGATCAGCAAGCCGAGGCTACCGCCTCAATGAATAAATTACAGGATTCCGGGGCGTATGCTGGTAAGATCGTAACCCTTATTGAGCCATTACCAGTTTTTTATCCGGCTGAAAGTTATCACAATGACTATTTTAAACTCCATGGTGCACAGCCTTATTGTGCAATGGTAGTAAGGCCTAAAATTGACAAGTTTAAAAAAGCATTTGCTGATAAATTGAAATAATAGAAAACCTTTTTATGGTACCGTTTTTATCAGACGCCATTATACAAAATCAAAGATGGGAGATTCTGCCAGAACTTAACTGGTATGTATCTCCCATTTCTTTTGCTTTTAAGTGTAGCTTTTCACTATTTATTCGATAACAGTAACCTTCACCATATTGGTTTTAAACTTTTCCAGGATTGGCATAGAGGCGGTATTAATTACAACATCACCAGCAACTACCAGATTTTCTTGTTTGAGAATATTATTTACATCGTTAATAGTACCATCAGTACTATGCATTTTATCATAATAAAATGCTCTTACTCCCCAGATTAAACTCAGGGTGTTCAAAAGCTGTTTATTAGGCGTGAAAATATAGGTCGGTGCTTTCGGGCGGTAACTTGAAATCTCAAAGGCAGTATAACCACTTTGAGTCATAGCAACAATTGCATCTGCATCAATTATCTTTGATAGGGCACAGGCTGAATGGCAAATGGCATCTGAAAGAAAATGATCTTTCTCTAATGAAAAAGGCAACTGGTTGTATGGATAATGCCCCTCCTCAATATTTCCGATAATTTTTGACATCGTTTCAACAACTATCAGCGGGAACTCGCCTACTGAAGTTTCAGCACTTAACATTACTGCATCAGCACCATCAAGAACCGAATTGGCAACATCATTCACTTCAGCCCGGGTAGGCCGGGCAGTGGTGATCATGCTTTCAAGCATTTGGGTAGCAATAATGACAGGTTTTGCTTTTTTGATACAAGCCTGGGCAATTTGCTTCTGCAGAACAGGAACAACTTCCATTGGCATTTCTACCCCCAGGTCACCTCTTGCTACCATTATAGCATCACTTACATCAATGATGGCATCTATATTTTCAATCGCTTCTGGTTTTTCTATCTTGGCAATCACGCGTGCCGGGCTGTTCCGGTGATTAATAATCCGTTTTAATTCAATGATATCGTTTGCAGAGCGAACGAAAGACAAACCAATCCATTCAATATCGTTTTTCAAGGCAAAGTCTAGATCTTCCAGATCTTTAGGTGTAAGACAAGAAGTCGAAATTTTAGTATTCGGTAAATTAACTCCCTTTTTTGAAGAAAGCATACCCCCATAAACAACCTCTGCAATAACTGAATCAATTCTGTTGGTTTCAATAATGCGCATTTGTAATTTACCATCATCAAGCAAAATAATTTCACCTGGCTGTACATCTTTTGGGAAATTTGTGTACGTAATAAACAGGGTTTTCTCGTCACTTAACTGTTCGTTGGTAGTAATTGTTACCCTGCTCCCGTTTACAAGTAAAACACCATTGTTTTTTACCTCGCCGATCCTGATTTTAGGGCCTTGTAAATCAGCAAGTATACTAACATTGGTTTTGTACTGGGCGTTAATCTCTTTTATTGTATCGATTGTTTTCTGGTGAACCTCATACTTGCCATGTGAGAAATTTATGCGGCAAACATTAACGCCCGCTTTAATCATGGCCAGCAAGGTGTCTTTATCCGATGATGCAGGACCCATTGTGGCGACGATCTTGGTACGGTTATGTTTAAGTTTCATTTATGCTTATTTGTTTTTTATACGTTTAAATGTAAAGGTAAAAAGGTTGGTCACAAATCAGAGTTGATCTGATATTTAAATTTTATCGTTAAATTAAAATAACAGGAGGTTCTCTTTTGACTTTAAAATTGAAATATCCAGTAAAAAAGAATTTTCTACACGCTCTAGTTTATGAAGCAATTTTAGATTGTATGCTGTTTCCTGATGATTGATAGGGCTCTGCATTAGAAAGAAATCAACTTCTTTTAATTCTGGAATAAGGAAAGAAAAAGCAGCCTTGTTGGCGAAAAAGTAAATTTCTGTTTCAGACTCTTCCACCATGAACGAAAAATAGGAAAGGTAATTTTGTTGAATACCGTTAGGTCCGGGAACTTCTATTTCAAACTCCTGTTTTACCAGGTCAAGTTCTAAAGCACTGTTAATGAAATGCGCCAGGCGATAATCTTTCATCGAGGTGATAATTCCGATGAGTGTAAAATTGTAATCGTACTCGATTTTTAATACTTTCTTGGTCAAGGGTTGAATAAGGTTTGGTTTATAAAATTTAAATTAGGATTTTTGAAGCGTTCCCTGACAATAAAAATTTTTATACTCGATATAATTTATTTTTATTTGCTGAAATTCTAAAAACAGATTGAACAATTAAACTGCAAAAATTATGTCTGATATTGCATCACGCGTTAAAGCGATTATCGTTGAAAAACTAGGTGTGGATGAAAGTGAAGTTACTCCCGAGGCGAGCTTCACCAATGATTTGGGTGCTGATTCACTTGACACTGTTGAGTTAATCATGGAATTCGAAAAAGAGTTTAACGTTGCAATACCCGACGAGCAGGCCGAAACAATCCAAACTGTTGGCCAGGCTGTTTCTTATTTGGAAAAAAACGTAAAATAATACTTTGAATTTTAATGACGTTAAACCGAGTTGTTGTAACTGGAATTGGTGCGCTTACTCCAATAGGTAACACTGCCCCTGAATTTTGGGCTAACCTGCTAAATGGTGTAAGCGGATCTTCTGTGATTACCCGATTTGACACGACCAAGTTCAAGACAAAATTTGCCTGTGAACTTAAGGGATTTAAGCCTGAAAATTATTTTGACAGAAAAGAAGCCCGCAAACTGGATCCTTTTATACAGTATGGCGCGGTTGCTGCTGATGAAGCAATTAAAGATGCTGGTCTAAATTTCGATGAACTAAACCGTGATCGGATTGGAGTGATCTGGGGCTCAGGAATTGGGGGCGTAAGAACTTTTATTGATGAAGTAACGGATTATGCCCGTGGAGATGGTACTCCTAGGTTTAATCCGTTCTTTATTCCTAAAATGATCATGGACATTGCTCCAGGATATATTTCTATTCGTTACGGCCTGCGAGGGCCAAACTTCGCTACAGTTTCTGCTTGTGCCTCATCTACAAATGCCATAATCGACGCCTTAAACTATATCAGGTTAGGGGCTGCCGATGTTATGGTAACTGGTGGTTCGGAAGCCATAATTAATGAAGCAGGAATTGGCGGTTTTAATGCTCTCCATGCTCTTTCAACCAGAAATGAATCGCCTCAGACAGCTTCAAGACCATTTGATCTTGATCGGGATGGTTTCGTCGCAGGAGAAGGTGCGGGTTCAATTATTCTGGAAGAGTTAGGTCACGCTTTAAAAAGAGGAGCTCCAATTTACGCTGAGCTCTGTGGCTGGGGTATGTCAGCAGATGCTTATCATATCACCGCTCCTCATCCTGAGGGGTTGGGGGCTAAGTTGGTTATGCGTAATGCCTTACAAAATGCAAACCTTGTTGCTGCCGACATTGATTATATCAATGTGCATGGTACTTCTACCCAACTAGGTGATCTGAGTGAAATACGTGCGATTACTTCATTATTTGGTGAAGAGGCTTATCATATGAATATAAGCTCAACAAAATCAATGACAGGGCACCTTCTGGGTGCAGCTGGGGTGATTGAAGCAATAGCATCAATACTTGCGGTCAAAAACAATGTCGTGCCCCCAACAATAAACCATTTTACCGACGATCCCGAATTTGATTCAAGGTTAAATCTCACGTTTAATCATAAACAGGAACGTGAAGTGCGAACTTCAATGTCGAATACATTTGGCTTTGGAGGGCATAATACTTCAGTTATCTTTAAGAAGTATGAGGCTGATTAATGCACAATGAATTAATTTTTGTAAATCAGCTTCATAGAGTTATCTCTAATAACCAATATGCGTAGAATATACCTGCTTTATTTTTCACCTGAGCGTCAATATATTCGATCATTAAAGAACATTCTTGGGTTTCTACCAGGTAATATAAATCTATACAGGCTTGCCTTTCGCCATAAGTCAGCTGCAAATTCAGTTATTAATGGGCTGAAAAATAGCAATGAACGGTTAGAATTTTTAGGAGATGCTGTTTTAGGCACCATCATTGCTGATAACCTGTTCAAAAAATTCCCATATCGTGACGAGGGCTTTCTCACCGAAATGCGTTCAAAAATTGTTAACAGAAATTTTCTGAATCAACTTTCCCGTAAAATAGGCCTGGGTGATCTAATTGAATTTGAAGGCCGAACCTTAAATCACTATATCAAGCAAAGTTCGTTGTATGGTGATGCATTTGAGGCATTAATTGGGGCCATATATTTAGATAAGGGTTTTAAATTCACCCAAAGCTTCATCATAGGGCGCATCGTTAAGAATCACGTTGATATTGATCAACTTGAAAAAACTGAAACTAATTTCAAAAGTAAACTGATTGAGTGGTGTCAGCGAAATGGCAAGGAGGTTCTTTTTGAACAGATAGAAAGTGCTGCAAATGAAAAAGGAAAGCTTTTCAGCATTAAGGTTTTTATTTCTTCTGAAGAATACGGTTTTGGTCAGGACTTCACCAAAAAAAATGCTGAAAAAATTGCAGCAGAAAAAGCCTGCCTCGCGCTAAACATATAATATTTTTACCTTCGACAAAAATTGCGCTCACCCTTATTCAGGGTTGGTACTGAATTTGATATTTTCTACACATTTTAAATACCGCTATGCTTAAATCAATGACAGGGTTCGGCCTGGCCAGTACAGACTACAAGCAGTCAAAAATTACAGTAGAAGCCAAGTCGCTTAATAGTAAATTTCTTGAACTCTCATTAAAATTGCCCCGGGCTCATATGCAGCAGGAAATGCTGATCCGTACTGATTCTCAGAAACTGGCAGATCGCGGAAAACTAAGTGTAGTTGTTACAATCGATCAGGTTGATAAAACGCTTGTAAAATCAGCAAAAATAGACCGGGCTGTTTTTTCAGCCTGGTATTCAGAACTAAAATCTGTTGCTGAAGATCTTGGTGAGAGTACTGTAGGAATATTTCAACTTTGTATGACCCTGCCAGATGTTATCAGACATGATGAAATTGAAGTAGCAGACGAGGAGGAATGGAAAGCTATCTATTCAACTTTCCTGCAAGCCATGAAAAATATGGATGCTTTCCGGATTTCAGAAGGTAAAGTCTTACATGATGACATTAAATCGAGAATATTAATTTTGCTTGAAACCCTTAAGCGCATCAGCTCAGCTGATACCAGCAGAATTCCTGCAATTAAGACTAGGATTGCTGATCAGCTTGAGCAGTTGGTGAGCAAGACTAACTACGATCAAAACCGGCTTGAGCAAGAATTAATTTATTACGTTGAAAAACTTGATATAACAGAAGAAAAAACCAGGCTGAAGAGTCATTGTGATTATTTTCTTCAAACACTTGACCTGGATGATGCAAATGGCAAAAAACTCGGGTTCATAGGGCAGGAAATAGGGCGTGAAATTAATACCATAGGCTCTAAGGTGAATGATGCCATCATTCAACGAGATGTTGTATTAATGAAAGATGAGCTTGAGAAAATCAAAGAACAGCTCTTAAATATTTTATAATGGAGGGGAAATTATTTATTTTTTCTGCTCCTTCAGGTGCAGGCAAGACAACAATTGTAAAATACCTGCTTGATCAGATTCCTGAGTTGCAATTTTCAGTTTCTGCTACTACCAGACCTGCACGGATAGAAGAAACAGATAAAAAAGATTACTACTTTCTTTCAAATGAAGAGTTTTTGCACCGCGTAGCTAAAAAACAATTTGTTGAATTTGAGGAGGTATACAAAGGTACCTTTTACGGCACACTTCGTGCTGAAATAGGACGAATCTGGGCTGAGGGCAAACATGTAATATTTGACCTTGACGTGCAGGGCGGCATGCATCTGAAAAAGAAATTTGGGGCTCAGGCGCTCTCTGTATTTGTTAAACCACCATCAATGGAAGTGCTGATTAAACGCCTGACTGGCAGAGCTACAGAATCAGCAGAGAAAATTGCTGAACGCATTGAAAAGGCAGGCATTGAACTCAGTTACCAGGATAAGTTTGATGTCATCTTGTTAAATGATGATCTGGAGGTCTCCTGTGCCAGGGCATTGCATTTAGTCACCGATTTTATAAAGAGCGAATGAAAATAGGCCTGTTCTTTGGCTCTTTTAACCCGATACATATCGGGCATCTGATTATTGCCGGCTACATGGCAAATTTCACTGAAATTGACCAGGTCTGGCTGGTGGTTTCACCTCAAAGCCCGCTTAAAAAAAAGAATGGACTTGCCGGGGTTTATGACCGTATAGAAATGGCCAGGCTTGCTACCGATTCAAATCAGAAAATCAGAGTATCTTCTGTCGAACTGGGCATGCCGCAACCTTCTTATACCATTGATACCCTGAATGAACTTAAAATCAGGTATCCAGAGTATCAATTTTCATTGATAATGGGGGCTGATAATATTGTTTCCCTGAAAAAATGGAAGAGCCATGAACAAATTCTTGCGGAACATAAAATTTTCGTTTATCCTCGTCCTGGTTCTGATATTGGTGAATGGATAAATCATCCGCAGATCAGTATCACAGAAGCGCCTTTTCTTGAGCTGTCATCTACCTTTATACGTAAGGCACTTAAAGACAAGAAAAATATCCAGTATATGCTGCCTGAATCAGTTCTTGATTTCATTGACCGCAAATCACTCTATAGCCGGTCAAACAAATAATGAGTTTCTGGAATCATAATCAATTTACGTATTTGTCCTGTAATCAATGAGTTAAAATAATGAACCTTTTCGGAAGAATTAATACGAAACCTTTAAGCAGAATTATTCCTTTTTTCATTTAGAATTTAGTTATAGAGTTTAAATAACCTGAACCGTTCTGATTTCGATGCCGTCTGTATAAACAACATGAACAAAGTAGTAACCAGGAATCAACCCTTTTAAATTAAAAATAGCCTGATTGTTATCTTGAACTATTTGCTTTTTTGTTCGTACAGCAATGGCTATGGATGATGTCTGAGTGTATAGTTCGACACTTTCTGGGATTACATGAAGATCAGCTGAAATTGAGGAGGCTGCTGTTGCCACGGGACTCAGCGTCCAGTTTTGATATCCATTACTACATGCTCCTGTAGGGCTATTGGCAAATGACGAAAATCCCGGTCTGGTTAATGTCTGCGTTATAGATTCTAAGATATTGTTGCCACTAGCGTCAAGACAATCCGTTTTTATCGTGGCTGTCACTGTACTGATTGAGCCAGCGGTGTTATTTGTTCCATTTGGCGCAACAGGTACGGTAGCAGTGCGCTGGTATTGAGAAATATTTTGAAGCCAGTAGCGCTTCTTGCTGTTATACTTCTTACACGTTACTCCACGGCGGTCGCGAAATGTCTTCCAGGCAGCTTTGGCGCTAATCACATCCGGGAAATTAGCCGAAAATTCGAAAAGGTTCATTGTATTAACTCATTGATTATAAGCTAATATACGGAAATGAATTATGATTCTGGACACTCATTAAACAAATTGGCATATTGAATCAGCACCGCCTTACTGCAATAACAGCAGCTGATCAATTTTAACACTTGTATCGGGCAGGTTATTTAATTTTTGCAGGTCAATCACTTTAAGCTTATAACGTCTGGCTATGCCATAGAGAGTATCGCCCTGTTTTACGGTATAGTTTAGAGGTATCTGTAAGTCAGGTGTTGACCCGTCATTTATTTCGCCTGGTTGAGCTGATGTCTTTGGCTTTTCAGATTCTACAGGTGCATGTAAGGGCGATGTCCTGCCAGCTTTATTCTGCTGGTCGTCATTCCTTTCTGTTTTATTGGTTGTCACACTACTTCTATTAGCGGCATTTTGTGCTTTCTGGTACGCATACTGGTAAATAGTATCTGTTATATATACTTTTTGATGAATGGTATCCAGTATTACTTTATGTGCGCTATTTGGCAAGGCATCAGCTCCGGCAATTATATTTTTAGCAGCTACAGATGAAGCAAGTACAGGTTGATGGGTATTCTCACTAACACTGGCCTCAGTTGGTTTGGGACCACTGCTTTTTTTGGCCAGGGGCATAGCCTCAGTAATTCCCGCATGATCAAAACGCGTCAGATTATAGCGTTCAATCATACTGATAAGAATTTCTGAGTAACGCGGATTTGTTGCATATCCACATCTTTTCAGGCCCAAAGCCCAGCCCTTATAATCTTCTTTATCAAGCGTAAAAAGTGAAGCATAGCGTTTACGCTGCAAAAATTTCATATGGTCATCATACGACTCTTCAGGACTGGCATATTTTCGAAAACATTCATTTGGAGAATCATCATTCATATGATAACTTTTCCCATTCCACTCACTAGTACACTTAACACCAAAATGGTTATTTGCTTCCTGTGCCAGTAAACTTTTTCCTGCTCCTGATTCATGAATCCCCTGAGCCAGAATAACACTGGCAGGTACTCCAAAATCATTCATTTCTTTGATGGCAAATCCGCTATACTGTTTTATATAATCAGCCACATCAAGGTTATAGGCAGAGTAACTTTGACCAAGTTTGGCGGTTTCTTTGCCCTGAATTGATCCCGAATTAGATCCTGCAGTTGAACCGGTAACAGAAGTTGTAGAAGAAGACCTGCTAGCAGTCATTGACTTTTTCTTTACACTGCAAGAAAATAGCATAACTGTAATAAATAATCCAGTAAGAAGTTGATGAAATAATGAATGCTTAGCTGACATTGTTGGCAGGATGATTATAAGGAGACTGTAAAATAACGAAGATTGTAACGAATTCTTGTAGCTGTAATACAGATCATTATCAACAATTGATAGATAACTGTTGATAAAGATCTATTGTCTAGCGTTTTCTAACCAGGTGTATGCCATCTCTTATAGGCAGTATAATATTATCAACCCTGTCATCGGCTGTTAACAGCTCATTTAAATTTTCTATTGCAAGGGTTTTTTTATCATGGGCATCGCTTATGACCTTACCATACCAGAGTACATTATCAACCAGAATGATGCCCCCTTTTTTTAATTTTGACAGTGCAAGTTCGTAGTAGATCAGGTTTCTTTTCTTATCAGCATCAATAAAGACCAGATCAAATTCTTCTTTCAGCTCAGGAATTAACAGGGCAGCATCACCGCTTAATGAAATTATCTGATCTTTATAGACAGATAGTGCGAAGTATTTTCTGGCAATTTCTATAACTTCAGGGTTAATTTCGATGGTATATAATAAGCCACCAGCCTTTAAGCCTTCTGCCAGACAGAGGGCCGAATAACCGGTATACGTACCGATTTCAAGAATTCTGCAGGTGTTGCCTTCCTGATTACCGATAGCAAGATGGCTAATCATACTAAGTAACCTGCCCTGATAATGACCGGACAACATTTTAGGTTTCAGCACTCTTACGTGGGTTTCACGACTTAATTGCTTGAGCAAGTCTGCTTCAGGGCTGAGATTTGCTGTCAGATAAGCTATTAATTCTTCAGAAAACATTTATGCCTTATCCTGTGGTTCAAAAATTAATGTAGATAATAAACCTGACTCGAAAAAGTCACCTGAAAGATTTAGAATGTCTGTCGCTGAAATGGCATCAACTTTCTTAAATAATTCAGGTATTGTATCAGCCTGACCATAATCAATAATACTCTTACAGATACTGATCAAAACAGATGAGCGGCTTTCTTCGGCCAGTGCAATCTGCCCTTTAAACCGCTGTTTTGCCTGATGTAAATGGGTACTGCTCAAGGTTGAATGCTGCAGAAGTTTCAGTTCTTTATTGATCAGGGAAATACATTTTTCAGCCTTAATGGCTTCTGTACCAAAATAAACTGAGAATATACCTGTGTCTCTGTATGCTGAATAATTAGATTCTATCGTATAGCAGATGCCTTTCTTTTCCCGTATTTCAAGGTTCAGCTTTGAGCTCATCCCTGGCCCACCCAGCAGGTTATTAATCAGTAACATGGTGGTACGGTTATCATCGTGTAAACTGAGTGCTTTTCTGCCGATCATGCCATGAACCTGTGAGATTGGTTTACCTATGCGCCGCTCAAGAATGGGAGGGTTTCCTGTAAGAATGGTTCTTTCAGGAACAGAACTGCCGGTAGACTCACCAAAATAACGGGTAATATAATTTACAAATGTTTTTTCAGCCAGTGCCGAACTCAGGCCTATAGTCATATTAGACGGAATATAATGGCGGGCCATATAGTCCAGGAACTGGCTTCTTGTAAACAGGCTGATACCGTCTTTCGTACCCAGTATGGAATTACCCAGTGAGTCTGAAGGGAAAAGCAGCTCATCAAATTCATCCTGTATGAGTTCTTCAGGAATATCCTGATAAGACTCAATTTCATCGGCTATGACACTTTTTTCACGCTCAATTTCTGCCTCAGGGAAAGTTGAATTTAGTACCATATCTGCAATAAGTTCTATTGCCCGTTGTAAATGCTCGTTTAAAAAAGAAGCATAAATACAGGTATATTCCTTGGTCGTAAAGGCATTCAATTCACCACCTGCAACTTCTAGTCTTTTTAAGATTTGAATGGTATTTCTTTTATCTGTTCCCTTGAACAGCATATGTTCTGTAAAATGGGCCATCCCGATTTCCCAGCCGCGCTCATCACGTGCACCTGAGTTAATCAGGAGGCAAAAGTGACTTATGGTATTCGATTTTTCGGCAGATTTATATACTGTACGTAGGCCGTTGCCCAGTAATTGTGTGGTGTAATCCATAAAGTCTGCAAGATACTGTCAATTGATCAGGAACCTTTTTTATAAGTTGTTGCCATTTTTACAGCCTGATATAAATTTGCAACCCCACCAGAAATAGAAAGATCATCAAATTTGACAAGTTCCTTTGATCCTGGCTTTAATACCATTGTATGGTACCTGACAGCTGATTGCATAATAATTGTTTTTATATCCTGTGCAGTGAGCTCAGGAAAATATTCTTTTAGCACAGCTGCAAGACCAGTAATCACAGGAGCGGCCATACTGGTACCACTTTCAGTTTTATAGTTTACAGGTTTTGGTACTGTTGACAGGATATCAACACCAGGAGCGAAAACATCTACCGTCTTCTTGCCATAATTAGAAAAAGTTGCTGCCAGGGTTTCGTTATTTGTTCTACCCGATGCTCCAACTTCTATCCAGTTAGTAGCCATGCCCCCATCATTATATACACGGCTTGGAAAATTTATCACAGAATCTTTATTTGCCGATTCATTGCCAGCTGCATGAACCAGCAAAACGCCCTTACTTTCAGCATATTTTACGGCATCGTCTACGGCATCTTTATTAGGTGAGAAGCTTTTTCCAAAACTCATGTTGATAATCTGTGCCCCATTATCTGTAGCATACCTGATGGCATTAGCAATATCCTTATCTCTTTCATCTCCATCTGGTACTGCACGCACAGGCATGATAAATACATTGTTTGCGATACCTTTGATTCCCAGGTTGTTCATTCTGTTTGCTCCGATTATTCCTGAAACATGGGTGCCGTGCAGGGCATCAGGACCAGCTACATCGTTGTTACCATAATTCCGCTGGGTAATATCTGTATACGTATCACCTACGATCGTTCTTGGATCAAAGGTCAGGTTCAGCCCATAATTTTTGGTTTCCTGAAAATGATCTACGCCCGATTTTAACTCAGCCAGAGCTGACTCCATATCTTTAAAACCATACTGGTATAATCTTAATAAAACGGTAGCTGCCGACTTTACTTTTTCATCAGTGCCATGGTAGTTTTTAAGGGCGTTCGAATCAATGACCTTGATGTTCATACCTCTTTTTACAACGGCATCAGCATCGGTCATAAAGGTATACAGGCGCTGATAATAGGCCAGCTGCTCATCGTTTTTAGCTACTGAAGAATTATATTCTTTTTTAGCCTTCAGATACATATCATATTGCCCCTTCTGACTGGCACTGAGTTTATCGGGGTCTTTATCTCTGTATACAGGTTCAAGTGTAGCAACAATACGGGTCATCTCCTGAGTATCGAAATGAACATCAGCACGATTTTTCCCGCCTATAAAATCCCAGCCATGTACATCATCGATATAGCCATTATGGTCATCATCAATGCCATTTTTAGCAATTTCTTTCTTATTCTGCCAGATAATGCCGGCAAGATCTTCCTGAGTAGTATCAACTCCGCCGTCGATAACGGCAACGATTACCCGTTGGGGTTTTCTGTTTTTAAGCAATTCAGTATATGTTTTTTCAGTACTGATACCAATTGCATGATCCTGGTCGGCATCAAGATTAAACCAGTTATAGGCTGGGTTTTTCTGCACCGAAGCATCTACTCCTGTTTTAGAAACTAACTTTGCCGTAGACCCAGAACCAGTCTTTGAACCTGACTGTGCGAAAGTTGAAAATGAAAACGCAGAAGTGAAGGCTACGCCTAAAATGAAAATTTTAATATACATAGTTAGCTTGTTTGCAGGCTTTTGACTGGTATTTACCTGTTATGAATGAACTAATTGAGATTCTGTCATACCCTCTAATATTTTCCATGCCTGATGTATTGAAAATACGGAAGAAATACTTAAAATCAGATGTGAGCGATGTTCTTTTAATTTAAACTTTAACGGATTTGCCTTCACATAGTTTAAGATACTTCTGAACTTTGCCGTTTCATAATAGGCTGATGATTGGTTTGAGATGAAATAACATTTAAGCAAACCCTGTTTCAGAACCATGCGCTCAAAGCCAAGATCTTTACCTAACCACTGAAGCCTGATTGTACGCATCAACTCTTCAACTTGCTGTGGCAATGGTCCGAAGCGATCAGTCAGCTGTTTTCTGAACTGTTCCAGTTCTGTTTCATTTTCAAGTTTACTTATAGCCGCATATAAATTATACCGCTCAGTAATACTGCTTACATACTCATCTGGTATAAGCAGTTCCTGATCTGTTTCTATCTGGGTAAAGGTGATAAAAGGACGGGGCTTTTCATCCTGAAACACTTCACTGAACTCATCTTCTTTTAATTCCTGTACTGCTTCATCAAGAATCTTATGGTACATCTCATACCCAATTTCAGCTATGAATCCGCTTTGTTCTGCACCCAGTAAATTACCGGCACCCCTGATATCAAGATCTCGCATGGCTACATTAAAACCACTACCAAGATCTGAAAACTCTTCAATTGCACTCAGTCTTTTTCTGGCTTCAGCGCTTAGGGTAGACATCGGCGGACTCAGCAGATAACAGAAAGCTTTTTTATTTGACCGCCCCACCCTGCCACGCATCTGGTGCAGATCACTCAGCCCAAATTGATGAGCATGATTGATAATCATCGTATTGGCATTCGAAATATCAAGGCCTGACTCAATAATTGTTGTTGCAACCAGTACGTCGAACTTTCCTTCAATAAACTTTTGCATGACATCTTCCAGTTCATGCCCTTCCATCTGACCATGACCCACACATATTCTTGCATCAGGGCAAATCTTTTTCAGCATGCCGGCAATTTCATAAATATCCTTTACCCGGTTATTTACGAAAAACACCTGCCCCCCACGATCAATTTCAAACTCAATGGCCTCACGAATTACCTTCTCACTGAAGACATGCAGTTCGGTTAAAACTGGCTGCCTGTTCGGTGGCGGGGTATTTATAATTGATAAATCACGTGCTCCCATTAATGAAAAATGCAACGTTCGTGGAATGGGTGTTGCTGTTAAGGTCAGAGAGTCAATATTTACCCGCATTTCTTTGAGCTTCTCCTTGGTGCTTACTCCAAATTTCTGTTCTTCATCGATGATCATCAATCCCAGATCTTTAAAGATCACATCTTTATTGACAATACGATGGGTGCCAATTAAAATCTCTGTTTTTCCTTCCTTAACCCGCTCTAGCGTTTCTTTGATTTCTTTATTAGACCTGAAACGGCTAATATATTCGACATTACAGGGAAAATCTGACAGCCGTTCTTTAAAGGTTTTATAATGCTGGAAAGCAAGGATCGTTGTAGGAACCAGGATGGCTACCTGCTTACCATCTGCGGCCGCTTTGAATGCTGCTCTTACCGCAATTTCTGTTTTACCAAAACCTACATCTCCACAGATAAGTCTATCCATGGGATGTTCGGCCTCCATATCTTTCTTTACATCGGCTGTGGCCTTTACCTGATCAGGAGTGTCCTCATAAATAAAGGATGCTTCAAGCTCATCCTGCATATACGTATCAGGATGAAATGAGTATCCTACCTTAGATTTGCGCTGGGCATAAAGCTTGATAAGATCTCGGGCAATATCTTTAACTTTTTTTTTAGTGTTTTTTTTTAATTTTTCCCAGGCATCGGTACCCAGTTTATTCATTTTGGGTTCAGTGCCTTCCTTACCCGTATATTTTGAGATCCGGTTTAATGAGCTGATGTTAACATATAGCAGATCGTTATCTGCATAAATCAGTCTGATTGATTCCTGAGTTTTTCCATTCACTTCAATTTTCTCAAGGCCGGCATATTTTCCAATACCATGGTCTATATGAACGACATAATCACCAGGCTTCAGATCACGAAGTTCTTTTAATGTAAGGGCCTGGCTACGCGAATAGCTTTTCTTAAGCCTGTATTTATAATAACGGTCAAAAATCTGGTGATCGGTATAGCAGGCAAGTTTAAGATCATCATCAATAAATCCTTCCCGTACGCTTAGATTTAGAACTGCAAATAAATCTTCTGCGGTGCTTGTTGAACCCTTGGCTAAATCTTCAAAAATGCTGTAAAGTCGTTCAACCTGTTTGGGAGAATCAGCAAAGATGACATTCTGTATACCATGGGCAACATTGGCTTTCAGGTTTTCAAGCAGGTATAAAAAGTCTTTATTAAACGAAGGCTGTGGCCTGATATTAAATTTTAATTCAAGGTCAGGGTTATAGAGAAACTGTTTGCCGCATTCAATTACCTGGAAAGCATCGGCATTTTTACGCAGAAGAGCCGGCTCAACAAATGAGAAGGCGGGGTTAAGCCATTCAGGATGCATGAGCTTGTCTTCATCCGTTAAACCGGAATAAAGAGATTTTGCCTTTTTTAGTCCTTTTTCAGCGACGTCAAAAAGAAATGTCGCATCCTTAATCCAGAAAAGAGTGTTTGGCTCAATAAAATCGAGGAAAGAGATATTATTGTCTTTTAATAATTTTGACTGCACATTGGGCACTACCGTGATTCTGTGCATATGACTGACCGATAGCTGGTCATCGGGGTCAAACGTGCGAATAGATTCTACCATGTCTCCCGCAAACTCAATACGGTACGGCAGGTCATGGGAAAATGAAAATATATCTACTATTCCTCCCCTGATGGCAAACTGACCAGCTTCATAGACAAAGTCGGTACGGGTAAATTCATACAGGGAAAGAAACTCATTTATAAAATCAATACTTAGCAGCTCTCCAATTGAAATCTGCAGGGTATTCTTCTCAAGGGTATCTTTACTGATGACCTTTTCGCACATGGCCTCGGCATAGCTGACGATGAACCTGGGCTTAATGGCATTTTTAAGATCACTGAGTACTTCAGCCCTGAGTAAGACATTTGCACTGTTGATCTGTGTAAAATCAAAGTCTTTTTTAAAAGAAGAGGGAAAGAAAAGTACGTTTGCTGATGAGATACTTTCCATATCATTCATAAAGAATACAGCTTCTTCATAAGAAGGCAAGACAAACAGGGCACTCCTGTTTGTTTCCAAAAAGATTGCATGGGCTACATAAGCATCTGATGAGCCAATAAGCCCTTTCAGCCAGATCGGATCTTTTTTTATTGAATGCTCAAGAAAGCCAGCAACTTCCTGTATTCTTTTATCTGAAATATATTTTTTTAGTATTTCTGATGAATCCACCTGCACGAGTTTGGCGCAAAGATACATAATTCAGACTTTTACCTTGTTGTAACAAAACATTGCTTTTTAATCATCTGAAATTTATCTTAATCTTGAAAAATGATCTTAGCTGAAATCACCATATTTCTTGAATCCTGGGCCCCGCCTTCAATTCAGGAAAGTTATGATAATAGTGGTCTGCTCACGGGAAATCTTGAAATGGATATTACCAGGGCTATTTTAACCCTTGATTGTACTGAAGCGGTGCTTGATGAGGCTATAGCCTTGAAAGCAAATCTGATTATTTGTCACCACCCTCCGTTCTTCACTGCTATGAAACGGTTTACTGGGTCAGGTATGAGTCAGCGCATTTTAATTAAAGCAATTAAAAATGATCTGGCCATTTATGCCGCCCATACAAATCTTGATCATGCGACAGATGGGGTCAGCTCATTTATAGCTGATAAATTAGGGCTTGTCAATCAGCAAATTTTGCAACCCCTAAAAGGCAATATGAAAAAGATTGTCTGCTATTGCCCCCCTGCCCAGTGTAAGGAAGTTTTAGAGGCAATGCTTGCAGCCGGTGCAGGCACAATAGGCGATTATCGTGATGTCAGTTTCCTGACAACTGGCACCCAGACTTTCATGCCCCTGACAGGGGCTAATCCATTTTCAGGAACCATTGGACTCAGGCATACAGGCGATGAGCAAAAAATTGAATGTATTTATGGAGCATGGCTTGAAAAAGGAATCATCAGGGCAATGCTTGCAAGCCACCCCTATGAAGTTGTAGCACATGAGATAACTACTCTCGATAATGAGCTCATAGATAAGGGAGCAGGAATTGTTGCCGAATTTGAAACAGCTTTAAGCCCGGCTCAATTTCTCAAGCTGCTGTCTGTAAATATGAAGGCTGAGGGAATTCGTTATACCAGTTATGACAAACCGATCAGAAGAGTAGGCTGCTGTGGGGGTTCTGGAAGTTTCTTACTTGAAAAAGCCATTGCTGAGAATTGTGATGCCTTTGTCACGGCTGATTTTAAATATCATCAGTTCTTCGAGGCCGAACAAAGGCTGATGATTGCTGATATCGGACATTTTGAGTCAGAACAATTTACATCAGAACTTCTGTTTATTAAACTATCGCAGAAATTCCCTAACTTTGCACTCTTATTGTCAAAAGTACATACTAATCCCATATTTTATTATAATGGAAACAACTGTTGAGCAAAAGCTGAAAGCGCTGTACGAATTACAGTCTATTCATACCCATATTGATAAAATCAGAACGGTGCGTGGTGAGCTTCCTATGGAAGTAAGAGATCTTGAAGATGAAGTAGAAGGGCTCGAAACACGCATCAATAAACATAAAGATGAATTTAAAGAGTTGAATGATACTATTCAGGCTCGTAAATTAAGCATAAAGGATTCTCTGGCTTCTATTAAGAAGTATGAAACACAGCTTGAGAACGTCAAAAATAACCGTGAGTACGAAGCCCTTACCAAGGAGATAGAAATTCAGGGTCTTGATATTCAGGTTTTCGAAAAGAAAATTAAAGAATCAGGTTATGAGGTTAAAACAAAGGAAGATGTTTTAACCCAGGCTGAAGCTAATATCGAAGAACGCAGAAAAGATTTATCTGTGAAGCGTGAAGAATTAGATAATATTACTGCTGAAACTCAGAAAGAGGAAGACGTTTTACTTGAAAAAGCTAAAATTGCTGAAACCCATATCGATGAGCGGTTGCTGATTGCCTATAATAAGCTTCGTGGTAACGCTAAAAATGGTCTGGCAGTAGTGACTATTGAGCGTGATTCCTGTTCGGGTTGTTTCAATAAAATACCACCACAACGCCAGTCAGATATTCGTCAACGTAAGAAGATTATCGTTTGCGAGCATTGCGGACGTATACTTGTTGATGAGCAGCTAATTGTTGAACTTCAAGAAGGTCAGCCAGCCTAACTGCCTCAATATTTAGATATTAGTTGAAATTGCTTCCCCTAAAGGAAGCAATTTTCATTTGATTCCAATTCGCTAATGAAGTTCATTTCATTACTTGCTCTTCTTTTGAGTCTTACCCTGTCTGCTAATGCCTCTTTGCAGTTCGATACAAATTGTATTCTGGCCTATAAAAAGATTATGAATCTTGAGCTTGGGGCTGGCCGCAAGCTGCTTGTGAAAGAAAGGTTAGAGGTGCCAGGCAATCAGATACCCTTATTACTTGATAATTATATAGATTTTTTCACCTTACTGAGTGGTGAAAAGCAGGGTGATTATGACCGGTTTAAAAAAAATATGCAGCTCAGGCTAAATGCACTTTCTACCGGTGACAGAAGCTCACCCTGGTATAATTATGCTCAGGGTGAAGTAAACCTGCAGGGGGCCTTGATTAAAGCCAAGTTTCAGGATTACTGGAGTGCGGCCTGGGAAATAAAACATGCCTCTTTTTTTCTCCAGGATAATTTCAAAAAATTTCCTGATTTTCTTCCTGATAATAATGGACGGGGACTTTTAATTGCGCTTTTCGGTTCATTTCCACCGGGTCTGAAAACCGCCGTTGGTTTCCTTGGTATGGAAGCCAATACCACCGAAGGCATACAGCTGATGGAAACCACAATGAAACGCCTTCAGTCTGGTAAATACGCGTATTTATACGATGAAAGTGCATTGTACCTGTCATTTATTCAGTCTTCAATAACTGATAGCCCTGATAATTATAATCGCTGTATTGAACGGTGTAAGCAAATTGATTCTCAGAGTCTGTTAAAAGCCTATGTAATTGGGTATGTTGCTCTTCGTACCGGCCATTCTGATGTTGCCATTTCTGTACTAAATGCAAGGCCTGTGGGTGCACAATATGTACCTTTTGCTCAATTAGATTACCTGTCTGGAATTGCTCATCTAAACAGGATGGATTCTGATGCCAGCACTTACTTTTACAAATTTTTAAATGAGAACCAGGGAATCAGCTTTATTAAAGATGCCTATCTGCGTATTGCTTATTCTGCCTATCTGGTGCATAATGAAATAGCCTACAGGGGGAATCTGAAAAAAGTGATCTCTGAGGGTTTTGCGTATAGCGAAAAAGATAAGCAGGCATTACGGGAGGCAAATGCAGGTATTGCTGCTGAGCCTCTTTTACGGGCCCGGCTCTCTTATGATGGTGGTTATTATGATAAGGCACTCGCTTACCTGACGGCCATCAATATTGAATCATTGCATGAAGAAAGAGCGAAGCTTGAATACCTGTACCGGCTTGGTAGAATTTATGAAGCGCTGAATAAGACTGCTGATGCTATGCATTATTACTTTCTTGCGGCTAATCGTGGTCAAAATAGTCCGTATTATTTCGCTGCAAATGCAGCTCTGCATCTTGCCATGATTTATGAAGCCGAGCATGATTTTCCCCATGCCCGTAACTTCTACCGTCTTTGTCTTGATATGAAAGAGGAGGAATATAAATCGGGTATCGATAATCAGGCACGAGATGGGTTGAAAAGAATGAAATAATGATTAATTAATACTTTATCTTAATGCTGAATGGTATTTTATTTCTGCTACTTCAATACCAAAATATAGCTAAAATAACAGAAGGCATCTCGATTGAAATCTTAATTCCAAGGAGGAATCGATAAAACCAGTTTAACAACGGAGATTATCATATTAATTTTTAACATTGACCAAATCCTGTCCTAACTATCGGGAGTACTATATACCTCATCCATTATGAAAAGAAGAAGTTTGTTTTTAATTGCAATCTTAATTGTCCTAGTTTCAGATTTGGTAAACGCACAAGGTGTTTTAGTAAATAATATTGTTGTAAAAACAATGGCTGGTAAAGTGCGGGGGAGGCTTACTAATGGTATTATAATTTTTAAAAATATCCCTTATGCAGCGCCGCCAGTCGGAAAGCTTCGCTTTGCTGCTCCTGTAAAACCATTACCATGGAATGACATTCGTGATGCAATTAAATCAGGGCCAACTCCACCAAACCCTACTCCAAAAGCCGGCGACATTGATAATAGGCCTACTCTTGGTAAAGGCTGGGTAAAGGGTGATGATTTCCTCACTGCTAATGTCTGGACCCCTGAAGTAAAGGGCAGCCATTTACCGGTAATGGTTTATATCTATGGTGGGGCATTTGTTATGGGTGCAAGCGATGTGCCATTATTTGATGGAACTAACTTTGCTAAAAAGGGAGTAGTAATGGTTTCATTTAATTATCGCCTGGGCATTGAAGGATTTTTGAAAATAGATGGCGTTCCCACCAATATTGGAATTCGTGATCAGATAGCTGCGCTTAAATGGGTGCAGAATAATATCGCTGCTTTTGGAGGCGACTCAGGGAATGTCACTATTTTCGGTGAATCTGCTGGTGCAATAAGCGTTGGCGTGTTACTTACAAGTCCTGCTACTAAAGGGTTATTTAAAAGGGCGATTATGCAAAGCGGGTCGGGGCAGGCAGTATTAAGTGGAGAGCAGGCAAATCGTATTGCAAACCAATATTCAAAAACCCTTCACATAAAAAATACAAGAGATGCCTATTTAAAATTTACACCAGAAGAACTTCTTGCAGCCCAACCTAAAGTAAACCCTAAAATGGTTAAGCTGGAAACAGAAGATTTCCCTGATCCTTCGGGAGGTGTAAGCCTTTACTTTCCTTTTATTGACGGTGATATTGTTCCGAAGGTGCCACTAATAAATGCACGAAATGGTGCAGGCTCAACTTGCGATTTATTAACCGGCTATAATACAGATGAAATGAATTATTTTTTAGTCCCAACAGGGTTACTCAAAAAAATTAAATTGAATTTGGTGCTAAAGCTGGTGGTAAAAAAAGTACATCCTGCTCCTTCGGCATTAATTGCTGTATATAAAAAGGAGTATCCTAATAAAAATCTGGGAGAACTTTTGTCAGCCATTCTCACTTCTTACCAGGCGCAGGTGCCCACCATTCGGTTTGCAAATGCACATTCTCTTTACGGAAAAACGTATATGTATGAATTCGCCTGGCCATCTTCTGTTGCTAATGGAATTTATGGTGCTTATCACGGGCTTGAACTTCCTTTCGTTTTCAATAACCTGCATATAGTTACAGGTGAGAAAGGGATGGTGGGAGCTCAAGGCGCACCGCCTGAATTAGGAGAAAAAATGCAGAATGCCTGGGTTGAATTTGCCAAAACCGGCAGTCCAGGTTGGGATGCGTACACAACTTCAGCCCGTAAAACAATGCTTATAAATAAAACATGGCAGCTGCAAACTAACCCTCATGCTAAAGTGCTTGCAGCATGGAAAGGTGTAAGAGAGTAATTGATTTCAAGACAGGGCAAACAGACGGTAATTTAATGGGTTATTTTTCGGCCGCCTCATCAAATGGTTAATCCGGTTCTGAGAGGTATTATGTAAGAGAGACCAATGCGGCCAGGCAGGTAAATATTTGAAGAATCAGCCCAAAGCATGTAATTGAATGCTAGCTATTTAGAAAATTAGCGTATTTTTAGTTGTATCTAAACGCATTCATTTTTTCGCTTATCAACATACGCTTATCAATACTAATTAATGATAATTATGGAGAGCCGGGTAAAATCAGTACTGTTAAAACTGCTCTGCCTGCCTTTCTTCATAAGCGTATCTTGCAACTGGGGGAATGGCCCTCCTACAAAAGAAGAAATTTCAGGCATACATCTTAAACGCGGTGAAATTATTTTATGTGGTGCTCCAAATAAACAGTTTGGCCAGGTTGAATTTATAACGTCCTGTACAGGTAGGGTAAAAGAAGACTTTAATCTGGCCATTGAATTACTTCATTCATTTGAATATGATCAGGCAGAAAAGGCTTTTGCAAAAGTGATAGATGAGGAGCCTGGATGTGCAATGGCTTATTGGGGCGTTGCAATGTGCAATAATCATCCGCTGTGGTCGCCACCATCCGGTGACGAACTAAAAAAAGGTGCAAAAGCAATAGGAATTGCCCGCTCTGTTACTCATAAGACAAAAAGAGAATCAGCGTATATCGAGGCAATGGCCTTGTTTTTCAATGATTTTACAACGGTTAATCACTATACCCGTAGTGTAAGATTTGAAAAGGGTATGGAACAAATATACAAAGACAATCCCGCCGATAAGGAAGCTGCTATATTTTATGCGTTGAGTCTCGATGGGTCATCAGACCCCACTGACAGGTCTTTCAGCAATCAGAAAAAGGCAGGTGCTATTTTAACTTCGCTATACCCGAAGCAGCCTGATCATCCCGGGATAGTACATTATATCATACATACCTACGACTACCCTGAACTTGCGCAGTTAGGCTTACAGGCAGCAAGGAGGTATGCATCAATCGCCCCGGCTTCTGCACATGCACAGCATATGCCATCCCATATTTTTACCAGGCTCGGCTTATGGGACGAATCAATCAAATCAAACCTTATTTCAATATCAAATGCAAAGTGCTATGCCTTGGCCGCTGGTATCAGGGGTACATGGGATGAAGAGCTTCATGGAATGGATTACCTTGAATATGCTTATTTACAAAAAGCAGAAAATAAAAAGGCTAAGCAGCAAGTTGACTACCTTAAAACAATTGAGGTAGTTTCACCGGTAAACTTTAAAGATGCCTATGCATTTGCTGCTATACCTGCCCGGTATGTGCTGGAAAACAAACAATGGGAAAATGCAGCCAGCCTTGAAATTCACCCAGCTACATTTCCATGGCAGAAATTTCCGTGGCAAAAGGCTATTTTTTATTTCACCCGGATTTTAGGCTTAGTGCATGTTGGTCGCATTGATTCAGCAAAAAGCTACCTCACAAGATTGAAGTTTATCAATCAAACGCTGACTAAACAAAACGATCTATATAAAGCAAATCTGGTAAACATTCAGGTTGATGTAGCAACATCCTGGATACTTTTAAAAGAAGGTAAAGATGCTGAAGCATTAAAGGATATGCTTGCCGCCGCCGATATGGAAGATAAAACGCAGAAGAATCCTGTAACTCCGGGAGAAGTGATTCCTGCAAGGGAGTTACTTGGAGATATGCTTCTTCAAATAAATAAACCTGCAGCGGCTTTGGTAGCGTACGAAACAGATTTGGATAGACATCCTAACCGCTTTAACGGGCTATATGGAGCAGCGATATCTTCTCAAAAGCTGCATAATCTAGCAATAACGAGTAGTTATTTCAAGAAGCTGCTGACTGTCTCGAATTCGCCTGATTCTTACAGGCCTGAAATTGACGTTGCGAAGAAGTATTTAAAAAGTCAGATACCTCAAGGGTTGCAAAAGAATTATGTAATGATGCCTGCCAAGTAATCCTGCTTTAATTTTTATCAGTAGTAAAATAGCTGAGCTTAATTTATATATTTATTATGAAGAGTATCTATCAGCATATTAGCCTGTAACTGCTTCATAGATTCTAAATGTGGGCCATGACTTTTCCTGTTACCATTTCTGTAGGTCATCATCTGCTTCCTGTTCATTTATTTTTTGAAGCCCTGGCCTATTTTTGCGGGTACCGGTACTATTCCTGGCTGAGGGGGCATGAGAATGACCCGATAAATGAAGATAACAGGATTTTGATTTTTATTGGCGCTGCTGCCGGTGCATTTCTTGGTTCTCATTTGTTAGGCATTCTGGAAGACCCCTTGTTACTGAAAAGAATCACCCTCCTTTATTTCAGGGGTAATACCACAATCGTTGGCGGACTGCTTGGTGGTCTGATGGGAGTAGAACTAATTAAAAAATGCATAGGGATTACCATATCTTCAGGCGATCTGATGGTATTTCCTATTATTCTGGCAATGACGATCGGCCGCACAGGTTGTTTTTTATCCGGAATTTCTGATGGCACTTTCGGAATTGAAAGTTCTTTGCCATGGGCAATTGATTTTGGTGACGGTATTCACCGCCACCCTACCAATTTATATGAGATCATTTTCTGGGGATTATTAGGATGCCTTCTTATCGGGATTGAAAAGAGACGTCTTTTATTAAATGGCTCGAGGTTTAAAATACTCATGGTCACCTACCTACTGTTCAGGCTGAGTATTGAATTCATAAAACCAGCTTATTTCTTTTCATTTGGTTTATCTGTAATACAACTCGCATGCATTGCGGGTCTAACTTACTATTTCCGGTTTTTAGTTGGTCTGATAAAAACAGGCTCGAAGACTATTAATTTGACTTTACTTAAGCAAGAAAGCGCCGATGCCTGAACGCCCATATATCTATTATGATTTTACCATTAGTATTTGTTCGACCTGTCTGCGGCGGGTAGATGCAAAAATTGTATTTGAAGATGGCAATGTTTTCATGCTGAAGACCTGTTCAAGGCATGGGTTCGAAAAGGTTTTGATTTCTACTGATATCGCCTATTATAAGAGTTGTCGTAATTACGCTAAACGCAGTGAGATTCCACTTAAATTTAATTCTACCACACACTTCGGTTGTCCTTATGATTGCGGCCTTTGCCAGGATCATGAGCAGCATTCATGCCTCACCATTATCGAAGTCACTGATCGGTGTAATCTCACCTGCCCAACTTGTTATGCCATGTCATCTCCTGACTATGGCCGGCATCGAACGCTTGAAGAAATTGAAAAGATGCTTGATCTTGTTGTTGAAAATGAAGGACAGCCCGATGTAGTGCAATTGAGCGGAGGAGAGCCGACTGTTCATCCTCAGTTTTTTACTATTCTTGATATTGCAAAGTCAAAACCAATAAAGCACCTTATGCTAAATACTAACGGCATTCGGATTGCAAAAGATGAATCATTTGTGGCTAGGCTTGCTACTTATATGCCTGATTTTGAAATCTATCTACAGTTTGATTCTTTTAAGCAGGAAGCCCTTGAGCAGCTTCGCGGGCAAGATCTCAGGGCAGTACGTCTGAAAGCACTGGAACATTTAAATAAATACAATCTATCAACGACCCTAGTTGTAACCCTGCAGAAAGGGCTGAATACAAATGAAATTGGAGAAATCATCGAGTTTGCCCTGCAGCAAAAATGTGTTCGGGGGGTCACATTTCAACCTACCCAGCAGGCAGGCCGGCTTGAAAATTTCAATCCTGAAACCGACAGGTATACGCTTACTGAAGTGCGGGCTGCGATTCTTGCCCAGAGCAACATCTTTACCCCGGCCGATTTGCTTCCTGTACCTTGTAATCCAGATGCCCTGGTTATGGCCTATGCTCTTAAGTTAGGCGATAAAGTATTTCCATTAACGCGTATGGTTAATCCAGATGATCTGCTTGATAATTCGAAAAATACCATCATTTATGAACAAGATGAAAAACTAAAAACCCACTTGCTGCAAATGTTCAGTACTGGGACCTCTGTTGCTAAGGCTCAGGAACACCTTCATTCAATCATGTGCTGTCTTCCTGAAATCGAGGCCCCTGGTCTTGCATATGATAACTTGTTTCGTATTATCATTATGAATTTTATTGATTCCCAAAATTTCGATGTCAGGGCTATTAAAAAATCCTGTGTACATATTGTCACCAAAGAGATGCAGATCGTTCCCTTCGAAACCATGAATATATTTTATCGTGACGATAAGGCGGCCTATCTTGAAGAGTTGAGAAATGAGATTGAATCTAACTGATATGCATGACAACAAATAAGGAAAATAATAATATAATCCTTGGGTTAAACCTGCTGATTTTTATTATATACGCTACAATTATTTTTTGTTTAAGCCCGGTAGCTCTAACAAACCTTGTGCTGTTAATATTACTTCAAATGGGTATCTGTTTGGCTATTGGAGTAATAACAGGTAATAGAATCTGGTTCTTGAGTGCTTTATTGGTTTTACTTATTAGTCTTGGCACATGCTTCGCATTTGTTTATATTATCAGTAAGAGTTCAAAATAATTGCCAACAGTCCTGATTTGAAATTTCAATCGAAGGTATCATCCAGGTGAAATAGTTCTATCATTCGGTTTGAAAATTCTTAATTTCAGCGCATTGCGGTTAAATTTTTAATAGACAACTGATAAAATGACTTATTGCCTCGGAATAAAGGTTAATGATGGCTTGATTGCGATTGCTGATACAAGAATTACCTCGGGTACAGATACAACGGTTAAGAAGAAAGTATTTGTATGGCAAAAAGATGGCTGTTCCCTGTTTATTATGACCAGCGGCCTTCGCTCGGTAAGGGATAAGGCTATTCTCTATTTTAAAGAGGTTCTCGAGAAAGAAGAGTTCACCCATCTGTATAAGGCAGTAAATGCCTTTGGAGAGCAGGTTCGAAAAGTTGCGGAAGAAGATCTCGTTTCTATTGTCAAAGGCGGGTTTAAGTTTGACCTGAATACGATCATCGGTGGTCAGCTTAGTGCTGATGATGATCATAAATTATTTTTGCTTTATCCTGAGGGTAATTGGGTAGAGCTTGGGCAGGGTGCTCCATTTGTCATTATTGGTAATTCTGCTCTTGGCAAGCCCATACTTAACCGAACCCTGAATGAAAATTCTGATATGAAAACAGCCTTGAAAACGGGCTTTCTTTCGTTTGATTCTACGCGGGTCAGTTCAAATAATGTAGATTTTCCGATAGATATTGTACTTTATAAAAAAGGTTCGTTTCATCTTATTGAACAGCGGTTTGAAAAGAAAGACCTCGAATATATCTCAGCTCAATGGGCTGATGAGCTGAAAAAATCGCTTGAAAAAATTTCTGAAGAGTGGATGGATTCAGTCTTTGAAATAATGAATAAAGAAATACTTCCTGTAGTGCCTTTGAAAAAACAAAATGAAATTTAACGTTTTTGCCGAAATGGCGTATGTCATCAGAAGCCAGAGTACAATTCTCTATAATGTGCATGCCTCCGATTCAGGAAATCAACATGTTATTTCGGAGAGTTTTTCTGTTGAGCCACCATTAGAAGCAGTAGAACTTTTTTCTGCAGGTATTGAAAATAGATTTGTCAGGGTTTGTATTGCTGAACCAGGAAAAATGAGTATTAAATATGTTGCTGAGGTTGAGAATTCCTATGTTCAGATTGATCTGATCTCAGATGCGGAGATTTCAGTAGAAGGGCTTGATGCTTCTATTTTGCCTTATCTATATCCGAGCCGATACTGCCAGTCTGATAAACTTTACCGGTTTGCCCAGCATAACTTTGGGTCAATCAAAGGATCATACGCCAAGGCTACAGCTGTTACAATTTGGATTTTCACCAATGTTAAGTATACGGGTAGATTTACAACTTCATCAACCTCGGCTTATGATACAGTTACTGAACTTGTAGGGGTCTGTCGTGATTTTGCCCATCTGGGTATTGCTCTCTGCCGGGCCTTATCAATACCAGCCAGGTATTTTACAGCCTATGCGATCAATCTGAAGCCTGGAGATATTCATGCCTGTTTTGAAGCCTATCTTTTTGGTGAATGGGTGTTATTCGATCCGACTTTCCTGGTTCCTTTAAATGGGATGGTAAAAATTGGTACTGGTCGTGATGCTGCTGATGCCTCTGTAGCGACCATGTTTGGCGATATGAATTTTACGGCTATGAAAGTAGACTGTCAGGTTGCTGATCCTGATTTCCAGCCCTTACCGGCAGGCTGCCTGGTAAATGCGATGATGACGTACTCCTGATTTCCAGCCTTCACCGGCTGGCCTAACCCGGACTCAGCTAATTGTCGGGGTATTTACTACTGTTGCTGCTGTTCTTGCTGTTTACGCTGCATCATTTCCATATACTTGCGGTATGAATTTGAAGAGTCTGTACTTTTTAGTAGTGGTTTTGGCTGCAGCACAGCATTCAGGATAAGCCCCTCTTTATGATCGTTATCATAGGAAACACTTACCCCCACTTCAAGGGTATGCGTTGAAGCACCCTTAAATGTTCCTTTAACAGGAGAACAGTCAAGAAAACTACGTCCGTTTGCCAGCCTGATATGTTTATCGGTTACAACACAGTTATTGGTAGGGTCAAGACCTACCCAGTTTAGTCCTGGTATAAAAGCCTCTACCCAGGCATGAGTTGCACCCTCTCCCCGCATTCCGTCTTTATTGGGACAAATATAGCCACTGACATATCTTGCAGGAATATCTATTGAGCGTAGCATAGATAGTAGAATATGCGCAAAATCCTGACATACTCCTGCCCTGATTTTCCAGATCTCGTCTACCGTGGTTTCAACACTGGTAATTCCTTTTACGTACTGAAACTCCTCATAGACATAGGTATTGAGTTTTAAAGCAGTCTCTAGAGGGGTAGCATTTTTCTGCTTTTCCTGATTGGCGACAATTTTTACCTCTTTATCTGCCTGAAAGGGCTCAGGGAACATATAATCAATAAAATTGGTCTTGTTTTTATAAGTAGTGAGCAATGGCCATTGCTCTTCAGCCGTCAGTGTTTCAGCAAGTATTTTTGGTGCAGTTGTGATAACAATCAGATCAGAAGTGATTGTTAATTCCTGATGTGGGCTTGCCTGTTCAAAGACGCCCACTTCATTGCCGTAATAGTCTTTATAGACCATTACCTGTGGGTCGTTGGTTATCTTGATTGAATGCTTGAGAACCGCCTGGTGAATATCTTTCACCGGGTAAAGCATAATTTGGTTAGCATTATCCCTGACAGGTACAGAATAAATATAGCGGGTGATATGTTTGACGGTAAATCTGGGCATAAAAATTCTATTGACTATATGAAAAGTAGTACATATCAAGTGCTTCCCCGATTTTGATAAGATCACCTCTCAGGGCACTTAAAAATGCGGGTAAGCCAGTTTCTGATAGTGTTTCAAGGTCAGAAAACTGAACTTTACTGTGCAGCCGGCCAAGCATGAAAAGTATTTTATGATAGTCTTTGTTTGTAGTTGATTTCAAGCGACCAAAATAAATCATCAGTCTGTTGAGACTGTATAAAATCGAACGCGGAAAGTTTTCATTAAACATAATCTGGTGCAGGGTATTTTGCGCCTGAGAACCAGCGCGATATGTTTTCAGATTTTGCTCATAACCAGAAATTGAATACAGCAGGTAATTCCAGTAAGGTGAATCATTACCTGACTCAAGATCAAATGAGAGGTCATTGAATTTTACATTTAATATATCAATCGACTGTATTGCCCGCTCGAGGTATTTTCCAATGTGCATGAAGTAAAGGCCTTCTCCCCTTGCCATGGTTACTTCAAGGGTACCATAATAGATCATACCTTGCTTAATAAGGTTATCGAGCAAAGACACAGGCTCTTCAAGCAGCACCGAATTTTCTAAGTTCAGCTCTTTTACCAGGTGATAATATTCATTCAGGCACTGCCATACTTCTTTGGTGATATGGTCCTGAACTGATTTAGCATTGTCCCGTGATTTGGTGACAATATTCCTGATAGAATTTTGGTTTTCATATTCACATACCATGAAACGGATAACCTCATTTGTATTTCTTTTTATTTTATTTATCTCTTCTTTGTCGAGAAATGAAAATATTTTAAGGACTGGCTCCCAGCTGAATTCAGCGAAGTCATCCTGTGAGGAAATATAATTTACCTTCAACATTCTAAGAATGCCATCAGTACGCTCCATATAACGTGACATCCAGTAAAGTGAATCTGCGACTCTGCTAAGCATCTTGTTTTGATTTTGATAATACCCAGGTGTCTTTACTTCCTCCACCCTGTGATGAGTTTACCACGAGTGAGCCCTTACGCAGGGCAACCCGTGTCAGGCCTCCTGGTACGATTTCAATTCCATTAGGGCCGTAGAGCGCAAAAGGTCTTAAGTCAACCCGCCGTGGCTGAATCTTTTCATCAATATAGCAGGGTGAGGTTGACAGATTGATGATTGGCTGAGCAATAAAACTTCGGGGATCAAGATTGACCTGCTCCTTGTACGCTGAAATTTCTATTTCTGTCGCTGAATTACCCATTAACATGCCATAGCCCCCTGAGGCATTGGTACGCTTGATCACCATATTGGTGATATTGGCGAACACAAATTCTTTTTCTTCCAGTATGCTCAGCTGGTAAGTAATGACATTCTTTAAAATAGGTTCTTCATTCAGATAATACCTGATCATATCAGGAACATATACATAGATAGCCTTATCATCTGCTACCCCATTTCCAGGAGCATTGACCAGGGCTACATTACCTTTTCTATAAGCTGAAAGCAAGCCCGGCACTCCAAGTAGTGAGGCTCTGTTAAAGACCAGGGGGTCAAGATATTCATCATCAACCCGCTTGTAAATGACATCGACCTGTTTCAGCCCATTGGTGGTCTTCATATATACCTTATGATCGTCTACCACGAGATCACGACCTTCAACCAGTTCTATACCCATCAGACGGGCAAGCGTACTATGCTCAAAATAGGCCGAGTTAAATATGCCCGGAGTTAGTAAAACAATGGTAGGTTGTGATGAACGGGGCGAGATATCAACCAGATTCTGATATAATGAATTTGGGTAGTTGGTAACGGTGCGAACATTATTACGTGGCAATAAATCGGGGAGAATCCTTTTGGTAATGCCTCTGTTTTCAAGCATATAGGAAACACCTGAAGGGGTACGGAGATTATCTTCAAGAACCAGGAATGAGCCATCAGTGTCCCTGATCAGGTCAATTCCTGAAATATGAATATGTATCTGATGCGGCACCGGCATACCCTGCATTTCACGCAGATAATGCGGGCAGGAATAAATCGTCTCAATGGGTATGATCCCATCTTTAAGTATGAACTGATCTGAATAAATATCGATTAAGAACAGATTCAGCGCTTTTAACCGCTGGGTAATTCCTTTTTCAATAAACTCCCATTCTGAAGCCGTAATAATTCTGGGAATCAAATCAAAGGGGAATATTTTTTCTATTCCCTCACCACTTTGATAAACTGTAAAGGTTATTCCTTGACTTATGAATATTTTTTTAGCCAATTCTTCTTTTTTAGCTAAATCCATAGCAGAAATATCATTTATATAATGAAATAACGATGAATATGGTGATCTGACTGATTTTTTATCAAACATTTCATCGTAAACATCATTAGTTAAGCTATATTCTGAGAATAGAGGTCCTTTTATGCTCATTTTACTTGAAATATATAGGTAAATATCAAAAAAATCTTATTTGTATCTTGTAAAAACTGTCGATTTCTCAGTTTAAATTAATGAAATTGGTTTATTATTTATAAGAAATGGTAAGATAGTAATGTAAATAATATTGAACGTGTTTATACCCTAGTAGGCATAAAAAAAGCCTGGCTGTAGGCCAGGCTTCAAACCTAAGATTTTTAATAGATCTAATGGTGTATGATAGTATTTATAGGTCTTATTTTACCTTGAATGGTATTCTGATAAATAAAATTCTTTTTAGCTGCAGAAGCGGTTCCTGAGCGGCTGATCATACCCTGAAAACGGTGATTATTGATAAATGGATTCATAGCAAGACCAGCTCCACCACTTGGGTTAGCAAATCTACCGATGGCCAGCTGATTGCTTCTGGTGGTATAAGCCAGCGAGTTAGTGCTCTCATAACTCAGGGCTTTTGCCAATCCATCTTCTCTTGGATCTCCGAAATCAAACTCAACTCCATCATGTACCTGTGCATCGGGCACAAAGCCACTTACGTAATTATCAACACCTAATGAGTTTTTGGTTTCAAAATTGATCAGAAATGCCTCAAGAATAGGCTTTGCAGCAGGTAATCCAAACTGCCCTGCGTAGCCAAAGGGTTTTCCTGCTGTATTCTGATATTGCTTGTCTCTTCCCAAACCAAGACCAATTAATTTAACATTTCCATTAAAATAGGGTGTGATACTATTTATTACCAGTTCTGCAGCTGAGGCGGTATTATCACTGACAATAAATACAACACTGTTGACATTTAACTTTGCTGGGTTGGCTACATTAGCTTCGTTAATATTGATAGTTGTATCATGATCAACATTTTTATAACCAAGCTTATAGTATTTATTCAGTGTATCATTGTAATGTTCTGTGTAAAGCACCTGATGATCTGCCGATGCTGGTAACAGGGCATTATCCATCTGCTCAGATACGAGGGTATATCCACCACCATTATACCGTAAATCGATTACAATATCAGTAATATTTGCTTTTGCCAGATTGGCAAAGCTTGAGTCCATGCCTGGGTGAATAGGCACTCCGCTTTTATTCAATTGGGTTAAAAAGGTATTGTAAGCGATATAACCAACCGTTTTAGAACCAGCCTTAAATACTTTTGTGGTGATGACTTCGTCATCAGGTATATCCTGCTTTGTGATACTTAAAGTCTGGTTTGTATTGCTTACCGGAATCTGAAAACTGAAACTTGCTGATGATCCTCCTAATGCAGTATTTAGTTGTGAAAGCGTATTGGCATCTGTAGCCACCTTAATACCATTAATAGCCAGAATTTTCCAACCTCGTCTTACTCCCTGTGCATAAGCAGTTGATGCATGTGCAGCATAATTAACTCTTAACGTATCATTTCTATCGAAGGCAAAGCCAAGACCGAAACTGGTTGAAACACCCTGAACAAATTCTTTCTGGTAATCTGCTTCAGTCAAAATAAAACTAAAATGGTCATAATGATTTCCAGTTACTGAATTCAAAGGAGAAAATGCCTTCAATGCAGAAAGTTCTCCGTCAAGGTTATCGGTAGCTGAATACGTATGAGGAGCAAAATTTGCTGGTATATTATTATTCCAGAGGTAAAATACGCTGGCAAGGTTGGCCAGGGTATCTCTTAAATCTGCAGTTGCCGTAGGGGGTACCGGAACTGGCTTAATTACTGGGTTTGGGGCAATTATGGTTTTAGTGCAGGAAGTATAAATCACGCCAATTCCAAAAAGGAACAGTACCTGTAAAATCTTTGTTTTTAGTGTATATTTAGTTAGCATAGTCTTGATTTAGTATGACAAGGTTAGTATTATCAATTATTATTCCACTTACGTAACGCACTTACTATTAGTTTAATTGAGGTAGTAATTTTATAATGTTTGATTGAAATGAATATAAAAATAGACAATTCTTGCGTTTATCTATACATCAAACCTGCAGTATTAGATTTCTTCTCCTTCTAGATAGAAGACATAGAGCTCTTTTGGCCCATGTGCACCCAGAACAAGTGTCTTTTCAATATCAGCAGTTCTGCTTGGTCCAGTAATGAGGGTAATAGAAGAGGGGAGTTTTGAAAGGTACTTTAATTTTATCGCGGCCAGACCGTCTTTAATATCAGAAACAAGTTGTGAAGCATTGGCGATTACAATATGTACAGACGGAAATATCATGAGTCTTCTACCACTTTGCATGCCTGTAGAGATTAAAATACTCCCGTTACGGGCCACCAGTGATTCACAAAGCGTTATTCCGACATCTGCTGTTTCAAGAGCATGGGCGCCAGTCAGGTAGGGGAATTCAAATTCGTCAAGTAAACTGATAAGGGGCTGTTCATTTACTGCAATATGCTGCCATCCAGCCTTTTCAATCAAGTCTACCAAACCTTCGATCAGACTCAATTTGTCCTGGCAGTAAAAGAACTGGCCATTCACATTGGTCAGTTCTTCTGCAAACATTATTTCATTTTCCCGAAGGCAATCTTTATATAATGGAGTAGGGTCAAGCTCTGGATAAGGATTTTCTCTTTTCTCTATCAACGCTTTGCGAATTGACTTCAGCATTCGCTCTTTTGCTGTTACCTGACCTGCCATATATTAATTTTTCAGGTGTTTTCAAGACTCATTGGCAAATCTGTCTGTTCAGGTGAACTTGTATTACCTGATTTACCATTCACATACTCATCATAGGTGGTGCGGTTATCAAATGGTCTTTTTCCAAGAATCTCTTCAAGGTCAGACTGAAATAAAATCTCTTTTTCAAGAAGTTTTAAAGCAATCGTTTCAAGTCCTTCACGTTTAGACACAAGCAGGTTTCTGGTACGCTGATAAGCCGAATCAACAAGCAGACGTACTTCCTGATCAATCAGGTTAGCAGTACTGTCTGAATAAGGTTTACCAAACGTATATTCATTTCCAGTATCATTAAATGACAGGTTACCTACCTTATCATTCATACCATATATGGTAACCATGGCATAAGCAAGTTTGGTGATACGCTCAAGATCATTTTGTGCCCCAGTTGAGATTTTACCAAAAATCAAATCTTCAGCTGCCCGGCCACCCATAGTCATACACATACCATCGGTTAACTGTTCGGTTGTATATAGGAACTGCTCTTTCGGCAAGTACTGTGCATAACCTAAAGCTGCAACGCCACGTGGAACGATTGAAACCTTAACCAATGGGTCAGCATGCTCAAGAAACCAGCCTGTTATAGCATGACCTGCTTCATGGTAAGCAACAATTTTTTTCTCTTCAGGTGAGATGATTTTATTTTTCTTCTCAAGACCACCAATGACACGGTCGATAGCATCCTGAAAATCCTGCATATCAACTGCTGTTTTATCCTGACGGGCAGCAATCAATGCGGCTTCATTACAAACGTTAGCAATTTCGGCACCAGCAAAACCTGGAGTCTGTGCAGAAAGTTTTCTTGGATCAACACCCTCAGAAAGTTTTAATGGTTTCAAGTGAACCTTGAAAATCTGTTCACGTCCATTTAAATCTGGTTTGTCAATACCTATCTGTCTGTCAAACCTTCCTGGACGTAGAAGTGCAGAGTCAAGTA
>Ga0209724_1000379_pt1 | contig 43619 bp, 40 predicted proteins | sample grotaG_FD_184143 | JGI IMG/M metagenome (GOLD analysis project Ga0209724, IMG submission 184143) | Glacier valley bacterial and archeal communities from Borup Fiord, Nunavut, Canada, to study Microbial Dark Matter (Phase II) -... | ecosystem: Environmental > Aquatic > Freshwater > Ice > Glacier ... | reverse complement strand
GCGCCGACAGGAACAGCGTCGCGGAGAGATCGGTGCGGATCTTGTGGCCCGACCCAGGGTGGATCCGCACCGCGCCGTCGACATGGCTGCCGAAGTACATGCCCGCCGAATAGCGATTGAACAGCGGCGGATACACGCGGTTGGGCAGCGCGCCGCTGATGAACAGCGGGTTGCGCTCGAGGGCGGCGAGCACCACGTCACCCAGGGCGATGGACGTCTGCGAATGCTCGGCGATCTGCTCGTTGCGCTTCACCGCGGCGCCCTGATGCCCGGCCGTCGCCCGGCCGTCGACCCAGTCGCCCGGGGAGGCATCGAGGCGCTCGCCGATCGATCGGACACTGGCGGCATCGAGGACCGAGGGAACGTGAAGGAGCATGGTTCGATGGACGACGTCAGAAGCGGGTCGTCAGCGTCAGCAACGCCGTCCGGCCGACCCCCGGCACGGAGCGTCCGCCATCGGACGGGATCAACGCGTTGATGTACTGCTTGTCGGCGATGTTCAGCAGGTTGAAGCGCACATCGTAGGCTTGCTGGCGGTAAGCGACCGTCCCGTCCCAGCGCACGAAGCCCGGGGCGGTGACCACGTCGGTGTTGCTCGCATAGCGGCTCGACAGGTAGGCGACGCCGGTGCCCGCTTCCCACGCGCGGCTCAAGTTGTAAGTGGTCCACAGCGTCGCCGAATGGCGCGGCGTGTTGGCCGGCACCTTGCCTTGAGTACCGTCGAGCGCCGAGGCCTGCACGATCTTCGCGTCAAGGAACGTGTAGCCGCCGAACACCTGCCAGCTCGGCGAGAGCTGTCCCGTGATGCCGAGCTCGGCGCCATCGACACGGATGTTGCCGTCGAGCTGGTACACGCCGGTCGAGATCTGCGTGCGCGCGTTGTCCTTCTCGATGCGGAACGCGGCGGCGGTGACCGACAGCTTCTGGTTCAGCAGGTCCCACTTGGCGCCGGCCTCGTAGGACTTGTTCTGTTCGGGCGCGAGCGCCTGCTGGCCCGACGTGACGGTCAGCGTCTCCAGCGACGGGTTGAACGACGTGCCGTAAGAGAGGTAGTACGACTGCGCCTGCGACGGCTGCCAGATGGCCCCGGCCCGCACGCTGGTCTTCGTCACGTTCTGCCCGACCTCGCTCGGGGCCGTCGCGCTCGGGATCGAGTTGTTCAGCACTGCGCGGTAGCGGTCGAAGCGCACGCCGCCGACGAGCTTCCACTGCGGCGTCAGCTCGATGGTGTCGTTGACGTAGGCTGCCATCGTGCTGGCGTTCGACGTCACGAGGTTGCCGCTGGTCCTGACGGTGCGCGGCGACGACGGCTGATACGCGGGATCCGCGAGCGAGACGACGGCGAGCCCGGTCGTCGCGGCCGGGCCGGTGATCGCCGGGTCGACCCGCGTGAACGACTGGTTCTGGTACGTGTCGCGACCGATCTCGAATCCGGTCAGCAGCGTGTGCTTGATCGGGCCGGTCTCGAAGTTCGCGATCAGGTCGGTCTGGTTGAACAGCGAGTCATCGACGATCGCCTTGTCCTTGCTCTGCAGAAGCACGGAGAGCGACTGCAGCGGCAACGACGTGTAGTAGCCCGTCGCCGAGGTCGGCAGGATCGTGAAGGCGCCGCCGCCGTTGGCCGAAGGCGCGAAGGTGCCGACGCGCGCGGAATTCGTCTCGTGCGCGTCGATGGCCGTGCGGTTGTACTGGGTCTGGTTGCGCAGCGTGAGCCGGTCGCCGAAGCGATGCTCGACCTTGACGCCGACGACGCTCGCGTCCTGGACGATGCGGTCGTCGGTAAGGCCGTAGAAGTTGTCGTAGTCGACCGGCGCCGGCCTGCCGTTCAGCGCGGAGATGCCGTAGTCGGCCATGTCGTGGTTGTGCTGGAACAGTCCCGACACCGTCACCGTCGTCGGCGTGTTGATGCCGAAGCGGGCCGTCGGCGCGATGCCGTAGTCCTCGTTGGTCATGACGTCGCGCGTGGTCTGCACGTTCTGGCCCATCGCGGAGATGCGGAACGCGGACGTGTCCGACATCGGCTGGTTGGTGTCGATCGTCGCGCGGTACTGGTCGTTCGTGCCCACCGTCACCGACGCCTCGTTGCTCGCTCTCAGGTTGGCCTGCTTCGACACCTGGTTGATGACGCCGCCCGTGGAGCCGCGGCCGAACAGCATCGACGACGGGCCCTTGAGGACCTCGATGGTGTCGATGAAGAAGGTGTCGCGGTAGTACTGGCCACGATCGCGCACGCCGTCGATGAAGATGTCGGTGCGCGCCGTGAAGCCGCGCAGGTTGATGTTGTTGCCGATCTGCCCGCCCTCAGCCGCACCGAGGGTGATGCCCGGCACGCTGCGCAGCGCATCCGACAGCGACGAGGCGCCCTGCGCACTGAGCATCGCGCGATTGATGACCGTGATCGACTGCGGCAAGTCGCGCAGCGCCGTCGGCACCTTGCCGATCGTCGTCGTGTCGGTTCTCACCTCGTCGCGGTTCTGGTCGCCGACGACTTCGACCTTGTCGAGCTGCCGCGGCGCCTCCGCGACCAGCACGCTCTGCGCGAAGCCGGGCGCGGTGGCGAAGGTCAGGGCGGCGGCGATCGGGGTCAGGGGGATACGGTTCATGAATCGGTTCTGGTCGTTGAAGTGCGGGACGAAGCACGGCCCCTTAAAACTGGATCGTAAGGCGAGTGAGAATGATTCTTATTCTACATATTCGAGGACATTGTCCTCCCCTGCTTCTTGGATCTCAGTGGAGCGGCGGCCGCGGCTCGGCGAATTCCGACGGCATCTGGTCGAGCTGCCGCTCGACGCGCTGCCACGTCTCGTGCAGCTGGATCGCCGTCGCTCGCAGCACGGGGTCCATGCCGTCGGTCTGCATCATCCGTTCCAGATGCGCGACGATCGCGCGGATGCGGCACGCGCAAGGGGAGGGATCGAAGATCCAGCCCGAGATGAGGTACAGCGTCGAGGCAACGATGACTTCGGGACGCGGCTGGTCCATGGGCGATTCCTCCGGGATGGATCGTACGACGGCGGCCCGACTCGGCAGTGCTGCGCTGCCCGTCCAGCCGACTCACTCGCAAAGCTAATTGCGAATGATTCTCATTATGATCGAATGACTCTCGAAGTCAAATCGTTCCCGGGACGTTCTTCAGCGACCTTTCGTGAAGATCACGATGTGCTGCCACGGCAGCGTCTCGGCGGTCTCCTTCCATTGCAGACCCGCGGCCGCCGCTTCGCGCCGCACCTGCGCCTCGCTCATCTTGTGCAACGGCTTGATGGGGACCGATGCGTCCTCGGCGCGGTACTCCACGAAGACCACGCGACCGCCGGGTTTCAGCGCGCGGACCATCGCGTCGAGCATCTCGCGCGGGTGATCGAACTCGTGATAGACGTCGACCATCAGTACGACGTCGATCGACCCGGCGGGCAGACGCGGATCGGTCGTCGTGCCGAGCACCGGCACGACATTGTCGGCACGGCGCTTCTTCATTTCCGTGCGCAGCATTGCGAGCATCTCGGGCTGCACGTCGACGGCGAGCACACAACCGCCCGGCCCCACGCGTTCGGCCATGCGCCAGCTGTAGTAGCCGGTGCCCGCGCCGATGTCGGCGACCTGCATGCCGGGCTTGAGCGCGAGGGCCGCGAGCAGCAGGTCCGGGCGCTCCTCGGCGACGCGCTCGGGACGCTCCAGCCAGTCGGCGCCCTCGTGACCCATCACCGCCGCGGTCTCGCGACCGAGGTAGACGATGCCGGTGCCGTCGGCGCTCGGCTTCACGCGCCCGTAGCCTGAACCTTCGGCCGCCTGCAGCGGCGACGCGAATGCCGCGAGGATCGCGATCACGGACAGGCACTGGCGGACATTCATGGATGGACTCCGTCGACGATCATGATGCGCGCTCGATCGCTCGGCGCGACCCGGCCCCGGGACGCCGCTGCCGAACGCTCTCGTACAGGCAGACGCCGCTCGCGACCGAGACGTTGAGGCTCTCCACGGCGCCCTGCATCGGGATCTGCGCCAGTTCGTCGCAGGTCTCGCGGGTGAGCCGGCGCATGCCCTCGCCTTCGGTGCCGAGCACCCATGCGATCGGGCCGGTCAGGTCGACGTCGTAGATCGACGCCGTCGCGTCGTCGCTGGTACCGACGATGCGGATGTCGCGTTCCTTCAGCTCGCGCAGCGTGCGCGCGAGGTTCGTGACGGTGATGTACGGCACCGTCTCGGCAGCACCGCTGGCGACCTTCTCGACCGTCGCGCCAATGCCCGCGGCACGATCCTTCGGCGCCACGACCGCGTGCACGCCGGCGCCGTCGGCGACCCGCAGGCACGCACCGAGGTTGTGGGGGTCGGTGATGCCGTCGAGCACCAGCAGCAGGGGGATGGTCCCGGCAGGCAGGTCGTCGAGGACGTCGTCGAGACTGGTCGCGACCTGGATCTCGTCGGCCATCGCCACGACGCCCTGATGCGGCGCGTGACCCGAGAGACCGTCGAGCCGCCGTCCGTCGACCGGGATCGTGCGGATACCTGACTCCGCGGCCTTGGCGACCAGGGTGCGAAGGCGCGCGTCGTGGCGGCTCGCGTCGACGTAGAGTTCCTTGACGCTGGTCGCGTCGTGCCGCAGCCGCGCCGAGATGGCGTGGAAGCCGTGCAACGCGCGCAGTCGCGCCACGTCAGCGCTTCTTCGAGCGACCGCTCTTGGTCATCGCCGCCTTGCGACTGGCACGGGCCGCCAGCGCCGGGCTGCTGCCCCGATGCGCGCTCGCTTCGCTCGCCGCCGGGCGTTCCCGCTTGTCGCCGGCCCGCTGCTTGGCCGGACGCTTGCCCGGAGGACCCTTGCGCTCGCCACCAGCGTCGTCGGGCAGCACGCCGCGCATGATCTCCTGGTAGCTGCTTCCCTTGACGAGACGGAACTCGATCTTCCGCGCCTCGAGGTCGACACGCGCCACCTGCACCGTCACCGGGTCGGTCAGCCGGAAACGCTGGCCGGTGCGCTCGCCGCGCAGCTCGTGCATGGCTTCGTTGAACTGGAAGTAATCGGTGCCGAGCTCGGACACGTGGACCAGGCCTTCGACGAACAGGCCGTCGAGCGTGACGAAGACGCCGAACGGCGCGACGCCGGTGACCGTGCCGCGGAACTGCTCGCCGACCTTCTCGCGCATGAAATAGCACTTGAGCCACGCCAGCACGTCGCGGCTGGCTTCGTCCGCACGCCGCTCGTTCGCCGAGCACTGCAGTCCGAACTGCTCCCAGATACCGTGGATGTGCTGTCGATCGTTGGCGTCGAGGGGCGCGTCCGTCACCGCATGATTCCGTGGCGCGATCGACGCATGACGCGCGTCGCGAACGTCGTCGTCGCCTTCGCGATCAGGCAGGTGCGGCACGTACGTGGTGTTGGCGATCAGCGCCTTCAACACGCGGTGGACCAGCAGGTCGGGATAGCGCCGGATCGGCGACGTGAAGTGCGCGTAGGCGGGATACGCGAGGCCGAAGTGGCCCCCGTTGTCCGGCGAGTAGATCGCCTGCTGCATCGAGCGCAGCAGCATCGTCTGCAGCAACGGCGCGTCGGGCCGCGGTCTGATGCGTTCGATCACGGCCGCGTAGTCGCTCGCCTGCGGATCGTCGCCGCCGGCCAGCGTCAGGCCGAGCGTCTTGAGGAAGGCGCGCAGGTTCGCGAGCTTGTCCGGTGTGGGGCCGTCGTGCACGCGATACAGGCCCTCGTGCTTCTTGCGCGTCATCAGGTCCGCGGCGCAGACGTTGGCCGCGAGCATGCACTCCTCGATCAGCTTGTGGGCGTCGTTGCGCGTGCGCGGCAGGATCTCCTCGATGCGGCCTTGCGTGTCCGCGACGATGTAGGTCTCGGTCGTCTCGAAATCGATCGCGCCGCGCGCCGCACGCGCTTCGGAGAACGCGTGATAGACGGCATACAGCTGCGTCAGCATCGGCAACTGGGCGCGCTTGGCCGGCGTGATGGCATTCGCGACCACCGCTTCGGACGACGACAGCATCGACCAGACCTCGTTGTAGGTCAGCCGCGCGGCAGAGTGGATCACCGCGTTGTAGAACTGGTAGGCGGTGACCTCGCCCTCGACGCTGACGACCATGTCGCAGACGACCGCCAGTCGGTCCACCTGCGGCATCAGCGAGCACAGGCCGTTCGAGATCTTCTCCGGCAGCATCGGGATCACGCGACGCGGGAAATACACGGACGTGCTGCGCTCGAAGCCGTCGCGGTCGAGCGCAGTGCCCACGCCCACGTAATGGCTGACGTCGGCGATCGCGACCAGCAGGCGCCAGCCCTTCTTGCGGCCCTCGAGCGGCTCGCAATACACCGCGTCATCGAAGTCGCGCGCGTCCTCGCCGTCGATCGTGACGAGCGGAACGTCGGTGAGGTCGACGCGGCCGAGCTTGTCGACCGGGCGCACCGCATCAGGCAGCTTCTCGGCCTCGGCTTCCGCGGCCGGCGAGAAGACGTGCGGCACGTCGTACTTGCGCACCGCGATCTCGATCTCCATGCCCGGGTCGTCGATCTCGCCGAGCACTTCGTCGATGCGGCCGATCGGCTGCGTGTAGCGCGACGGCTGCTCGACGATCTCGACGGTGACGACCTGGCCCGGCTGCGCTTTTCGCACTTCGGCGGGCGGAATCAGGATGTCGTGCTTGATGCGCTGGTCTTCGGGAACGACGACGAAGACGCCCCGTTCGCTGAGCAGGCGGCCGACCAGCCGCTTGGTACGCCGCTCGGTGACCTCGACGATGGTGCCTTCGGGCTTGCCGCGGTAGTCGGTGCCGGTCGGCTTGACCAGCACGCGGTCGCCGTGCAGGACCTTCAGCATCTCTTTCGGCGCGAGCCAGATGTCCGGGCCGCTGCGATCGTCGCGGATCAGGAAGCCGTAGCCGTCGCGATGGCCGACCACGCGGCCGGCCATGAAGTCGAGCTTGTTCGCGAGCAGCAGGACGCCCTTGCGGTTGGGCATCAGCTGTCCGTCGCGCTCCATCGCGGCGAGGCGCCGGTCGAAGCCGGGCATCTCTTCGGCCGACACGTTGAGCTGGGCCGCGAGTTCGGCCGGCATCATCGGCATGTTGCTGGTCCGCAGTTCGGCGAGGATGGCCTCGCGTTCCGGGATCTGGTACTCGAAGCGCGGAGCGCCGTCCTCGGAAGCGGTCGACGACTTCGCGGGCTTGGGGGGCCGCGACGACTTCGCCGCAACCGCCTTGGGGGCCTTGGCGGGGATCTCGACGACCGGCGGCTCGGCTGGAGCCTGCGGACGACGGGTTTCGATCTGCTGGAGAGGGGCTGCTGTGCTCAGCAGCGCGGCGGTGGTTCGCGAGCGGGGGCTGCGAGCCGGTTTTTCGTTTGACAAATTGGGCTTTCTCATTAAACTGCGCCACTCGTCAGAAAGGACGCATCAGTAGTTTGCTTCCCCTGCCGCGCCCAGATGGCGGAATTGGTAGACGCACTAGGTTCAGGTCCTAGCGCCGGCAACGGTGTGGAGGTTCGAGTCCTCTTCTGGGCACCATCATAAAGGTTCGCTTCGGCGGACCTTTTTCGTTGGCGCGGCGGAGTTTAACGGTACGCGGGATGCGCAGGAGTATCAAACGGACACACGTAACTCGGGTCGGCCCCTGACCACGACATTCGCGAGGCCGGCGCCGCTCTGGGCCAGTTGAAGGGAACGCACCGCTTGTAAGTGTCGAGCGCGTTTACATCATCCTTGCGCACGTGAACGATTCTAGGAAGAAATGGCTTAATATTCAATTGATTATCCCGCAGTAATCGAGTTGGCATAGTAGATGCTTAGTTCACGAGACTACCAACGCCTAGGGGATCAAAATGCTACTTAGTCTGAGAAAATGTTTCGTGGCTTCTGCGCTCGCTCTTGCCGCGTCCCAAGCAAGCGCGATCGTCTGCGTGCCCCCGGCAACAGCGAGCGACTGCAGCCCGCCAGTAGGTAACGTCGTGTTCGATCTGAACAATCAGTTGCTGCCCCATACCTATACCCAATACACGGTTTCTTTTATTGCGGCGAACGCCAACACAGCGTTGAGTTTTCAATTTCGCGAAGACCCGGCATTTTTCTTCCTCGATGATATCGTTTTGCTTCACGGAACCAGCGGACCGAATCTCGTCGTCAACGGCGGCTTCGAGAACGGCACGTTTATCGACCCGGTCGCGGGCACACCGCAGCCACTGGGCTGGACATACCTGAACCTCTTCAATGCGGGCGCGTCGGGTCGTGTGGCGACCAACCTGCCACACAGTGGAACGTCAAACTACTACGATGGCGCCGTGGGTGCGTATGACGGCATCACGCAGGGAATCGCAACCACAGTCGGCGACCTCTACACCCTGTCGTTCTGGCTGACCGACAACAGCAGTCAACTTCTCGGCAGTCAGGTGAACGGACCCAACGGAAGCGGTATCGATCTGCTGGTCTATGCGGGTCTTCTGCCGACGATCGTGCCGCGCCCGGTACCTGAGCCCTCCGCACTTGCCTTGCTTGCCCTGGGGATTGCGGGAGTGTTGGTCGCGCGGCGCCGTCAGCAGAAGTAAGCAACAGATTGTGTTCAATATGCCCGCTTCGGCGGGCATTTTTTTGTCCGCCAGCATCAGCGCACCCCCCGCCGGATCCAGGCCTCGAGCTGCTGCGGCCGCAGGCTGTCGTACTCCTCGAAAGGCTGATGGATCCACGGGTTGTTCGGCAGATGGTCGACGTAATAGTCCGGCTCGACCTTCGACGATCCCTTCCACCACAGCACCGCGGTGCGGATCTCGGTAACTTCGGGGAAGCGCTTCTTGAGGTGTTCGCCGACCTTCTCCAGCGTCACGCCAGAGTCGACCAGGTCGTCGGCCAGCAGGACCCTGCCGCCGAAGGTGCCGCGGCTGATCGTGATGTACTTGGCGATGTCGAGGTCGCCCTGGCTCGTGCCGCCGTCCGCCCGGTACGAGCTGGTCGACAGGATCGCGAGCGGCAGGTCGAAGATCCGCGAGATCACGTCGCCCACGCGCATGCCGCCGCGTGCGAGACAGAGGATCTGGTCGAACTTCCAGCCCGATTCGTGGATCTGCAGGCAGAGCCGCTCGATCAGCCGGTAGTAGTCGTCGTAACCCAGCCAGAGGTCGGAGTCGGTCGATGCAGGCACGCTCATATCGGTCTCGCCGGTCTGGATTGAATTCAGCGTCAGAGGAAGGGATGGCGCAGCACGATCGTTTCGTCGCGGTCGGGGCCGGTCGAGATCATGTCGATCGGCACGCCGCACACTTCGGCGAGGCGATCGAGATAGCGACGCGCGTTGGCGGGCAGTTTGTCCAGGTCCCGCACGCCGTACGTGCTTTCCGTCCAGCCGGGCAGCTCCTCGTAGATCGCCTCGAGATGGTCGATGTTGGCCGCGCCGAAGGGCAGCAGGTCCATCGTGGTCCCGTCCTGGCATTTGTAGCCGACACCGAGCTTGATCGACTCGACGCCGTCGAGCACGTCGAGCTTGGTGATGCACAAGCCCGAGACCCCGTTGATCTGGATCGACCGCTTGAGCGCCGCCGCGTCGAACCAGCCGCAGCGTCGCGCACGCCCCGTCACCGAGCCGAACTCCTTGCCCTTCTCGGCGAGGTGACGGCCGACTTCGTCGAACAGCTCGGTCGGGAACGGTCCCGAGCCGACGCGCGTCGTGTAGGCCTTGGTGATGCCGAGCACGTAATGCAGGCTCTGCGGACCGACGCCCGCGCCGGGCGATGCCGCGCCCGCGACGCAGTTGCTGGACGTCACGAACGGGTAGGTGCCGTGGTCGACGTCGAGCAGCGTGCCCTGGGCGCCCTCGAACAGCAGGTTGCGTCCTTCGGCTTGCAGGCGCGCGAGCTCGCGCGGCACGTCGGCGACCATCGGCTTCACGCGCGGCGCAAGCCGCATCGCCTGGTCGAACACCTCGCTGGCCGACACCTCGGCCACGTGCAGGTAGTTCTTCAGCACGAAGTTGTGGAAGTCGAGCACCTCGTCGAGCCGTTCCTTGAAGCGGTCCGGCGTGAACAGGTCCTGCAGGCGGATGGCACGGCGCGCGGCCTTGTCCTCGTAGGCCGGGCCGATGCCGCGTCCGGTGGTGCCGATCTTGGCCTCGCCGCGCCGCGCTTCGCGACCCTGGTCGATGGCGACGTGGTACGCGAGGATCAGCGGACAGGCCTCGCTGATCGTCAGGCGCGCCGCGACGTCGACGCCCGCGATCTGCAGCTCGTCGATCTCCTTCAACAGCGCCTCGGGCGAGAGCACGACGCCGTTGCCGATGAAGCATGGGGTCTCGGGCCGCATGATCCCCGACGGAATGAGGCGCAGCACGGTCTTCTTGCCGCCGACGATCAGCGTATGACCCGCGTTGTGACCGCCCTGGAAGCGCACGACGGCATGGGCGTGGTCGGTCAGCCAGTCGACGACCTTGCCCTTGCCTTCATCGCCCCACTGGGTACCGATGACGACGACGTTCTTGCTCATGATGGAGACCGGTAAGGAGAAACGAAAGCGTGGGACCTGTCAGGCCGCAGCCGACGCAGGCAGGATGTTGCGCTCGTGGACGGTCCAGGCGCCATCGCCCGACACGAGGCGTCGGGCGACCGATGCGTCGACCGGACCGTCCGCGAGCTGCTGGACCACGACCTCGCCCGAGGCCCGCAGGCCGGCGATCGTGGACCGCAGCGCCTCGTCGTCGCCCCACGGCGCGACGATCGGCTGGCGAGAGTCGCCGACGACGGCGATGCGCGCGAGTTCACGCAGGTCGAGGCTGAAGCCGGTCGCCGGACGCGAGCGTCCGAACGCGAGGCCGACCTCGTCGTAGCGTCCGCCCTGCGCGATGGCGTTCGGCAGCCCGTCGCAGTAGGCCGCGAACATCGTGCCGCTGTGATAGTGATAGCCGCGCAGGTCGGCCAGGTCGATCGACACCGTCGACGGATCGAGGACCGATGCAAGACGCTCGAGCACGTCGAGCGCCGCGCCGATCCGCGGCAGCACCGGCAGTCGCTCGCGCGCGCGCCACAGCGTGTCGATCCCGCCGTTGAGTTCGGTCAGCGCCACCAGCGCCACGCAGGTCGACTTCGACAGTTCGCCCTCGAGCGCGGCGAGGTCGTCGCGCGCCTTGCTCTGCAACAGCGGATAGACCCGGTCGCCGACCACGAAACCGCGCGGGTCGGCGGCGAGGATCGCGCCCAGTATCTCCGCGTGGCCGAGGTCGACGCGCGCCTTGCCGACCCCGGCAGCCTCCAGCGTGGCCAGCAGCAACTCCTGGATCTCGAAGTCGGCTTCGATCCCCGCGTGCCCGTACAACTCGGCGCCGACCACGAAAGGCTCGCGCGTGCCGCTCAGCGAGCGCGGTCGCGTGTACAGCACGCTTCCCGCGTAGCACAGGCGCGTGACGCCGGGCCGGTTCAGCAGATGGGCGTCGATGCGGGCGACCTGCGGGGTGATGTCGGCGCGCAGGCCCATCGTGCGGCCGGACATCTGGTCGACGAGCTTGAACATCTGCAGGTCGAGGTCGCGGCCGGTGCCCGACAGCAACGACTCGACGTACTCGAGCATCGGCGGCATCACCAGCTCGTATCCGTAGCCCGCGAACAGGTCGAGCAGCGACCGGCGCAGCGTCTCGATGCGGCGCGCCTCGGCAGGCAGGATGTCGGCTATCGCTTCGGGCAGCGACCAGGCGGGCATGGCGGAAACGGTCGGTTGGAAAAGACGAGGAAGACGCGGGATCGGGCGTGCGGGCTCAGAACGCGTGCATGGCGAGCAGCACGACCACGCCCGACACCACGGCCATCAGGCCGATGAAGCGCAACTGGCCGTCCTCGAGCGTCGTGATCCTGCGGAAGGTGTCCTTCCAAAGCGACGGCATGAGCAGCGGCACGATGCCCTCGAGGATCAGCACGAGACCGAGAGCGATGATGAACGACGTCCCCACGTCGGCCACGCCGTCGTGCTCCGGTCAGCGCTTGCGTCCGGCCGGCGCCGCAACGCCTTCGGGACTCTGCATGTACTTGAAGAACTCGGACGAAGGATCGACGACGAACACGTCGCCCTTGCTGCGGAAGCTCTTGCGATACGCGTCGAGGCTGCGATAGAACGCGTAGAACTCGGGATTGCTGCCGAAGGCCTGCGCATAGACCGCCGATGCCTTGGCATCGCCCTCGCCCTTGGTCCGCTCCGCATCGCGGTAGGCCTCGGCGATGATGACTTCCTTCTGGCGATCGGCGTCGGCCCGGATCTTCTCGGACTCGGCAGCACCGGTCGAGCGCAGTTCCGCGGCGACGCGATGCCGCTCGGCTTCCATGCGGCTGTAGATCGAGGCGCTGATCTCCGGCAGCAGGTCGACGCGCTTGAGCCGGACGTCGACGATCTCGACGCCGATCTGCTTGGCCTCGTCGGCGACCTTCTGCTTGATCGCGGCCATCACCTGCTCGCGCTCGCCCGACACGACGTCGTGGGTCGTGCGCTTGGTGATCTCCTCGTTCAGGGCGGACTTGATGATCTGGCCGAGTCGGATGACCGCACGGTCCATGTCGGCCCCGATGCTGACGTAATACTGCTTGGGATCGACGATGCGCCACTTGACGAAGGTGTCGACCAGCACGTTGCGCTTCTCGGACGTGATGAAACGTTCGGCCTCGGGCGTGTCGATCGTCAGGATGCGCTTGTCGAGGAACACGACGTTCTGGAACGGCGGCGGCAGCTTGAAGTGCAGGCCGGGTTCCTTGACGACGTCCTTGATCTCGCCGAACGCGAAGAGGATGGCGAAGCGGCGCTGGTCGACGACGTAGAACGTCGACGACAGGAACATCAGCGCGATGAGCACGCCAAGCACGACCACGATGATGCGGTTGATCATCGGATCTCCCGGTCGCGGCTGCGCAGCCCGTCACGCGAGCGATCGATGTCCGCCGCTCCGGTCTTGGCGGCCGAAGACGCGGCACCCGGCTCCGGTGCGCCCGCCTGCGCGGCAGCGCGCGCGCTTTCCTGCGAGGCCTGCTGCAGCAGCTTGTCGAGCGGCAGCATCAGCAGATTGCCGCCGCTGCGCGCATCGACCATCACCTTGACCGCGTTCGAATAGATGTCCTGCATGGTGTCGAGATACATGCGTTCACGTGTGACCACCGGGGCCTTCGCGTATTCGGCGACGACCTGACTGAAGCGACTGGCGTCCCCTTCCGCGGTCGCGGTCACGCGCTGCTTGTAGCCGTCGGCTTCCTGGAGCAGCCGCGACGCGTTGCCGCGTGCGCGGGGGATGACGTCGTTGGCGTAGGCCTGCCCTTCGTTCTTCGCACGCTCGCGATCCTGGCCGGCCTTGACCGCGTCGTCGAACGCGGCCTGCACCTGCTCGGGCGGCTGCGCGCTCTGGATCGTGATGCTCGAGATCAGGATGCCCGTCTGGTAGCGATCGAGGATCTGTTGGGCGAGGGTCTGCGCCTGGATCGCGACCTGCTCGCGGCCTGAGTACAGCACGAAGTCCATCTTGCTGCGGCCCACGATCTCGCGGATCGCTGTCTCGGCCGACTGCTTGACGGCCTCGTCGGGGTAGCGATTGTTGAACAGATACTCGGGCGCGTCCTTGAGCCGGTACTGCACCGCCATCTGCACGTCGATGATGTTCTCGTCGTCGGTGAGCATCAGCGACTCGCGCGGCACCTTCGTGCGCAGGCTGCCGCTGTAGCCGACCTCGACGGTGCGCACGCCGGACAGGTTGACGATCTCGTTGGCCTGGATCGGGTACGGCAGGCGCCACTGGATGCCGGCACCGGTCATCGACTTGTAGCGGCCGAACTGGAGGATCACCCCGGTCTGGCCTTCCTGCACGATGAAGAAGCCGCTGGCCAGCCAGATGGCGATGACGATCCCGAGGACGATGACCGCGATCGCCTTGGTGCTCTTGCCGTTCGGCGTGAAGCTCGGGCCGCCACCGCCCGCGTCGCGCGGACCGCCCCCCTTGCGACCGCCGAAGAGGCCGGCCAGCCGACGATTGAGGTCGCGCCAGAGCTCCTCGAGATCGGGAGGACCGTCGCGGCGACCGGGACGTCGATTGTCGGGGCCGTCGGACAGGACGAGTGGGCCGTGCGCGTCTAAAAGAGTCTGCACCGGAAGTCGGGGTCTGGTTTGAGGAAGGTTGGAACGCCTGCGACGGTCTGCCATGCAGGCCGCAGGCCGCACGCCCGCCGCGGGAAGGCGCAAATTCTACGCGTTCACGGGTTCGGGCCCGAGGTCCTGGACGGCGAATCGCGCATCGTCCTGATCGAGCCCCGCCGGAGACTTGCCCTGGCGACTGTCGCGAATCGCCAATGCCGCTTCGACGAGCGCCTGGCGCAATTCGGGCAAGCCTGCACCGGACTTCGCACTCAGCGAAACGCGGCGGATGTTATCACGCACGTCCCGCTCGACCGAGGGCGGCAGATCGACGGCGTCGATCTTGTTGAACACCATGATCTGCGGGATCTCCGCGGCACCGATCTCGGCCAGCACCGCGTTGACCTGCGCGATCTGGTCGCTGCGCTGCGGGCTGGCGACGTCGACCACGTGCAGCAGCAGGTCGGCGTGCGCGGTCTCCTCGAGCGTGGCCTTGAAGGCCTCGATCAGCGAGTGCGGCAGTTCACGGATGAAGCCCACCGTGTCCGACAAGACGATCTGCCCTGCCCCTTCGACGTAGAGCTTGCGCGACGTCGTGTCCAGCGTCGCGAACAACTGGTCGGCCGCGTAGCTGTCGCCTTGCGTGAGCGCGTTGAAGAGGGTCGACTTGCCGGCGTTGGTATAGCCGACCAGCGCCACCGTGATCGACGCGCCACGGTTGCGGGCCCGCCGTTGCGTCGCACGTTGCCGGCCCAGCTTCTCGAGCTTCGTCTTGAGCGCCTTGACGCGATCACCGATCAGGCGTCGGTCGGTCTCGAGCTGCGTTTCGCCCGGACCGCGCATGCCGATGCCGCCCTTCTGACGTTCCAGGTGGGTCCAGCCGCGCACCAGGCGGGTCGCGAGGTGGCTCAGCTGCGCGAGCTCGACCTGGACCTTGCCTTCGTGACTCTTGGCGCGCTGCGCGAAGATGTCGAGGATCAGCGCCGTGCGATCGACCACGTTGATCTGCAGGCGGCGTTCGAGGTTGCGTTGCTGCGCCGGCGACAGCGCGTGGTCGAAGATGACGAGGTCCGCCTCGTCCTGCTCCACCTGCGTGGCGATCTCGTCGACCTTGCCCGAACCGATGAACGTCGTGGCATCGGGACTCTGGCGCTTGGCCGTCACCGTCGCGTACGGATCGGCGCCGGCCGACTTCACCAGGAGGATGAGTTCCTCGAGGCTGGCCGTGGCGTCGGTGCGGCCGAAGTCGACGGACACGAGCAGGGCCCGCGGCGCCGTGGAACGCCGCTCGCCGTCGACCTGCTGATGCACGCTGCGCGAGACCGGCGCTCCCTCGAGTCCGGCGTCGGGGCGGAATTCGGGGCGTACGGCCGCCCGCTCACTCTTCGCGCGCGCCTTCTCGAACTCCTGGACACCCTCGTTCTGGGCGCGGGTTGAGGCTTTCACGCGGACGCTTTCACTCGGCGGGTTGCTCGACGGTGAAGTTGACCGCGCGGGCCGGCACGACGGTGGAGATCGCGTGCTTGTAGACCATCTGCGTGACGGTGTTCCGCAGCAGCACGACGTACTGGTCAAACGACTCGATCTGGCCCTGGAGCTTGATGCCGTTGACGAGATAGATCGAGACCGGGATGTGTTCCTTCCGCAGCGCGTTCAGAAATGGATCTTGCAGCAGTTGCCCCTTGTTACTCATGAAAGACTCCGGAGGTTTTGTTTGAATGAATGCTGCATCGGCGGTTGACGTGGCTGCCCGCCTTATTTGAGGACCGGTGCCGGCGATTCAACCTCGCATCGCCCGGAAGCGATGGGCGCCGCGGCTGCTCGGTCAACGGCAAAATCAATGTAATCGATTTTTCGGGTGATTACCACGCAGGCCATGGAGGCGAAGAACCCCTGTGCCGCCCTGCCCGATCGGCCCTAGCTTTGCGTCGCGAACGGGTTGCGCGTGGAACGGAACTCGACTCGCAATGGAGTTCCCTGCAGGGAAAAAGTTTCTCGGAAGCTCGCCTCGAGATAGCGCCGGTAGGTTTCCGGGACGTTGTCGAGGCCGTTGCCGTGGATCACGATCACCGGGGGGTTCTGGCCGCCCTGGTGGGCGTAGCGCAGCTTCGGTCGCGAGATCCCGCGTCGGGGCGGCGTCTGCTTGTCGACGGCCTCGACCAGCGCCCGCGTGAGCTTCGGTGTCGACAGCTTCGTGAAGGCCGCCGTGGCCGCGCTGTCGACCGACTTCATCACCGCCGCGATGCCCTGTCCCTTCAGTGCGGAAATGAAGTGGGTCTTCGCGAAGGCCAGGAATTGCAGCTTGCGGAACGCGTCGCGTTTGATGCGCTCGCGTTCGTATTCGTCGAGGCCGTCCCACTTGTTGATGGCCACCACCACCGCGCGTCCCGACTCGACGACGAAGCCCGCGATGTGCGCGTCCTGGTCCGAGATCTCCTGGCGGGCGTCGAGCACGATCACGACCACGTTGGCGTCGGCCACGGACTGCAGCGTCTTGACGACGGAGAACTTCTCGACGGCCTCGAAGACCTTGCCGCGCCTGCGCAGGCCGGCGGTGTCGATCAGCGTGTACTGCTTGCCGCCACGATCGAAGTCGATGTGGATGCTGTCGCGCGTCGTGCCCGGCATGTCGAACACGATCACGCGCTCCTCGCCGAGCAGCGTGTTGACGAGCGTCGACTTGCCGACGTTGGGTCGCCCGACGATCGCGATCTTGATGCGCCGCGGCCCGAGGTCCTCGGGCTCTTGCGGCGCATCCTCGTCGACCTCCACGACCGGCGCGATGCGATCGAGCAGCATCTCGACGAGCTCACGCACGCCGTCGCCGTGCGCCGACGAGATCGCGACCGGCTCGCCGAGCCCGAGCTCGTGGAACTCGGCCGTGACGGTCCCGAAGCGCATCCCCTCGGCCTTGTTGACCGCGACCACCAGCGGCCGTCCTGCCTTGCGCAGGTCGTCCGCGATCGCCTGGTCCGACCCGGTGAGCCCTGCGCGACCGTCGACCAGGAAGATCAGCGCGTCGGCCTCGGCGATCGCCTGGCGCGTCTGCTTGGCCATCTCGTGGACGATGCCCTCCTTCGCGACCGGCTCGAAGCCGCCGGTGTCGATGATCAGGAACGGCCGCTCGCCGACCCGGCCGGTGCCGTAGTGCCGATCGCGCGTCAGGCCGGGCATGTCCGCGACCAGCGCATCGCGCGAGCGCGTCATGCGGTTGAAGAGCGTGGACTTGCCGACGTTGGGCCGGCCCACGATCGCGATCACGGGCATCGGCGTCGACGGCTTCATCGCGCAGCGCCGGTGATGATCGAGGCGGGCTTCATGCGGGATGTCATTCGGCGACGAACGCGTAGAGATCGCCGCCCTGCGTCTGGAACAGGACCGCCGGCGCGCTACCGACCGAGAACGCCTTCGGGGCGATGACGAGCGCCGATCCGTCGGTCGTCGAGCGCGCGATCGGCGAGCCGTCCTCGCGCGAAAGCCAGTGCACGAAACCCTTGTAGTCGCCGACCACGATCGCGCGGCCGACCGAGGCCGGTGCCGTCATGCGGCGATAGGCGAGCTTGTCGGACTTCCAGATATTGCCGCCGGTCGTGCGCGTCAACGCGTTGACGATCGACTTGTCGTCGGTCACGAAGCCGAAGCGGCCGTCGATCTCGATGCCGGTCGAGGTGGAAAGGTCGCGGCTCCAGATCGTGTTGCCGTTGGAGGTGTCGTAGCAGCCCGCCTTGCCCTGGAATGCGGCCGCGCAGACCTCGCGGCCGACGACGATCGGCGTGCCCACCACGTCGGCGACGCGCTCGAGCTCGGTCGCGCCCTTGGGCACGGCCACCGAGCTCTCCCAGCGCAGCGTGCCGGTGGAGACGTTCAGCGCCGCCAGGCGTCCGCCCGGGAAGCCGGCGAACAGCAGCGCGCCGTCGATCGCCATGCCGGGATTGGTCCGCAGCACCAGCGGCTGCGTCGTCCGCTGATAGACCCAGCGCCGGCGTCCGGTCTCCGCGTCGTAGGCGATCACGCGGCTGTCGGTCGTGCGGACCGCGACGATCCCCTGGCCGATCACCGGAGCGCTCAGCACCTCGGAGTTGGTCGGCACGCGCCACAACGTCTTGCCGTTGCTGTCGAGCACGATCAGGTCGCCGGGCACGGTGACCACGGCCGTCAGGTTGCCGTCGGATCCGACGCCCGCCGACAGCGGCGTGTCGAGATCGGTCTTCCAGACCACCGCGCCGGTCGCGAGGACGAGGCGCTCGACCAGTCCCTTGCCGCCGGCAGCCACGACGTCCGACCCGACCAGCGCCGGCGAGAAGAAGTAGCGCCCCGGCTTGCCCAGGCTCGCGTTCCACAGCGGCTTGACCGACAGCGTGGAATTGATGGGCTTCAGCTCGGTCGGCCGGTTCTTCGGCGGATCCGAGAAGATGTAGGTGTTCTCCCACCACGCGCAGCCGCCGAGCGACAGCGCGCAGGCGAGCGCGACGAGGCGTGCGGAACCCTTGACGAAGGCCTTCATGGCTTGACTTCCGGCTTCGGCGCGACCGTGGCGGGCGTCGGTGCGGCGGAAGCGACCACGCCACCGAGCAGCCCGTCGAGCTTGAGCTGGACGACGTTCGCGTAGCTGCGCGAATCGGCGCGCGATTCGAGCAGCGCCACGGCAGCCGTGTACTCGCGCTTCGCGTCGTCGAGCTTGTTCTGCGCGATGTAGATGTCGCCGCGCCGATCGGCGAACGACGCCTGGAACGGGATGGACAGTTCCGACGCCGTGCTGCTCTGGATCTGCTTGAAGGCCTCGTCGTACTGGCCTTCGTCGAGCAGCACGCCGGACAGTCGCAGGCGACCGAGCGCCCGGTATTCCGGATCGACCGCGTGGCCGACCGCCCACTCGAGCTGGGCCTTCGCCGTCTTGGCGTCGCCCGCATCGAGGTTGGTCTTGGCGGCGAGCATCGCGCCCATCTCCGCGTAGGCCGTCGACGCGAACTTGTCGAGCAGCACCCCGGTGAGCTCGCGCGTGCGCGGCAGGTCCTTGGCGACCACGGCGCGCTGCAGCTCGTCGTAGGCACCCGCGGCCTTCGCGACCTTGTCGCGCTGGTACCACTGCCACACGTTGTAGCCGGCAACCGCGACGGCGATGCCCAGCACGACGCTCGTCAGCGCATTGCCGTACTTCTCCCACCAGTGCTTCAGCGAGGCAATCTTTTCCTGTTCGTCCAGATCGTAGGCCACTCGGTCTCCGTGATTAGTGCGGCAGCTTGCGCGACGATTCCGTCGCGACCACCAGCGATTCTTCTTCGTCCGGCGCGTCGAACGCGTCCGGTTCTTCTGCGTCGTCGTCCTCGACCAGCGAGTCGATCAGCATCACCGTGAGCGCGTCGAGCGCCACGCGTCGCTGCGCGCCGCTGCCGTGCGCGGCGCCATCGCGGACCAGCGGCTTGACGGTCGCCTCGTTGGCTGCGACCTCGTCGTCGCCGAGGATCACCGCGAACGCCGCGCCGCTCGCATCGGCTCGCTTCATCTGCGACTTGAAGCTGCCGATGCCGGCAGGCCCGGCGCAATGCAGGATGACGTCGAGACCCACGGTCCTCAACCCTTCGGCGACGCGCATCGCGAGCAGCGACGCCGCTTCGCCCTGATGCACCAGATACACGTCGCACGACGGCTCCACCGGTTCCTGCTTCGCGCGCAGCATTTCGAGGATGCGCTCCATCCCGATCGCGAAGCCGCAGGCGGGCGCCGGCTTGCCACCCAGCACCGCGATCAGCGGGTCGTAACGCCCGCCGCCGCACACCGTGCCCTGCGCCCCGAGCGACTCGGTGATCCACTCGAAGACGGTGAGGTTGTAGTAGTCGAGCCCGCGGACCAGCCGCGGGTTGACGACGAACGCGACCCCCGCATCGGTCAGCCGCGCCTTGACGCCCTCGAAGTGGGCGCGCGAGTCGTCGCCGAGGAAGTCCGCGATGCGCGGCGCGGCCTCGACCAGCGCCTGCATGTGCGGGTTCTTCGTGTCGAGGATGCGCAGGGGATTGCTGTGCAGCCGGCGCTTCGCGTCGTCGTCGAGCAGCTGCTCGTTGGCTTCCAGGTATTCGATCAGCGCGACGCGATGCCGCGCGCGCTCGTCCGGCTGCCCGATCGAGTTGATCTCGAGCCGCAGGTCGTCCACGCCGAGGTCGTCGAACAGGCGCTTGGCCAGCAGGATCACCTCGGCGTCGACGTCCGGACCGGCGTAGCCCAGCGCCTCGATGCCGAACTGGTGGAACTGCCGGGTGCGACCGCGCTGCGGCCGCTCGCGCCGGAACATCGGGCCGAGGTACCAGAGGCGCTGCGGACCGTCGTACAGCAGGTTGTGCTCGATGGCTGCGCGCACGACCGACGCCGTGCTCTCGGGACGCAGCGCGAGGTGTTCGCGATTGCCGTCCTTGTCGGCCTTGTCCTCGAACGCGTACATCTCCTTCTCGACGATGTCGGTGACCTCGCCGATGCCGCGCACGAACAGCGCGGTGTGTTCGAGGATCGGCGTGCGGATGCGGCGATAGCCGTAGGCGCGCGCCGCCGACGCCGCGGCGTCCTCGAAGCGCTCCCACAGCGGCGCGTCGCCGGGCAGCATGTCGTTCATGCCCTTGACGGCGCGCAGCGCGGCCTGGCCGCGATCGGATGACTGACTCATGGTGATGGCGTGGACGCGGACTCAGGCGAGTGCGGTCGACGACTCCTGGTTCGCGCTCGCGGCCTGGCCACCGTTGCCGTAGCGCCGCTCGACGTAGCGCTCGACCATCGCCTGAAACTCCTCGGCGATGCGATCGCCCTTGAGCGTCACGTTGCGCTCGCCGTCGATGAACACCGGCGCGACCGGGCTTTCGCCGGAGCCGGGAAGGCTGATGCCGATGTCGGCATGCTTGGATTCGCCGGGTCCGTTGACGATGCAGCCCATCACCGCGACGCGCATGGTCTCGACGCCGGCGTAGCGCGTCTTCCAGACCGGCATCTGCTCGCGCAGCCAGCCCTGGATGCTCGACGCGAGCTCCTGGAACACCGTGCTGGTGGTACGGCCACAGCCGGGACACGCGATGACCATCGGCGCGAAGGCCCGCAGGCCCATCGTCTGCAGGATCTCCTGCGCGACGACCACCTCGCGCGTGCGGTCGCCGCCCGGTTCGGGCGTGAGCGAGATGCGGATGGTGTCGCCGATGCCCTGCTGCAGAAGCACAGACAGCGCGGCGGTCGACGCGACGATGCCCTTGCTGCCCATGCCCGCCTCGGTCAGGCCGAGGTGGAGCGGATAGTCGCAGCGCCGCGCGAGTTCGCGGTAGACGGTGATCAGGTCCTGGACCCCCGACACCTTGCACGACAGGATGATCGCGTCGCCGCGCAGGCCGACTTCCTCGGCGCGATGCGCGCTCTCGATCGCCGACGTCACCAGCGCCTCGGTCATGACGGCCTGCGCATCGAGCGGCTCGGGGCGACGCGCGTTCTCGTCCATCACGCGGGCGAGCAGCGCCTGGTCGAGGCTGCCCCAGTTGACACCGATGCGCACCGGCTTGTCGTACTGACAGGCCACCTCGATCATCCGCGCGAAGTTGTCGTCGTGCTTGCTGCCGGCGCCCGCGCCCGAGCCGACGTTGCCCGGGTTGATGCGGAACTTGGCGAGCGCCGCCGCGCAGTCGGGAAATTGCGTCAACAGCTTGTGGCCGTTGTAGTGGAAGTCGCCGACCAGCGGCACGTCGATGCCCATCCGGTCGAGCTGGTCGCGGATCGCCGACACCTCGCGCGCGGCTTCGGGGGAGTTGACCGTGATGCGCACGAGTTCGGAACCCGCCAGCGCGAGCTCCTTGACCTGGATCGCCGTGGCGATCGCGTCGGCCGTGTCGGTGTTGGTCATCGATTGCACGACGATCGGCGCGTCGCTGCCGACGCGCACGACCCGCCCGCCGTGCCGAACCAGCACCGTGCGCGTCGCGTGACGGGTCGCGGCGCCATGCGCGGAAGGTGCGGCGGCGAGGACAGTCGAACGATCGGGGAGAGCTGACATGACGATGGAATCCGGAAGTGAAGAAGCGCGCGCGAACGACGGCGCGAAGTTCAGGACAGCTTGAAGCGCGCCACCGAGTCGCGGGTGTAGGGCGTGAGGTCGACCGGCTGGCCGCGAAACTTCAACGCGACGCCCTTCGCGTTGCCGACGACTAGCGAGAACGGCGCCTCGCCATCGATCTCCTGCTCGGATCCTGCGGCGTTGAGTCGCTGCAGCAGCACCTTGCCGTCGGCGGATCGGACCTCCACCCACGATTCTTCGTTGAAATGGAACAACAGCGCCAGTGCCGACGCCGCCGCAGCCGGCTTCGTCGCGTTCTCGACCGATCCATTGGGCGCCGCGCCCGCGGCTGCCGCTTCACCCGGTTGCAGCGCCGGCGTGGAATCGGTGCCGGCGGCGACACTCGTCGGCGGTGCGGCCGGCGCGCTCGCGACCGGCGCCCGTTGCGCGACCAGTCCCTTGCCGGTCGCCACCGCGTGGTCGAACGACTCGGTGCCGGACCAGGCGATCAGCGCCGCGATCAGCGCGAACACAAAGGCACCGTACACCAAAGCGCGGCCGCCGCGCCGTTCGTCGGCCGGACCGCTGCGCCGCGGCAGCGTCGCGTGGGTCACGCCCTGCGGGATCAGGATGCTGTCCGGACTGCTGATGCGCATCAGCGACGCGTCCACCTTCTGCATCAGACCGGCAGCGTCGAGGCTCAGCGCCCGCGCGATGTTGCGCAGGAAGCCCCGCAGGTAAGGGCCGTCGGGCAGCTCTTCCCAGCGCTCCTGCTCCATCGCCTCGATGCGTCGCGGCGGCAGCTTGACCATGTGGGCCACGTCCGCCTGGGACAAGCCGAGTTCGACGCGGCGCGCGCGCAGCATCGCCCCGACCCCTTCGTGTGCGGGCTTCACCTCGATCTGCGCAACGCTGTCGTCACCTGATTCCATGCTGTCGTGCCTAGAAGGGCGCCGCCTGGCGGACGACGCCGTACCCCGTCAATCGGCGTAGTTGCCGCGCTTCTGCAACTGCGCCTCGCGCGATTCGGCGAACAGCCGCTCGAGCTGGTTTTCGAGTGCCGCGGCGTTCGGCTTGTTTCCGAGCCGACGCTCGATCCGGATGCCGAGCCACAGGCTCGCAGGCGTGGGCGTCGGGCTGTTGTTGACTTGCGCGACGTAGAACCGTGCCCGCGCGTAGTCCTTGCGGCCGTAATAGATGTTCGCCAGGTTGTACGACGCGACCGCACCCGTCGGGTCGATCTCGAACGAGCGGCGGAAGTATTCCTCGGCAGCGACCATGTCGCCCATCTTGGCGGCGCAGACGCCGCTGTTCTGCAACGGCTTGGCCTTCTGCGTGTACAGCGGGTTCTTCAGGGCCGTCTCGAAATAGCCGAGCGACTCCTTCTCGCGGCCGTGCTGGCACAGGAACCAGCCGTAGTTGTTGTTCAGGTCCGAATTCGCCGGGTCGAGCTGCAGGGCGCGCTGGAAGCTCTGCTCGGCCTTCGCGTCCTCGTGGAGCTCGTTGTAGACCAGCGCGAGCACCGTGTGCGCGTCGGCCGAATTGGGGTCGAGCGTCAACGCCTGCCTGAGCTCGTCTAGCGCGAAGCTGTACTTGCCGTCCTGGTAGTAGCCGACCGCGAGCTGCAGCCGGATGTTGGAGCGCGTGCGCGCATCGGACGGCCCCACGTCCCGTTTCTCGGTCGTGGAATTGGCGTCGGGTCGCGACGGCGTGGACGTCGTGGTGGTCGTGCAGCCTCCCGACATCACGAGCGCCGAGGCCGCGGCCAACGCTGCGAACGAGCGGGTACCGAACGCCGAACGATTCATGCCTGCACCGGCGTTCGCGCGGGGACGAGCGGCACGACCCGCGCGCCGCGCTGCGCAAGACGCGTGCGGTCCTGCACCGCGCCGGCGAGCTGGCCGCACGCGGCGTCGATATCGTCGCCGCGCGTCTTGCGGATCGTCGTCACGATGCCGGCCTGCAACAGGACGTCGCCGAAGGCACGGATGCGCTGGCGCGACGAGCCCTGCAATCCGGCTTCGGGAAACGCGTTGAACGGGATCAGGTTGAACTTGCACGGCGTATCGCGCGCCAGGGACACCAGTTCCCGGGCGTGTGCATCGCTGTCGTTGATGCCGTCGAGCATGACGTATTCGAAGGTGATGAAGTCACGCGGCGCGCGTTCGAGATAGCGGTTGCACGCCCCGAGCAGCTCGCGCAGCGGATATTTGCGATTGAGCGGCACCAGGTCGTCGCGCAGCGTGTCGTTAGGGGCGTGCAGCGACACCGCCAAGGCAACCGGACAGTCCTCGCGCAGCCGATCCATCATCGGGACGACCCCCGACGTCGACAGCGTCACGCGGCGCCGCGACAGCCCGTAGGCGTTGTCGTCGAGCATCAGGCGCAGCGCCGCCAGCACGGGCTGGTAGTTCAGCAGCGGTTCGCCCATGCCCATCAGCACGACGTTGCTGATGACGCGTTGTCCGTTCTCTTCGCCAGATGCGGCCACCGCGCCGAGCTTGCGATTGGCCAGCCAGAGCTGCCCGATGATCTCGCCGGTGGTGAGATTGCGGCTGAAGCCCTGCTTGCCGGTCGAGCAGAAGCGGCAATTCACCGCGCAGCCCGCCTGCGTCGAGATGCACAGCGTGCCGCGGTTCGTTTCGGGGATGAAGACCATCTCCACGGCATCGCCGTGCCCGACGTCGAGCAGCCACTTGCGCGTGCCGTCGGTCGACGTGTGGTCGCTCAGCGGCACCATCTCGCGCACTTCGGCCGACTCGGCCAGCTTCTCGCGCAGGCTGCGGGCCAGCGTCGTCATCGCCGAGAAGTCGGCGACGCCGGCACGATGGATCCACTGCAGCAGCTGCGTGGCGCGGAAGGCCTTCTCGCCATGCGACGCGCACCAGGCGGTCATCGCGTCGGCATCGAAATCGAGAAGGTTGGTCCGGGCATTCATGGCAGGCGGCTCGTGCCGATCAGCGGCCGTAGATGTTCAGTGCCGGAAAGAAGTACGCGATCTCGGTCGCGGCGGTTTCCGGTGCGTCGCTGCCGTGCACGGCGTTGGCGTCGATGCTCTCGGCGAAGTCGGCGCGGATGGTGCCGACTTCGGCCTTCTTCGGATCCGTGGCGCCCATCAGGTCGCGGTTCTTCTGGATCGCGCCGTCGCCCTGCAGTACCTGGATGACGACTGGGCCGGAAACCATGAAGTCGACGAGATCCTTGAAGAACGGACGTGCCTTGTGGACCGCATAGAAGCCCTCGGCCTCCGCGCGCGACAGCTGGGTCATGCGGCACGCGACGATCGCGAGGCCGGCGTCCTCGAAACGCGTGAGGATCTTGCCGACGACGTTCTTGGCGACTGCGTCGGGCTTGATGATCGAAAGGGTGCGTTCGCTTGCCATGTGTGGTCCTTGGTCTAATATCATCGGTTTTGTCAACCTTAAATATTAACACGCCGAGTCTCAAGAGCCGACGGGTGGCGCAAGAGCCGACAGCGTCCGAGTCCCGGCACACTCGGTAGAAACCCGGATTCCGCGCCCGGGGCGATTCTTGCAACTTTTCGCAAGTCCGTCGATCCGAGTGCAGTAAGATCGCGACGCAGCTTGCAATCCGCAGCGACGCCGCGACTTACACCCTGCACGTGACTGATTCGAGGAGCTTCGATGAACAACGATCTGAACAGGAACCTACAGCCGGCCAATCCCTATGGCTACGGCTCCGGCGCGAATACCTCGCTGCTGGCTCGCAACCGGGTCCTGCGCAACACCTACTGGCTGCTGGCGCTGTCGATGATTCCGACGGTGCTCGGTGCGTGGGCCGGCATCGCCTTCAACGTCGCAGGGGTGATGGGCGCGCGTCCCGGCATGACGATGATCGTCTTCCTGGTCGGTGCGTTCGGCCTGATGTTCGCGATCCAGAAGTACAAGGACAGCGGCGTCGGCGTGGCCCTGCTGCTCGTCTTCACGTTCTTCATGGGCCTGATGCTGTCGCGTCTGCTGTCCTACGTGCTGGGCTTCAGTAACGGCGTCTCGCTGATCACGCTGGCGTTCGGCGGCACGGCGATCATCTTCGGCGCAATGGCCACGATCGCCACGGTCAGCAAGCGCGACTTCTCGGGGATGGGCAAGTGGCTGATGGTCGGTGCGATCATCATCCTGGTCGCGGCACTCGCCAACGTCTTCCTGCAGCTTCCCGCGCTGATGCTCACGATCTCCGTGCTGGCGATCGGCATCTTCTCGGCCTTCATGCTGTACGACGTGCAGCGCGTGATCAACGGCGGCGAGACGAACTACGTCAGTGCGACGCTCGCGATCTACCTGGACATCTACAACGTCTTCACGAACCTGCTCGCCATCCTGGGCATCTTCGGCGGCAGCCGCGACTGACCGGTCCCGCATGAAAAAGCCCGCTTCGGCGGGCTTTTTTTGGTCCGTGGATCGCGGTTCAGGCCCGATCGAACACGCCGATCGATTCGACGTGCGACGTCTGCGGGAACATGTTGACGATCCCGGCCTGGCCGAGCACGTAGTCGCCTTCGTGCGTGAGCACCGCGGCGTCGCGCGCGAGCGTCGACGGGTTGCACGACACGTAGACGATGCGCTTCGGGGCAGCATCGCCGAGCGCGATGAGGGCCTTGACGACGGCGATCGCGCCCTCGCGCGGCGGGTCGATCAGCATGCGATCGAAGCGGCCGAGCTGCTCGAAGAACGCCGCATCCACCTCGAAGAGATTGGTCGCCCGGAACGACGTCGACGCCGCGAGTCCGTTGCGCGCGGCGTTGTCCGCGGCGCGCTGCGTCATCGCCGCGCTGCCCTCGACGCCGACCACTTCGCGCGCGCGCCGGGCGATCGGCAGCGAGAAGTTGCCCAGACCGCAGAACAGATCGGCCACGCGGTCGCCGGGCTGCACGTCGAGCAGGCGAAGCGCACGGCCGACCAGCACCCGGTTGATGCCCGCGTTGACCTGCGTGAAGTCGGTCGGCATGAAGTGGATGCGGACGTCGAACTCGGGTAGCGCGTAGCTCAGTTCGGCGGGCGAGTCGGAGTCGAACGGGACGATGGTGTCGGGCCCTTTCGGCTGCAGCCAGAACACCACGTCGTTGTGCTCGGCGAACGTCGTGAGAAGCGTCTCGTCGGCCGCTTGCAGCGGCTCGAGGATGCGCAGCACGAGCACGATCACCAGGTCGCGGGGTGTCTCGCCCTCGCCGATCGCGAGCTCGATCTGCGGCAGGCGGCGGGCGATCGACAGCGATGCGACGAGCTCGCGCAGCGGCACCAGCAGGTCGGACACGCGTGGCGGCACGACGTGGCATTCGCGCATGTCGGCCACGAAGCTGCTGCGCTTCTCGTGGAAGCCGACCAGCACCCCGCCCTTCTTCTCGACGAGGCGCACCGAGAAGCGGGCGCGGTGGCGATAGCCCCACGCCGGACCATGGATCGGCGGCAGCATCCGCTCGGCCTTCACCTTGCCGATGTGCCACAGGTTGTCCTCGAGGATCCGCTGCTTGACCGCGACCTGCGCGGTCGCGTCGAGGTGCTGCATCGCGCAGCCCCCGCAGTTGCCGAAGTGCGGGCAGCGCGGCACCACGCGCGCGGCACTCGATCGCAGGATGCGACCCACGTCCGCGACCTCGTAGCTGGCCTTGCTGCGCCGGCTCGCGTAGCTGACGTGCTCGCCGGCGAGCGCGCCGTCGATGAAGATCACCTTGCCGTCGGCATGCCCGATCCCGCGACCCTCGTGGTCGAGCGACTCGACCCACAGCGTCGGCGCGTCGGCGGCCAGCGGATCGGGCGGCGGCGCTTTCTTCCTCGATCGGCGGTAGTCGCGGCTCAAGCGTGCGGCGCCTTCCACGCGTCGAGGTATTCGCGCCAGTGCGCGCCGGGCAGCGACGACAGCGTCGCCTTGGCGAGCGCCACCTCCGCCTCGAACGCGGCGTGGCCCATCACCCCGCGCAGCACCTGGAAGCGGCAGTAGACCAGCCACGTGTTCATGACGTCGGTCTCGCAGTAGGCGCGGATCTCGTCGAGGCGCCCGTCGCTGTACGCCTGCCACACCTGGCTGCCGTCCATGCCCAGCTTGCCGGGAAAGCCGCACAGCTTGGCGAGCGCATCGAGCGGCGCGGCGGCGCGCGGCTGGTACATCGCCAGCAGGTCCATCAGGTCGAGATGGCGCGTGTGGTATCGGCCGATGTAGTTGTTGTACTTGAAGTCGCGATCGTCTTCACCCATGTCCCAGTAGCGCGAAGCCGACACGCCGTGGACCAGCGCGCGATAGTGCAGCACGGGCAGGTCGAAGCCGCCGCCGTTCCACGAGACGAGCTGCGGCGTGTAGCGCTCGACGATCTTGAAGAAGTCGGTGACAAGCTTGGCCTCGCCGTCGTCGAGGTCGCCGAGCGAACGGACGCGCAGGCCCTCGTCGTCGCGAAACACGCAAGAGATCGCCACGATGCGCTGCAGGTAGTGCGGCATGAAGCTGCGACCGGTCGACGCCTCACGCTCGGCGAACGCGCGCTCGGCGACGTTGCCATCGGTCATGCCGGCATCCCACTCCGGGTTCAGGCGCCGCAGCCCAACGACGTCGGGCACGGTCTCGATGTCGAAGACCAGGACCGGCGTCATCGCGATCCGATCATCCGCGCGCCGGACCTCATCAGCGGGCCGGCAGGTACTTCATCGGATCGACCGGCTTGCTGTCGTTGCGGATCTCGAAGTGGAGCTTCGCGGGGTCGGAGCCCGCGGCGCCCATCTCGGCGATCTTCTGGCCCTTCGTGACGACCGCGCCTTCCTTGACCAGGTTGGCCCGGTTGTTCGCGTAGACCGACAGCAGCTCGGGCGAGTGACGCACGATGATGAAGTTGCCGTAGCCGAGCACGCCGGTGCCGGCGAAGGTGACCTTGCCGTCGGCGGCCGCGAGCACCGGATCGCCGGCCTTGCCGGGGAGGTCGAGCCCCTTCGTCTTGCCCTCGACGAATCCGCTGCTCGCCTTGCCGGTCGACGGCCAGGCCCACGCCAGCGATGGCGCGGCGCTCGCAACGACCGGCGGCGGCGCGGACTCCGGCGCAGCGGGGACCGCAGGCGTCGGACCCGCGTCTGCGTCGGGTCGCGAAAGCTCCGCGAGCGTCACGTCGGAGTACGGCCGCTTCACGCCGAGCGGCCCGGTCTTCAGCGGCGCGGTGGACGCGCCGGGGGCCGTCGACGGCGGACCTCCAGCCGACCCTAGCGGACGCTGCTCGATGCTTTCGCTACCGATCGGCGACGTTACCGCGGTCGCCGACGACCCATCGGGCGCCGCGGTCGGCGCATTCAAGCGCAGCACCTGGTTGGTCTGCAGCTTCGGATTGGCGCCGAGGTTGTTCCACGTCGCGAGATCCGCAGCCGTGACGTTGAACATCTTGGCGATCGAGGGCAGCGTGTCCTCGCGTCTGACGGTGTAGGTCTGTGCGCGCTGCGGCACCGGCGCGGGCGTGGTGGCGCCGGGGCGCGCGCCGTCGGACCAGTCGATCACCTGCGGTGCGTTGAGACTACGCGACGCGCAGCCCGCGAGCAGGGTCAGCACGAACAGGGCGATCGTGGAGCCGGCCAGGCCGGGCGTAGCGAAGCGGAACGTCATGACGGGACGGGTCGGGCGAGTGGACACGCGAGCGCGTGCACGTCGGGAAAAGGGGGAGCGCAGTTTAACGCACTGCCCCGCGCAGCCTGTCGCGGCGAAGGCTGTGCGCCGCGTCGATCGATCAGGCGATGCCGGGGCGCAGCGGAACGAATCGCACCGCGTCGAGCAGGGTCGTCGACCAGTTCGAGCGGCCGGTCCGCACGAACAGGCACAAGGTCTGCTCGCCAGCGCGTCCGCGCGTCATCGCCAGCGGCGCGAGAGCACGGCCACCGATCTTGAGCTGGTCGAGCAACGCGTCGGGCAAGGCATCGCCGGCCGCCGCGATCAGCATGGCGTCGAAGGGACCCGCGTCCGGCAGTCCGAGCAGCCCGTCGCCATAGACCAGGCGCAGGTTGGGGATCCGCAAGGCCCGCAGGTTGTCGCGCGCCCGGTCGTGCAGCGCGCGGATGCGCTCGATCGAGAAGACCTCGCCGACGACCTGCGCCAGCACCGCGGCCTGATATCCGCATCCGGTCCCGATCTCCAGCACGCGGGCCTGGCGCGGGAGGACCGGCAGGTCGGCGAGCACCAGCTCCGTCATGCGCCCCACCACGTAGGGCTGGGAGATGGTCTGCGCGTGTCCGATCGGCAGGGCCGTATCGTCGTAGGCGCGGCTCGACAGGCCTTCGTCGACGAAGCGATGACGGGGCACCTGGTTCATCGCGGCCAGCACCGCTGGATGGCGGATGCCCGACGTGGCGAGCCGCTCGACCATCCGTTCGCGCATCCGCTCGGGCGTGAGACCCGCCCGCGTGTGTCCACTGCCCTGGGTCCGCTCGCGACGGTCGTTCTCCGCCTGCTGGCGCACATCGCCGACCGGCGCACGGGCCGGCCGCGCGGGCTCCGCGGGCCTGGGTCGGGCGACGGCCTTGACGATCGGCTTCCCGGGCCGCGCGGTCTTCGCGGCCACGCTCTTCGGCATGTCGACCATCCAGGTCTTGCGCGGGGGTCGGCCGGCGGGCGGCGGCGCCATGTCAGGCACCGAGCCAGCGCCGGACGTCGTCGAGCTGGTCGTTGTGCGTGAGGTCGATCTGCAACGGCGTGACCGCGACGCTGCCGTTCGCCACTGCGTGGAAATCGGTACCGGGTCCGGCCTCGCGTGCCGCGCCCGCGGCGCCGATCCAGTAGATCGTGCCGCCGCGCGGGCTTTCCATGCGATGGACCGGCTCGGACGGATGGCGCTTGCCCAGGCGGGCGACGACGATCGGAGCCTCGTCGACGTGTTCGTGATTGGGGATGTTGACGTTCAGCAGGAAGGCGCCGACCGGGTCGGAGGACATGACCTTCTCGACGACCCGCCGGGCTACGCGCGCGGCGGCCTCGAGATGGGTCCAGTCCTTGTCCACCAGCGAGAACGCGAACGACGGCACGCCGAACAGGAAGCCTTCCATCGCGGCCGCGACCGTGCCCGAATAGATCGTGTCGTCGCCCATGTTGAGACCGTTGTTGATCCCCGAGACGACGATGTCCGGGCGCGCGTCGAGCAGGCCGGTCATCGCGATGTGGACGCAATCGGTGGGCGTGCCGTTGACGTAGCGAAAACCGTTCTCCGTCTCGTGCACGGACAGCGGCCGGTTGAGCGTCAGCGAGTGCGACGCGCCGCTCTGGTTCTGTTCGGGCGCCACGACGACCACGTCGCCGAGGGCCCGCATCGCGTTCGCGAGGGCGACGATGCCCGGGGCGAAATAGCCGTCGTCGTTGGAGACCAGGATGCGCATGGGAAGGCGAGTGGAGGGTCGATGCCGGGTCGTCGAGGCACGGCACGAAAAAATGGCCACGCTCCGTCGATGAGGTGGCCGCGCGTCTCGAGGATTTTCGCAGCCCGGACGACGGGGAGTCGTCTCGAACTTGCCGAGGCAGCTTATCACGCCGGGTTGACCGGGAACGTCGTCCCGCTTCCCGCGATGCAGCCGCGATCAGGCAGCCAGCGGGCTCCGCTCGCGCCACCAGTCCATCAGGTCTTCGCCCGGCATCGCCTTGCCGAACAGGTAGCCCTGCCCCATGTCGCAGCCGAGCTCGGCCAGACGATCGCGCTGCTCTTCGGAATCGATCCCCTCGGCGACCGTCTTGAGCTTCAGCTTCGTGGCCAGATCGATCGTCGACTCCAGGATCGATCGTGCCTTGCTGTCGGACAGGATGCGACGCACGAACGAGCGGTCGAGCTTGAGTTCGGTGATCGGGGAGCGGTTGAGCTGCTGCAGCGACGAGTAGCCGGTGCCGAAGTCGTCGACCGAGATGCCGCAACCGTTCATGCGCAGGCGCAGCACGTTCTCGAGGACCGTGGTCGCGTCCTTCGCGAAGGCCTTCTCGGTGATCTCGAAGGCGATCTGCGGCGGCTGCGCGCCGCTGGCGGCGATCGTCGCGAGGAGTTGCTTCGCGCACTGGGGATTTTCGAGCGTCAGCGGTGACACGTTGACCGCGATCGGGACGCGCAATCCCTTCTTCGCCCAGGCCACCGCATCGCGGCCGGCCTGCGCGAGCATCATGTGCGTCAGCGGCTCGATCAGGCCGGAGCTCTCCATCAGGCTGACGAAATGGATGGGCGCCAGGAGGCCGAGTTCGGGGTGTTCCCAGCGGGCGAGCGCCTCGACGCCGAGCAGTTCACCGGTCGCGAGGCTGACCTTGGGCTGGTAGTGCGGCACGAATCGCCGCGCATCGAGTGCTGCGCGGATCTCTTCGACTGCTTCGCGGTCGACCTCGTCGGGTCCTGTCTTGTCGCTCATCACGTCGGAGTAGACGGTGTAGTTGCGGTGCAGACGCCCGATGAGTTGCGTGAGCGCGACACGATCGAACGGGACTCCGAGGATTCCCAGCAGCGGCGCCTTGTAGGCGCGGGCCATCCAGAGCGCCGAGGAACGGACAGCATCGTCGTGCTTCGAGAACAGGATCAGGCCACCGACCCCGAGCCGAGCCGCATGACGGATGAACTCGAGCCCGTCCATTGAACCCATGTCGAGGTTGCACACCACCAGGTCCATCCCCAGGGAAGCATTCTGGAGGGCATTGAGTCCCTCCCGACCATCGGCGGCCTCGTCGATGCGCTGGCAGCCGGCCTTGTTCAGCATCCGGCGCAGCCTCTGGCGATAGTCCAGGCGCTCCTCGACGATCAGGACGCGCAGGTTGGCAAACAGCGACATCGGACGGCTCTCATGTGGGTGCCTCCCGGCACGTGGCGGAGGGTGGGTGCATCACCGGATCTGCAACGCCTGCGCGATCACTACAGCGCTCTATCGGCCCGCAATGGGCAATCTTGAGACAACCCGGGCGCCGGCGCGGCCTGTTGAGTTCGACGCCGGACACCCCAACTGCCCTCGATGACCCCCTACTCCGTTCTCGATCTCTCGCCCATCCTCCACGGCAGCGACGCCGCGCAGTCGTTCCGCAACACGCTCGATCTGGCGCGCCACGCCGAGCGCTGGGGCTACCGCCGCTACTGGCTCGCCGAACACCACGGGATGCCGGGCGTCGCCAGCGCGGCGACCGCCGTGCTGATCGGCCACGTCGCCGGCGGCACCTCGACGATCCGCGTCGGCGCCGGCGGCGTCATGCTGCCCAACCATTCGCCGCTGGTGATCGCCGAGCAGTTCGGCACGCTCGAATCCCTCTATCCGGGCCGCATCGACCTCGGCCTCGGACGCGCGCCGGGTTCGGATCCCCTGACCGCACGTGCGATGCGTCGCAACCTCGATTCGGACGCCGACGCGTTCCCGCAGGACGTGCTGGAGCTGCAGGACTACTTCTCGGACCAGCCGCGCCAGGCGGTGCGAGCGGTTCCTGGCACCGGCCTGCACGTGCCGCTGTGGATCCTCGGCTCCAGCCTGTTCGGCGCGCAGCTGGCGGCTGCCCTGGGCCTCCCGTACGCGTTCGCGTCGCACTTCGCGCCGGGCCAGCTGATGGAGGCGCTCGCCGTCTACCGTGCGCAGTTCCGGCCGTCGAAGCAGCTCGCGAAGCCGCACGTGATGCTCGGCTTCAACGTGTTCGCAGCCGACACGCAGGAGGAGGCGGTCTTTCGCGCGTCGTCGATGCAGCAGGCCTTCATCAACCTGCGCAGCGGCCGGCCTGCCCCGCTGCCGTTGCCGGTCGAAGGATTCGCCGAACGCATCGGCCCCCAGGAGAAAGCATTGCTGGCACAGGTGCTGTCGTGTTCGGCGGTCGGCCCGGCCGACACCGTGCGCGAGACGTTGCGCGCGTTCATCGAGCGGACCGGCGCGAACGAACTGATGCTCACGTCGCAGATCCACGACCATCAGGCCCGCCTGCGTTCGTACGAAATCACCGCCGACGTGATGGCCGGCGCGACCGCGACGGCCTAGCGCGCGGGCGGCGCGACGATCGCGCCGTCGCTTACGCGAATGCGGACGGCGCGAGGAGCGACAGGGCCAGCGTCCGCAGCACGCTCCTGCGTCGGTCGCGGGACGTCATCGCCAGGCTCTCGTCACCACGGCAACCGAGCCCCGTCGTAACTCACGAACGACCCGCTGTCCTTCGCATCCAGGCTTCCCAGGACGTCGAGCATCTCGCCTGCCGCGACCGAAGGCGGGCGGCCGATCTGTGCGCCGCGAAAGGGGCGCGACAGCTCGGTGTCGACCGTGCCCGGGTGCATCGCGACGACGATCGCGCCCGGCTTCGTGCGCGCGAGCTCGATGGCCGCCGTGCGGACGATCATGTTGAGCGCGGCCTTCGACGCGCGATAGCTGTACCAGCCGCCGAGGCGGTTGTCGCCGATGCTGCCGACCTTGGCGGAGAGGAACGCCATCGTCGATCGCCCGCTGTCGAGCAGCGGCGAGAAGTGCCGCAGGACGAGCGCGGGACCGAAGGTGTTGACGCGGAACGTCTCCATCATCTGCGCCGCGTTCAGGTCGCCGAGCTTCTTCTCGGGCATGAAGTCCGGCGCGTGAAGCAGGCCCGCGGCGTTAATGATCAGATGCAGGTGCCCACCCGCGCGCAGGCTCTCGGCAGCCGCCGCGATGCCGTCCTCGTCGTCGAAGTCGACGGGCACCGACGAACGGCGATGCAACGCCTCCACCGAGGCGCAGCGCGGATCGTTCGTCAGGCGCTCCACCATCGCGGCGCCGATCCCGCCCGACGCACCGATGACGACGGCCCGATAACCGTCGGGAAGGTTGCGCATCTACCAGCCTTCGCTGCCCGGTCCGCCCTTGAACGGACCCGCCAGGTCGGGCGTGATCCAGCCGCCGTAGAAGCCGCCCGGCTGAGGCGCGACGCGCGCGCCGTCGACGAAGCACGCGAGGGCCGACGGATAGAACGCGATGCGATCGGCCAGGACTTCGGCGCCGGCCATCGGCCGGGGATAGCTCCAGCCCACCGACGACAGTTCGCGCCGCCCGTCGCTCAGCGTCCAGTAGCGCGCCGGGCCCTTCCATTCGCACATCGACGAACCGGGTGCCGCCTTCAGAAAGCCGGGCACCACGTCCATCAACGGCAGGTAGAAGCTCGGCGGGTGGCCGGTCTCGAGGACGCGCACCGCGTCGCGCGTGCGCGCGATCTCGACGTTGTCCCACAGGATCAACACCTCGCGCGTGTCGCGCACGATGCCCGGGGGCCGCGGGTAGTCCCAGACCGATTCCTGGCCGTGCCCTGGCGGGATCGCGAACGGCGGACGGTCGTCGCCGCGCCAGCGCCAGTGGTCGCGTGCGGCGAGGAGCCAGTCGGGCAGATCACTCATGGAGGGAACGATGTCGGTCGGAACGGCGAGGCCGGACTGGGAGACCGGCAAGGCAGCGGGGCATCCGGCACGGTCCGCCCGGTCGTGCGGCGCGTGCCGTGGATCGCCGCGAGACGGCGATGTGGAACTGTGTTCTGGTCGGGGCGAGAGGATTTGAACCTCCGACCACTTGCACCCCATGCAAGTACGCTACCAGGCTGCGCTACGCCCCGAAGCACGCGATTATACAGTGGGCTTCGACGACCGCAGCAACGCGCTCACGGTCGCAGCAGCGCCGCGATCTCGAGCAGTTCGCTGCGCAGGTCCGACACGTCGAGCGGGAAGCGCAATGCATCGGCGGAAGACGGCGTGACGCCGTCGCCGGAGGCCGCAGCCGCGTGTCCGTTGCGCCACACGGCGGGCGATCCGTCTCCGCCCATCTCGGCGCTGTCGGCCGGAGCCGGCTTCGTGTCGCCGCGCGCATCGAGCCGGTTGCGCGCGCCGCTGATCGTGAAGCCCTGCTCGTACAACAGCTCGCGGATGCGACGGATCAACAGCACCTCGTGGTGCTGGTAGTAGCGGCGATTGCCGCGTCGCTTGACCGGCTTGAGCTGCGTGAACTCCTGTTCCCAGTAGCGCAGCACGTGCGGCTTGACGCCGCACAGTTCGCTGACTTCGCCGATCGTGAAGTAACGCTTGGCCGGAATGGGCGGCAGCGGTTGCGCCTGGAGATCGGCTTTGAGCACGTGCGGGTCCGATCGGGGCCGTCGGGTGGATCAGGTCAGGGAGACCGGATGCGGTCAGGCCGCGCGTTGCTCGGCGTGCGGCTCCGCGCCCTCGCCCTTGTCGCCCTCGTCGCCTTCGACGATCGCCTTCAGTTTCTGGCTCGCGTGGAAGGTCACCACGCGCCGCGCGGTGATGGGAATCGCCTCACCGGTCTTTGGGTTGCGACCGGGCCGCTGCGGCTTGTCGCGCAACTGGAAATTTCCGAAACCGGAGAGCTTCACGCTGTCGCCCCGCTGCAACGCGAAGCGGATTTCCTCGAAGAACGTGTCGACCATATCCTTCGCTTCCCGCTTGTTCAATCCGACCCGCTCGAACAGCAGTTCCGCGAGTTCGGCTTTGGTCAACGTGGCCGCGACGGTGGAGCCGCGGCGGTTCTTCGCGAGTGGAATCGACGAGGGCAGCATGATGCGTTGTGTTCTCCCAATCACGGGCCATCAAAACGAATTCGGGTCGTGCGACAGCGGCGCCGCGAAGGGGAGGCGCTGGAGGTTCGGCAGTTCAGGGTATGCGGCGATCGGGCTGCTCTTCGGCTCGTTCAGTCTCGCGACCGGGAGGACACGACCCGGCTTCGGATCGACATCACTGCCGCAGTCTCGCACTGACGCTCTGTCCGAGAGCCGCCACGATGTTCGCCGTTGCGGCCTCGATTGCCTTCTCGTCGAGGGTCTGACGAGTATCTTGCAACCAGAATCGGAAGGCAAGGCTCTTTTCGTTTTCATTCAAGCCTTTGCCGCGGTATTGATCGAAAAGCCTCACGTCGCGGACGATGCTTTCGTGCGTCGCCGCGATCGCGTCGAGCACGCGCTGCACCGGCAGCGCCGCGTCGACGACGAACGCCAGGTCGCGAATCACCATCGGGAACCGCGAGACCGCCTCGACGACCGGCAGCGACGCCCGCATCAACGCGTCGGCGGTCAACTCGAAGACGATCGGCGACGACGTCAGCTCGTAACGCTGGGTCCATTGCGGATGCAGTTCGCCGATGAATCCGACCACACGTCCGCGGCTCTCGATGCGCGCGCTGCGGCCGGGATGCAACGCCGGATGGCTCGCGGCGACGAAGGTCGGTCGGGCCTCGGGTCCGAGTGCGGCGAACAGCGCCTCGACGTCCGACTTCATGTCGAAGTAGTCGACCGGGCGATGCGTCGTGCCCCACTGCTCGTCGGATGCGCCGCCCCACGCGATGGCGCCGACGTGCAACGGCTGCGCGATGCCGGCGACCGCGACGGGACCGTCGACGACCGACGCGTCGCGGCGATACACCTTCGCGATCTCGAACATCCGCACGCGCGTCGCCTTGCGGTTCGCGTTGAAGCGCACGTTGGCGACCAGGCTGCCGATCAGCGACGAACGCATCACCGCGAGCGGGGCCGCGATCGGGTTCAGCAGCCGGATCGGATTCTCGTTGCCGGCGAAGTCGCGCTCCCAGTCGGCCTCGACGAAGCTGTAGTTGATCGCCTCGCGGTAGTCGCGCGCGGCCAGCGTGTCGGCGAGCACGTGCAGGCTGCGGCACGCTTCCGGCTGTGCGCGCATGCCGTGACGGGCGACCGGCAGGTGCGCAGGGATCTTCTCGAAGCCGTAGCCGCGTGCGACCTCCTCGATCAGGTCTTCCTCGATCTCGATGTCGAAACGATAGGTCGGCGCGGTCACCACGAAGGTCTCGGTCTGCGCGCTGCCTTCGCGCGTGAACGCGAAGCCGAAGCCGGTAAAGATCGTGGCCATCTCGTCGGCCGAGATCGGCAGCCCGATGACCTGGTTCGCGCGCGCGACGCGCATGCGCACCGACGCCGGCCGTGGCAGGTTGACGACGTGGTCGTCGATCGGACCCACGCGCGTCGCGTCGGTCCCGCAGATGTCGATCAGCAGGCGCGTGATGTGCTCGATGTGCGCGACCGTCGTCGACGGATCGACGCCGCGCTCGAAGCGATGGGCCGCATCGGTCGAGAAGCCGTAGCGGCGTGCGCGACCGCGGATCGCGTCGGGCCACCAGAAGGCCGCCTCGAGATAGATGTCGGTCGTGTCGAGCGAGACCGCCGTGGCGTCGCCGCCCATGATCCCGGCGAGGCTCTCGATCGCGTGCGCGTCCGCAATCACACCGACATCCTTCGCGAGCGTGACGGTGTCGCCGTTGAGCAGCTTGAGCGTCTCACCGTCGCGCGCCCAGCGCACCGACAGGCCGCCGTGGATCTTCGCGAGGTCGAACACGTGGGTCGGACGACCGACCTCGAGCATCACGTAGTTGGAGATGTCGACCAGCGCCGACACGCTGCGCTGGCCGCCGCGCGCAAGTCGGTCCTTCATCCACGTCGGCGTGGCGGCGCGCGCGTCGAGGCCGCGGACGATGCGACCCGAGAAACGGCCGCACAGGTCGGTGGCCTCGATCGTCACCGGCAGCGTCTCGTCGAAGGTCGCCGCGACAGGTGCGTAGACCGGCTCTGCCAGCGGCTTACCGGACAACGCGGCGACTTCGCGGGCGACGCCGAGCGTCGACAGGCAGTCACCCTTGTTCGGTGTCAGCTTGAGCGTGAAGACGTGGTCGTCGAGGTCGAGGACCTCGCGGATCGGCGCACCGACCGGCGCCTCGCTCGAGAGGATCAGCAGGCCGGCGTGATCGTCGGAGAGCTTGAGTTCGCGCGCCGAGCACAGCATCCCTTCGGACGCGACGCCGCGCATCGTGGCGCTCCTGATCTCGAACGGCGCGTCGCCGTCCTTCGGCGGGGGCAGTACCGCACCGACCATCGCGCACGGCACCTTGATGCCCGGCGCCACGTTCGGCGCACCGCAGACGATGTTGAGCGGTGCGCCATCGGCCGAGACGCGGACCTGGCAGACCGACAGCCGGTCCGCGTTCGGATGCTTCGCGACCTCGAGCACCTCGCCGACGACGATGCCGGCGAACGGCGGGGCGACCGGGTGCACGTCCTCGACCTCGAGGCCGCGCATCGTGAGTTCGTGCGCCAGTTCGTCGGTCGTGAGGGCGGGATCGACGAAGCTGCGCAGCCAGGATTCGGAGAGTTGCATGGGAGGCGCCGGTGCGGACCGTGCGCGACGCGGCTCGCTCAGCCGCGCCGGCAGGTCACTGGAATTGTTCGAGGAACCGCAGGTCGCCTTCGTAGAACAGGCGAAGGTCGTCGATGCCATAGCGCAGCATCGCGAGGCGCTCGATGCCGCTGCCGAATGCGAAGCCGATGTGCTTCTGCGGATCGAGGCCGAAGTTGGCGACGACGGTCGGATGCACCTGGCCCGAACCGGAGATCTCGAGCCAGCGACCCGCGAGCGGGCCGGTCTCGAAGCGCATGTCGATCTCGGCCGACGGCTCGGTGAACGGGAAGTACGACGGACGGAAGCGCACCGACAGCGCGTCGGTCTCGAAGAACGCGTTGAGAAACGCCGTGTACACGCCCTTGAGGTCCGCGAACGAGATGTTCTCGCCGAGCCACAGGCCCTCGACCTGATGGAACATCGGCGAGTGCGTCGCGTCGCTGTCGATGCGATAGGTGCGGCCCGGAGCGATGACCTTGATGTCGGTCATGCCCGACGACGAGTCCGCACGCATCCGTTCGGCATGCATGCGCGCGTAGCGCACCTGCATCGGGCTCGTGTGCGGCCGCAGGTTCAGCGGGCGGCCTTCGGCGTCATCGATGTCGACGTAGAACGTGTCCTGCATCGAACGCGCCGGATGGTTCTCCGGATTGTTCAGCGCGGTGAAGCTCATCCAGTCGGTCTCGATCTCGGGCCCGTCGGCGACGTCGAAGCCGATCGAGCGGAAGATCTCCTCGATGCGGCGCCACGTTCGCATCACCGGATGGATGCCGCCGGTCCACAGGCCGCGGCCGGGCAGCGTCACGTCGATGGCTTCGGCCGACAGCTTCGCGTCGAGCTGCGCGCGGGCGAGCGCCTCGCGACGCGCCGTGAGCAGCGCCTCGATGGCGGCCTTCGCGACGTTGATGCGCGCGCCCTCCGACTTCTTCAGAGCCGGATCGAGCTTGCCGAGGCCCTTGAGCAGTTCGGTGATGGCGCCGGTCTTGCCGAGGAAGCGCGCCTTCTCGTTCTCGAGGGTCGTGATATCCGTCGCAGCAGCAAAACGCACTTGCGCATCGGCCACCAGTGAATCGGGGCCTTCTGTCAAATCCAACGGACCTGTGATCGCAGTATTCGTGTCGAGCATTGCATTGCCGAAGAGGAAAGAAGAACGGGGCCGATGAGGCCCCGTCCCTTGCTACGTCACCGATTCAATCAGCTTGCGACGGGCGTGTCGACCACCGACTTGACCTGGCTGACGATCGCCGCGAACGCCGGCTTGTCCATCACGGCCATGTCGGCCAGGACCTTGCGGTCGAGTTCGATCGACGCCCTCTTGAGGCCATTGATGAACACGCTGTAGGTCATGTCGTGCTCGCGGCAGGCCGCGTTGATGCGCGTGATCCACAACGCGCGGAACGTGCGCTTCTTGTTGCGACGATCGCGATAGGCGTATTGCCCGGCGCGCATGACCGCTTCCTTGGCAATGCGGAACACGGTACTGCGACGGCCGCGGAAACCCTTGGCAGCGTCGAGGACCTTCTTGTGGCGCGCGTGCGCCGTGACTCCACGTTTGACGCGAGGCATGTGTTTTCTCCTTTGGTCAGTGTGGGATCAGGCGTACGGCATCATGGCGCGAACACTGTTCATGTTGGATTCATGAACGGCCGCGGAGCCACGAAGCTGGCGCTTGGTCTTGGTGGTTTTCTTGGTGAGGATGTGGCGCTTGAAGGCTTGGCCGCGTTTCACGGTCCCGCCAGCCCGCACCACGAAGCGCTTCGCAGCGCTCTTCTTGGTCTTCATCTTAGGCATGACTACTCCATTGTTGGATGTCGGAAGGTGGCCACGGCACGTGGCGCTTGAAACCTGACGACACTTGTTATGACGGCATGCAACCGTCGTACTGCTGCGCGAATGGAACGGCTTGCGCCGCTTCAAATCACTTCTTCTTCTTCGGCCCGATGACCATGATCATCTGGCGCCCTTCCATCTTCGGGAACTGCTCGACGATGCCGACCGGTTCCAGTTCCGCCTTCACGCGCTCTAGCAATCGCAGTCCGATCTCCTGGTGGGCCATCTCGCGACCCCGGAAGCGCAACGTGACCTTGGTCTTGTCGCCCTCTTCGAGGAAGCGCGTCAGGTTGCGCACCTTGATGTGGTAGTCCCCATCGTCGGTGCCCGGCCTGAACTTCACTTCCTTGACCTGGATGATCTTCTGCTTGAGGCGGGCGTCGTGCGCCTTCTTCTGTTCCTGGTATTTGAACTTGCCGTAGTCCATCAACCTGCAGACCGGGGGATCGGCCTGCGGGGCGATCTCGACCAGATCGACTTCGGCTTCTTCCGACATGCGGACCGCGTCGGCCAGTTTGACGACGCCTAGCGGTTCGTTGTTGATGCCGACCAGGCGTATTTCAGGAGCAGTGATTTCGCCGTTCAAGCGATGCTGCGATTTGTCTGTAGCGATTGGTGATCTCCGTTGCTGAATGAAAAGCCGTGCGGTTACGCGACGGGGCTGTTGTTCTTCGTAGCGACCTCTTCGAGAAGTCGCTGGCTGAAGTCGGAATGGGACATCACTCCCATATCCACGCCCCCGCGGGCCCGCACGGCCACTGTGCCAGCCTGCGATTCCTTGTCCCCGATGACCAGGATGTACGGAACCTTCTGCACGCTGTGCTCGCGGATTTTATACGTGATCTTCTCGTTACGCAAATCTGCGTGAACCCTAAAGCCTTGTTTTTGCAACGTTAAAGCCACGCTCTGGGCGTAGGCGGATTGCGCGTCCGAGATATTGCAGACGACTACCTGCACCGGAGCGAGCCACGCCGGCATCGCGCCGCCGAATTCCTCGATCAGCATGCCGATGAATCGCTCGAGCGAACCGACGATCGCCCGGTGCAGCATGACCGGTACGCGGCGCGTGTTGTCCTCGGCCACGTACTCGGCACCGAGGCGCCCGGGCATCGAGAAGTCGACCTGCATCGTGCCGCACTGCCACTGGCGCCCGAGGGAGTCCTTCAGCGTGTATTCGATCTTGGGGCCGTAGAAGGCGCCGTCGCCCGGCGACAGCGTGAATTCGCAGCCGGACGTGCGCAGCGACTCCATCAGCGCATGCTCGGCCTTGTCCCACACTTCGTCGGATCCGATGCGCTTGGCCGGGCGCAGCGCGACCTTGTAGATGATGTCGGTGAAGCCGAAGTCCGAATAGACCTTCTTCAGCAGCGCCGTGTACGCGACGCATTCCTCGAGGATCTGGTCCTCGGTGCAGAAGATGTGGCCGTCGTCCTGCGTGAAGCCGCGCACCCGCATGATCCCGTGGAGGCTGCCCGACGGCTCGTTGCGATGGCACTGGCCGAACTCGCCGTAGCGCAGTGGCAGGTCGCGGTAGCTGCGGATGCCGGTGTTGAAGATCTGCACGTGGCCCGGGCAGTTCATCGGCTTGAGAGCGTACGACCGGTTCTCGGACTCGGTCGTGAACATCGCGTCCTTGTAGTTCTCCCAGTGGCCGGTCTTCTCCCACAGCGCGCGGTCGAGAATCTGCGGACCCTTCACTTCCTGGTAGCCGTTGTCCTGGTAGACGTGGCGCATGTAGGCCTCGACCTGCTGCCAGATCGCCCAGCCCTTCGGATGCCAGAAGATCAGGCCCGGCGCCTCGTCCTGCATGTGGAACAGGTCGAGCTGCTTGCCGAGCTTGCGGTGGTCGCGCTTTTCGGCCTCCTCGAGCATGAAAAGATACTGGTCCTGCTCCTCCTTCGTCGCCCACGCCGTGCCGTAGATGCGCTGGAGCATCTCGTTGTGCGAGTCGCCGCGCCAGTAGGCGCCGGCGACCTTCATCAGCTTGAAGACCTTGAGCTTGCCGGTCGACGGCACGTGCGGCCCGCGGCAGAGGTCGATGAAGTCGCCCTGGCGATACAGCGAGATGGTCTGGTCGGCCGGGATGGCGCCGATGATCTCGGCCTTGTAGGCCTCGCCGATGGAATGGAAGAAAGCGACGGCGTCGTCGCGCTTCCACTCCTCGCGCCTGACCGGCAGGTCGCGCTTGACGATCTCGGCCATGCGCTTCTCGATGGCCGCGAGGTCCTCGGGCGTGAAGGGACGCTTGTACGAGAAGTCGTAGTAGAAACCGTTGTCGATCACCGGGCCGATCGTGACCTGCGCGTCGGGAAACAGCTCCTTGACGGCGTCGGCCAGCAAGTGAGCTGTGGAGTGGCGGATCAAGTCGAGGCCGTCCGCATCCTTCGCCGTGACGATCGACAGGTTCACGTCGTGATCGATGACCGACGAGGTGTCGACCAGCTTCGCCTCGGCGCCGTTCGAGATCTTGCCGCCCAGCGCGGCCTTGGCGAGACCCGGGCCGATCGACGCCGCGACATCGGCGACGGTGACGGGGTGATCGAAGGAGCGGACGGAGCCGTCGGGGAGCTTGATGTTCGGCATGGGGGTCGGG